>Ga0208544_10003006_pt1 | contig 10732 bp, 9 predicted proteins | sample DEB08_DNA_9_FD_184526 | JGI IMG/M metagenome (GOLD analysis project Ga0208544, IMG submission 184526) | Aqueous microbial communities from the Delaware River and Bay under freshwater to marine salinity gradient to study organic matter... | ecosystem: Environmental > Aquatic > Marine > Coastal ...
TTGTAAACATCTATTGTAGACGTTTTGGTATTTCGATCATAATTTAAAACAGAATATTCCTTCCCGCTCTTTAATGAACGAAGTACATCCAGTCCATTCGTGCGAAATGTCCCGGACCAAATATCTTCTAAAGTAATGTCTTTTTGTTGTGCGGAAAGTGAAGTAATTGCTGTAAGAAACAGAACTAATATTCGGGTGAGGATTATTTTATTCAAACTGTTAATATTTTAGTATGCCAAGTTTACTAAAAATTAGCCAAAATAGCTTCGTTTTTTTGTTAAATACAATCAATTTGTTAGCAACTTCGCAACAAAATGGTTGTTGATATATGTTATATTTGTTGTTTACAACGCATCATTATATGGCAGGACCCGTTTTAGGATTTTCAAAAAAAACGAAAGATCAAAAAATTCAATGGTTGATTCAAACCTACTTTGCTGAAGACCCTTTAGCCATTGAAGTCTTAAAAAAGTACTGGAATTCCGATTCAAAATTACAAGCATTACATGATGATTTTATCGAAAACACGATAAGTAATTACTATTTACCATTTGGAATAGCCCCAAATTTTATCATTAACAAGAAACTGCTCGCCTTACCTATGGTAACAGAAGAAAGCTCGGTAGTGGCTGCTGCAAGTAATGCTGCAAAATTCTGGCTTGACAAAGGCGGTTTTAAGGCTGAAGTTATTTCAACACAAAAAAATGGACAGATTCACATAGACTTTTTCGGTCTAGGCTCAAATCTACACACTTTCTTTTCTGAGGTTAAACCAAAGCTGGTTCAATGTATTGATACAATACAAAATAGCATGCAAAAAAGAGGTGGCGGCCTTATAGACATATCCCTTGTCAATTCTACAAATGCACTAGAAGGATACTACCAATTACATTGCACTTTTGAGACATTAGACGCAATGGGAGCTAACTTTATTAATAGTTGTCTTGAGAGAATTGCTAAGACGTTCGAAATGCTAGCCCACGACTATACTACCTTTAAATCTGATAATATATTCCCGGAAGTGGTCTTAAGCATACTATCCAATGCTGTTCCTGAGTGTTTAGTTCGTGCAGAAGTAAGTTGTCCTACGAAATTATTATCCACTAACGAGATCGATGGAGCTGTTTTTGCCAAGAAATTTGTTCGAGCTATAGCAATTGCTAAAGTCGAACCCAGACGTGCCGTAACTCACAATAAAGGTATAATGAATGGCGTAGATGCTCTTGTATTGGCAACCGGAAATGATTTTAGAGCAGTAGAAGCCGGTGCGCATTCGTACGCATGTAGAGCCGGAACCTATACAAGTTTAACCGATGCCAAGGTCGAAAATGGAATCTTTTCATTTTGGATTGAAATCCCTTTAGCACTTGGGACAGTTGGCGGATTAACAGGCTTGCATCCTTTGGTTAAATTTGCGTTTTCATTGTTGCAAAAACCAAATGCAAAAAAATTAATGGAAATAGTTGCAGTTGCTGGCTTAGCGCAAAACTTTGCCGCTATCAAGTCATTGGTTACTACCGGAATTCAGAAAGGTCATATGAAAATGCATCTGATGAATATTCTCAATCAACTTGAAACAACCAAGGCAGAAAAAAACTCTGCCCTCGCTTATTTCACTAATAACACCATAACTCACAGCTCGGTTGTTAGTTATATTGAACAATTAAGATCCTAATTAAAATGAGTACTGAGTTCTATAGTAATGGTAAACTTCTCCTATCGGGAGAATATTTGGTATTAGACGGTGCGATGGCTCTAAGTATTCCAACAAAATATGGACAATCTATGGTTGTTGAGCCTTCCGAGGCAGGTAGGTTGGATTGGAAAAGTGTCGACAACAATGGGGCTATTTGGTTCGAAAATTCGTTTGCTTTTAGTGAACTAAATTTCACTAAAAATCCAATAAGAACTCCAATCTCAAAGAAGGATACGCTTTTAAAGATTCTTCAGGAAGCTAAGAAATTAAATCCAGAGTTTTTAGAAAAAAGCAATGGATGTAGTGTTACTACGAAACTTCATTTTCCACAGAATTGGGGTTTAGGGAGCTCTTCTACCCTTATTAATAACATTGCTCAATGGGCAAAGATTAATGCGTTTGAATTATTGAGAAAAAGTTTTGGCGGAAGTGGATACGATATCGCCGTAGCACAAAATGATTCACCTATTCTATACAAAATACAAGATGATGTTCCATTTGTTGAAAAAGTGGAAATTCATTGGAGTTTTACAGATCAATTATTTTTTGTTCATCTAAATCAAAAGCAAAGTAGTAAAGAAGGAATTGCGCACTATAGAAAATCTCCAATTTCGATAATTGAGTTGAGTAAGGTTAGCGCCATTACACACTCTTTACTCGCCTGTGAGACACTAGAAATATTTGAAAAGCTTATTGACAAGCATGAAATTCTTATTTCAGAAATTATCCAAACTCCCACAATAAAGACGCAACTTTTTAGCGAATACCAAAGATCGATTAAGAGTTTAGGCGCATGGGGAGGTGATTTTATACTAGTCACAGCGACCTCTCAAGATCTTGACTACTTTAGGAATAACGGATATAATACAATTATACCCTTTGCAGAAATGATACTATAAAAAAAACCTCTTAATACAATTATTAAGAGGCCTTATATTTTATAAAAACTAACTACTAGAAGAAATTAGCTCTATTATCTTCAATGTCGGCTGCCTTCTTTAAAGCACCTACTATAGCTGTATTAACAGTTGGTTGAATCTTGGCGTTTAATTGGTTGGCATACGACTCGTACGTTTCCAAATCTGGAGCTTTATTTAAGGCAAGTACCTTGGCAATAATCACACCAGTCTTTCCATCAATTAAACTAGTAGTTTCACCAGCGTTCTTTCCAAACGCCGCCCCAACAACTTCTATTTCAGCACCTGCTCCTGGTATTGTAGGAGCTGACATAGTCACAGCTGTTGCAGTTTGTACCGTTACATTCTGACTAGCCGCTATTTCTTCCAATGTTGTACCCGTTATTGTTTCGCGAATTTTCTTAGCTTTTTTCTCGTTACGTAATATTGGTGTAACGGTAACAGAAGCCTCAGCAACACTTAATAAACCTTTCGGATCTTTTCTTGTAAGTTGAGCAATAACATAACCATCTGGTATGCTAAATCTTTTTATAGCACTAACATTAGTTTCCTCATTAAATGCCCAGTTAATTATTGTACGATTGTTACCTACTCCTGGGATATTAGAATCTAATTCCCCAATTTTATTAACAGGTCTTAAGTCAATTCCAGCCGCTTTTGCCATTTCAGCAAAATCTCCTTTTTGAGAAGCGACTTCAAATTTAGATGCCTCAGAAAAGGTATCACTTAGTGTCTTTTCTGAAAGCTCAACCTCATTTTTAACAGTAGCAAGCTTTATTGCCCTTTGCATATTTTTTTGATCTACGACTCCTACAACGTGAAAACCAAAATCCGTTTCAACAACTCCCACGGTTCCAGGTTTATTATCAATGGTAAAACTATCAAATGCTGGAACCATTCTTCCTGGAGGATTGTAACCTAAATCACCACCCTTACTTTTATTCGAAGAATCCTCAGACAAAGAAGCTGCTAATACTTCAAACTTGCTTTTGTCTCGGTTAATAACACCTAAAATACTATCTGCTAATTTTTCAGCATCTTCCTTGGATCTCGTAACATCGGATGCGGCTCTTAAAGAGCCTGCATAACGAATTAATATATGCTTAGATTGAATTGAATCTGGCATTTGTTTGCTTTCAATCACTTTCGAAAGATTGAAGGTATTATCTATTTTATAAGGACCATAAATATCGCCAACGGCCAAATTGTAGATCGTATCAGCTACAGACACTGGAAGATCTTTTTTAAACATCCATTGATCAACAAATGGAACATCAGAGTTAGCGTTTACAAACTCTACATTGTCACTAACTCTAGCAAAACCCGGTATCGTATCATTGAATTCAAATCGATCCTCTAACAATGCAAGGACATTGTTCTTTGCATCCTGAATATCCTCTTCAGAAGGAGCTTCCATAAAAGAAACATACTGAATATCTACTTTCGGATCTACTTCAAACTCGTCAGCGTGTCCTTTTACATAAGATCGAATCTCATCATCACTTACTGGCACATCTTCATCTGCGATTTTAGAGTAGGGAATTTGCACGTATTGAAAGTTTACTTTATCATTTTCAAATCTATATTCAAGCTCACCTTCTGCCACGGTGCTTCTAAGACCACCCTTAATCATTGTGTAATATGAATTTTGTAAAACTCCTTGTTCAGTGCTCTTTTCAAAATCCAACCATTGCTGATATGCAGTTGGATTTGAAGCTCTTACACTTGCAATATATTCTTGTAATTTACCTTCATCAAAGACTCCCGCATCGTTTAAAAAAGTCTGGTTCGTAGCCAAATTAAGTCTTAACGCATTATTAATTTGTGATTTTTCTGCTGAAAGCCCCAATTTCTCGAATTCCTGAGATAAAAGTATATTACGAATTTCATTGTCCCAAACACGATTCATTGCTTGACCAGTTGTTCCGTTTGGACCTAAGCTACGCTGAGTAGTCTCAACTTGCTGCATAAAGGCTTCTCTTCCAATTTCTTCTCCATTCACTACAGCTACAGTAGTTTGTGATTTTTCTGATGCAAAACCTCCATTACGAATTACATCGGCCAGTATAAATGAAAATAATGCTAATGCAATAATGATTATGAGGAAAACGCCTCTTTTTCTAATATTATTTAAAATTGCCATCTGTGGTTGAAATTTATTATCCCTATCGTTGATTTCTAATTGCGATAAGTTTTTTTGTTAATCCGTTTGCCCTAAGGTTCAACCTAAAAGGTTAGTGTCTAGAGAAAACTTCTTTTTTATTAGGGGGCGAAAATACCATTTTCCCATCATTAATAAAAAAGTTACTTTGAATATTTTAAGGAAAAGTGAAAAAACTAATCATCGCTATAGTTTTTCACCTCAACGACTTCGATTTTAGTATTGGAGACTTCAAGTATATGAAAGCTAAAATGGTCAATTACAACTGTTTTACCTTGCTCAGGAATCTCCTCCGTAAAATTCACAATCAATCCACCTAACGTTTCGTAATTCTCACTCTCAATTAAATTCAATTTATACACATCATTAAGATAATCTACTTCTAAACGGGCAGAAAACTTATAGCTTCCATTACCTAGATCTTCTTCGATTAACTCGGTATTATCGTGTTCGTCTTCAATTTCACCAATTAACTCTTCTACAATATCTTCTACTGTTAGGATTCCAGATGTCCCACCATATTCATCAATTATCACAGCTAAGCCCTTTCCCTTTTTACTTAGTATATTAAGCACATCTTTAGCAAGCATCGTACCTGGAACAAAAATAACCGGCATAATTATTTTTTCAATAGTATCGGGTTTTTTAAAAAGTTCAAACGAATGCACATAACCCACGATATCGTCAATACTACTTTTGTAAACTAATATTTTTGAAAGTCCAGTGTCTGTAAAAATCTTAACTAGATCCTTTGGTGAAGTTTGTATGTCAACAGCAATGATTTCGGTGCGGGGTATCATTGCCTCTCTCGACTTTACTTCTGAAAAATCTAAGGCATTCTGAAAAATCTGTATTTCAGTGTCGATTTCTTCATCCGTCTCCACGCTCTCCATTTGTTCTGATATAAAGTTCCCAAGTTCAATTTTACTGAAACTTAATTGAACCATATCCCCTTCCGTTTTAAAAAATAACCTAAGAACCAAATCCGAAATCCAAATTACAAACTCCGAAACAAAAGAAAACAGCACATAGAAAAAATAGACTGGTAGTGCGAAAAATTTCAATAAGTTATTAGCATAAATCTGAAAGAATACTTTTGGCAGAAATTCAGCTGTAAGTAAGATCACTAAAGTAGAAATAAAAGTTTGAATCAATAAGCCTGTAAAACCATCTAGTTCTATATAGCTCATCAGCAAATCTCCCATAAAGAACCCGTAGACCACTAGGGCAATATTATTACCAACCAACATTGTTGAAATAAACTTTGAAGGTCGCCTTGTTATTTTTTGAAGTATCCCTGCTAAGAAGCTGTTTTGCTTCTTTTCTATTTCAATAAGGATTTTATTGGAAGAAATATATGCTATTTCCATCCCCGAGAAAAAAGCGGAAAGAATCAGCATTAATATTATTATTAAAATATTGTCCAATTTGATTAATTTTCGATTTGAAAATAAGCATTCACTTAATTAACTATTTTTTATTATGCGCCTCAATTTTTTTTCTAAACTTTCTTTTAAAGAAAAACATTAAAACAGCAACTACCCCAAAAAGAGCAAATAGATAGGAACGACCCCTATTATCATCCCAATTATCTATAACAATATAAGCAGAAAACACGGCCATTACAATGTAGGCATATTCGAAAAGGCGATATATTTTATTCCCCATCAATTTTAGTTTTATCAATAATTTGTACTCCTTGATTTTTTCTTGAAATAATTTCTTTAAAATCTTCACTCGAATCTAGTCCACCGCCGTCATTATAAGAACCATCCTTAAATACAAAACGGTAAGGTCCATCTGTAAACACCCACTTATTTTTTTGATCCCAATAAAGCTGATCTGCTTCTAAAGTTAAGCTATCACTAGTAACTATCACCACATTGCTCCTTAGATCGACAATGCCCGTTTTACTATAACGAATTGCATAATCTGACGTAACTGTATTCTCTTTATTATCGTCCCAAAAGTGAACCTCAACCCCTTCAGGGAATTCTTGATATGGAAATTTTAAATTACTATAATCCATCAATTTATAGGCAATTAAATTAGTTACGACCTTCCCTGAATCAGTATATTTCAAATCAATATTTTTTCCTTCAGCAAAAGGCGCTCCATCTTTTAGGTTTAATTTTTGAATTTTTTTAAAATTCCCTTCACATGAAAAAAGCGTGATAACAAATAATAGTGTCATCACGCCCTTTACCATATATTTAATATTGTACATCCTTACAATTTAGGAACTCTTACACTACCACCAACCCAACAGTTGAAAGTAATAATTTTACCCCCCATCCCAGCATCAAAGATATCGCTTTTAGACGGAGCTCTTTGTCTATAGCTAGATGCAGTTTCTCTTGCATTTTTCGCAATTGAGCCATCTAGCCTAGCAGCTTTGGACGCCATATCTGCAGCTTTCCAATAAATCGCTCTTTTTTCAAACACAGTGTTTCCGCAGCCATTAGCACTTGCAGCATACATATTTGCAATTTTTAAATAAGCTCTACCCATTGATGGTTGATACTCCAACGCTTTCAAGTAATATTTTCTTGCAGAACTCTTTTGGCCAGCTTTACGTTTTTCTTCAGCAATTCTATAATAGATTCTTGCACTTTTTCTTGGGTCATCCTGCATACCTGCGGACTCTTCAAAATACGAAATTGCTTTTGCCGAATTTCCTTTTTCTTTTTCTAACTGACCTAAGTATAATTTAGTATCGGCTGACGGAGCAAGTCTATCTAATTGTTCAACCAATTTAATAAACAATGGGTCATTTGTACATTCTTTTCCTGAAAGGCGTCCTGCCGCTCGCTTAACCCAATCGATATCATCTTTTTTAGAATCAAAATCTTTATTATACAAAGGAACTAAGTTAGGGCAATCTGCTAATATCCCTAATTTACCGTCAACACTACCCTTTACCTTACCATAAGAACCAAGGTTCGTCTCATAAGCTTTCAGGCGCTTTGCTTCTTTAGAAGATAACGTTTGTCCAGCCTCTTGCTTGTCGGTCAACATTATCAATTTGGTAGCAAGTACGCTTTCTTCCTGTTCGATTTTTTCAGTGACAACATCATAAAGATCAAACACTTCTTGAATATCTTTTTGACCTGAACTTTCCAAATCTACAGCCAATGAAAAGTATGTATAGATACTCTTAGGGCTTGTAAAGTTCTTTGCATCTTTTTTGAAGGCATCATCAAAAGATTGGAATTGCACCATTTTAGTACCTATTTTATTATCGTACTTGATTTGAGCAATATCAGAAAGCACATCTCCCTCTTTAGTTTTAGAAGGGTAGTATTTCATTCTGTATTTATAAGCCTGCTCTAAATCAGTTATTTTACTTTTATCACCACTCTTAATGAAGTGCTTAAACATTTTTACTGCATACTGATAAGTAGCCATGCTATACGTTGGACATTCTTGCACTACCTTCTCGTAGTTTTTAAGCGCCACATCATAATTTTTTGCTTTGGCTGGTTCAATGAATAAAGAGCCAAGTTCATAGCATTTGTTATCAGCTTGCGCCAAGGATTTACCCCCTAATGTAAATGCGAATAGAATTACAAGTAAAAGTACTTTAGTTTTCATAATATAAGTGTTTTCGGTATTAGTCATAATATCTTTTCTCAAACCATTTGTCGTTTAGGGACAGACTTAAAAAAGTATTGAAAAAATTCTCTTGTATCAACCCAAAATCCGTTGTTCCTCGCCTTCCAGCTTCAAAACCGAGATTGACATTTGAGAATAGTTTTCCAGCTGGTAAACCAACTCCAAAAGATATGCCAAACTCATTAATATCCTGACCTACTATATTGAGTCCTGTATTTTCGAAATGGATTCCAGCCCTGTAAGACACTCTTTTCCAGTAAGTCCCAATTGCATTGTAATTAGGGATAAAAAAACCACCCAATTTTATTTTTGATGCATCCACAAATTTAACGTTATCCAGTGAACTGTCCAATTCAATATGTCGATTTTTATAATTACTAGTTTTCTGTCTTGTATATTCTAGACCCAATCTCCAATGTTTCGGAATTCCAATCCCCGCTCCAACTGTAAATTGTGAAGGGAAGATAAAATCAGTAGAGGGGTCATTAAATTCTAGAGTCTGTGCTTCAGCTAAAAAACCGGAGGGCAAAACGGCAATGGTTGATGTAGTCCTCGTGTTATCAGACCTAACATTTGTGCCTGGGGTAAATGACATTGCTGTTGATAATTCCAATTTTTCTGAAACCATGGTTTTATAAGTAGCGCCAAAATTAAATGTGAAACCACGAAATTCAGATCTATTGATATTCCTATTCCCTAATTCTAAATCATCTTGTTTACTATAAACTTCATTTTCAATACTTCCAAAGTTATAGTTAGATTCAATTCCAATATTCAATTTAGAATTTATCTTATAACCAAATGTAATAAATGCTCTATTTACACCACCATCGCCAGAAGACTGCGTAACAGTATTTCCAGTAATAGACTGCAACTTATAACCGACAGCAGAATAAGGCATTAATCCAAAACTTCCAACTAGTTTGCCCATAGGAATTCCTACCGCAATGTAATCCAAAGAAGTAGCAGAACTGTTTTGCGATTGGATCGTGCTTTTTTGTGTTACGTATTTATGACTCGCACCTACAGTATAGTTTATCAATCTTAAATCGGCAATCCCAGCTGGATTCTGAAGATTAAGGTGAATACTATCAGAAAACATACTAATACCAGCCATTGTCCTGTTTTCGGCTGTCCCTTTAAACTTTTGGATTCCGATCCCATAAAATGAATAAGGTGATGTTGTTCCTCCCTGCCCAAGTGCAACCCCTGTTATCAAAATAAATACTACAATAATTATCCGTTTCAACATCAATCTTTATTATTTTCCAATATGTAATTTAAACCTTCCATTAGGAAATTTGAGTTGGCAAAGATGTCACTTTTTAAGCTATCTCGCAAAAAATGAGCATTCCCTCCTGTTAAAATAATTGTTAAATCTTCATATTGTAATTTATACGACGATATAAAACCTTCTATTTCGAATAAAGTTCCACTAACCACTCCAGCATGTATAGATGATTTGGTAGAATCACCAAGTATAGATTTCGGGTTTTTCATTTCTAAAAAAGGAAGCCTAGCAGTGAAATGGTTTAATGCATTATAACGCATTTCTAATCCTGGTGAAATAGCACCCCCTAAATATTGATTTTTATCGTCTAAGAAATCATATGTGATGCAGCTACCTGAGTCAATAATTAGCACATTCTTAGTTGGATACTGAAATGCAGCTGCACTAACCAAAGCAATTCGATCGACCCCCAACGTACTTGGAGTTTCATACAGATTCATAAAAGGAAGTTTCATTTTATAATCAAGAACCAATAACGGATATAGCTTTTTTAGTGCTGAAAGCTGAGCGTTGGTTATATTGCTTACAGATGAAATAATGGCATTTTCAATTTTCAGAAATTGTTTCGATACAACTGAAAGCGTATTGAGAAAATCACTTTTAATAAAGGTTTTCTTAAACTGAAGCACGTCCTTATCAAAGACAGCAAGCTTTACAAGCGTATTTCCTACATCAATAATTAAGTTCATTTGAATCTTTAAGTAGCTAAAAGTACGATTTGAATTAGTAAGCCATTGTTAATTCCTTATTAAATTGATTTTCTATTATAAAATAATTTCAATTATATGTTTTGCAGAAGATAAAATAGATTTATATTTGCACCCTCCTACGCAAATAGCATTGCTTTTGCTTCGGAGGGTGCAGATCCTTTCTGTGGAAGGTACCTTAGCTCAGTTGGTAGAGCAATGGACTGAAAATCCATGTGTCCCTGGTTCGATTCCTGGAGGTACCACAAAAACCACAACTTTATAAGTTGTGGTTTTTTGTTTTTTAAATGTATTCTAGCGTTTTCTTCTTGCTTTCTTTTTCAAAGTAAAATACCGTCTATACCT
>Ga0208544_10003008_pt1 | contig 10729 bp, 8 predicted proteins | sample DEB08_DNA_9_FD_184526 | JGI IMG/M metagenome (GOLD analysis project Ga0208544, IMG submission 184526) | Aqueous microbial communities from the Delaware River and Bay under freshwater to marine salinity gradient to study organic matter... | ecosystem: Environmental > Aquatic > Marine > Coastal ...
CCGCACTGACGGATCACGAACTTGAGGCGATCCTGACAGCGGCGAAAGAAGCGGGTGCCGTAGCTGCATCCTCGATAGTGCTGCGGTTGCCACGCGAAGTGGCCCCCTTGTTTCGCGATTGGTTAGGAACGCATTACCCTGATCGGGCAGCGCGGGTCATGGGGCGGGTGCGTGAATTGCATGGTGGGGCTGATTATGACCCTAACTTTGGCACCAGAATGGTCGGGCAGGGCGCTTGGGCCACACTGCTGCGGCAGTGTTTCAAACTTGCTGCACGCAAGCTTGGGCTGAATCGATCATTGCCGGAGTTGCGCACGGATCTCTTTGCAAAACCGCCGCAAGCTGGTGATCAGCTCACGTTACTCTAAGACTGGCGACGACGTCCGCGACGGGGTGAGGCCGTTGGGCTTGCGCCATCGGTTCCGTCAGACACTGACGAAAATCCACCAAGAGCATCAGTAATTGCATCCAATGTCGGGCGCCCGCCTCTTGGACGTGTCTCAAGCGCTTCACGCATCGCGACAAGATGTTCGGGCGTTGTGCCACAGCAACCACCAATAATGGTCGCGCCGCAATCGCGGGCCAAAACGGCATAATCAGCCATCAGTGCGGGTGTCCCGTCATAGTGGATGTGCCCATCATGATATTTTGGGATGCCAGCGTTGCCCTTGGCAATAATAGGTAAATCGGAACCAGCCTCGCTGAAGCCCAGGACTGTACGCAGCAAATCCGATGCTCCAACGCCACAGTTGGCACCGAACGCGAGGGGTTGATAGTTCAATTTGCCAAGCCGTTTTACCATCTCGGCAGAAGTGATTCCCATCATCGTGCGTCCTGCCGTGTCAAAGCTCATCGTGCCACACCATGGCATGTCAGCCATAGCAAAGGCTTCTGCGGCGGCTGCATATTCTTCGACCGCACTGATCGTTTCGACCCAAAGCACGTCTGCACCGCCCGCTTTCAGGCCTTCAGCCTGTTCATGGAACATCTCGACCGCGATTTCATGGGTAAGGCTGCCCATAGGAGACATGATCTCGCCTGTCGGGCCGACAGAACCTGCAACAACGATCGTCCGGCCAGAGGCATCAGCAACTTCGCGACCGAGCTCGGCGGCGGCTTTGTTGAGTTCATGCACGCGGCCCTGCGCCCCATGCAGTTTCAACCGCGAAGCATTGCCGCCAAAGCTGTTGGTCAGGAAAATATCGCTGCCAGCATCTGCCGCACCTTTGTAAAGTGCAGTGATTTTTGCGGTCTCGTCGACATTCCACATCTCGGGCGCGTCACCTGACATCAATCCCATGTTGAACAGGTTTGTACCTGTGGCACCGTCAGCCATCAGCCAATCACGTGTTTCAAGCAGTTTGGACAGGGCGTTGGTCATGGTGCTTCGGGCTCCGTAAATGCATGGGTTTCGGTGTCATGTCTGATCTCCAAACACAAATGCAAATGATGCATATTCATTATGAACAAACCAACAAAGCCGCACTTGTTATGCGCGGCTTTGCTTGAAATGTATCGAGATCTTGATGGCAGGGGTTTTAGACTTCACCCATCAACTGCGTTTTGGCTTCAACCATCAAGGCGTCCATTTTGGCGCGCAATGTTGCCTCGTCAACCAAGTCGCCAAGATCACCGGCCACTTTGCGATATACGTCTTCATGACCAGCTTCTTCAAAATCTGACTTGATCACTTCTTTGGCGTATTCTGCGGCCTCGTCTGCTGATTTACCCAGCAGATCAGCGGCCCAAAGTCCCAAAAGCTTGTTGCGGCGGGCTTCGGCCTTAAACAGCATTTCTGCGTCGTGGGCGAATTTGTTCTCAAACGCGTTCTCGCGATCGTCAAAGGTGCTCATCGGATTAGCCTCGTGTTTTGATATGGTTCTCTTGATATGCCCCTGCTGGTGCTTGCCTGCAAGGGGGGCTTGCACTATCAGGCGCATAAGACGCAATCCGCGCGAGTTGCGCACAAGCGCGAAGGGGGCATGATGGCACGCCGCAAGAAGATTTACGAAGGCAAAGCAAAGATACTATATGAAGGCCCTGAGCCGGGCACGCTTGTGCAGTATTTTAAGGACGATGCGACCGCTTTCAACGCCGAAAAGAAAGCTGTGATCGAAGGCAAAGGCGTGTTGAATAACCGCCTGTGCGAGTTCTTCATGACCGGACTTGCCCAAATTGGAATCCCTACGCATTTTATCAAACGTTTGAACATGCGCGAGCAGTTGATCCGTCAGGTCGAGATTATTCCGCTTGAGGTCATCGTGCGTAATTTTGCGGCCGGCACTATGGCAAAACGTATGGGCATGGAAGAAGGCACAGCATTGCCGCGCCCAATCGTTGAGTTTTCATACAAAGACGACAGTCTTGGTGATCCACTTGTACCAGAAGAATATATTATCGCGTTTGGTTGGGCGTCGCAGCAGGAAATGGACGATATCGTCAGTCTTGCCTTGCGGGTGAACGACTGGATGTCAGGTGTGATGCACGGTGTTGGCATTAAGCTGATTGACTTCAAAATTGAAGTTGGCCGTGTCTGGGATAATGAATTTCCGCGCTTGCTGCTTGCCGACGAAATCAGCCCTGATAGCTGTCGCTTGTGGGACGTTGAAACCGGTCGCAAGCTTGATAAAGACGTGTTCCGTCGCGATCTGGGCGATTTGGCTGATGCCTACACAGAAGTAGCAAGGCGCCTTGGCGTGATGCCTTCGAATGTGACCCACACAGGCGGAAAGCCGACGTTGATTAACTGAGTATTTAAGACAAAGCGAGAGTTGAGGACAAAGCCGATGAAAGCACGCGTACATGTGATGTTGAAGAATGGTGTTCTGGATCCCCAAGGCGAGGTCGTCCGCCACGCGCTTGGTGCGCTCGGGTTTGAAGGTGTTTCTGGCGTGCGCCAAGGCAAAGTCATCGAACTTGACCTAGCAGAGGGAACGTCAGAGGCCACTATTACCCAGATGTGTGAAAAGCTGCTCGCGAACACTGTGATCGAAAGCTACAAAGTCGAGGTTCTGTAATGCGCGCTGCGGTCATCGTATTTCCGGGATCGAACTGTGATCGTGATATGGCGGTGGCGCTCAAGGCTGCTGGTGCTGGCGTCACGATGGTTTGGCACAAAGATGCGAGTTTGCCTGACGGGGTTGATCTGGTCGCGGTGCCGGGCGGGTTTTCATTCGGCGATTATCTACGGTGCGGCGCTATTGCTGCGAAATCACCCATTTGTCAGGCCGTTGTAAGCCACGCCAATCGCGGTGGCTATGTACTGGGTGTCTGCAACGGCTTTCAGGTTTTGACCGAAACGGGGCTTTTGCCGGGCGCGTTGATGCGCAATTCAGGTCTGAAGTTCATCTGCAAAACTGTTGATCTTAAAGTAGAAACATCTGCTTCATCATTTACTGAAGGGTACAATGCCGGGGACATCGTTGGCTATCCCGTTGCTCACCATGACGGCAATTATACCGTTGATGATGACACACTTGCCAAGCTGCAAGATGATGACCGGATTGCGTTTACCTATTGCGATAATCCAAATGGATCTATCGCTGACATTGCGGGCGTTTTGTCAGGTAATCGGCGCGTTCTTGGTATGATGCCGCACCCTGAACGGGCTGTGGATGCAGTCCATGGCGGGACGGACGGACAGGCGCTTTTCCGCGGGTTGCTAGCACAATTTGCAACAGCGTAACGTGGTCGCTTGCTGGAATGCTGACACCGCAATAGACTGTGGCTATGTTCGCTTCTGCTAAATCAATGCTAGGGCGCTGGTATCTGCGCTTTGTTGTTATGGTGATTTGCGCCATCGGCGTGATTACCATTTTCATGTCCAATCAATACCTGACACAACGTTTCACCGAGACAATCAGCAGCCGGTCAGAAGTTAGACTGGCGCTGTACGTGACCAACCTGATGTCCGAGATTCAGCGGAATTCTGTTGTACCACAGCTTTTGGCGCGTGATCCAGAGCTCATCAAAGCATTGGAAGACAAAGATTATTCAGGATCGACTGCCCGGCTTTTGTCATTTGTTGATGAAATAGGAGCGGCATCACTGACGTTGCTTGACCGTGACGGACGTGCAGTTGCTGCAACTGATCGCGAGATGGTTGGGCAAAGCCACCGGACAGCACCATATTTCACCGATGCCTTACGTTTTAATCAGACGATTTACACAACCCATCAGAACGACGCGGGCGGTTTTGATTTTGTCTATTCGCGCCGTGTGCAGGTCGCGGGGCAATTACGCGGTGTGATCATGGTCAAGGTTGATGCACCGCGCATTGAAAAAGGCTGGGTCGGGGTCTCTGACGCAGTTTTCGTCACGGATAGGGACGGCGTCATCGTAATGACCACGGAACCGCGGTGGCGCGGCGAGCTAGAACAAAATGCTCTGGCGCTCCAGTCGGCGCCATCAGCGATCGAGCGTGCGATCCGGCTGACCCAAGGGTGGGGCGCGCTTCCCGTCGACGCCTATTTGCGCGGAGAGGCCGTGCTGCGACGTGAAATGCAAGTGCCGCACCAAGGTTGGAAGATGGTCAGTTTTACCACCTATGCGTCGGTCCGTGAACGGGTCAACGGCATCCTTGCGTTGGTGGCGATGGGATTTGCGATTCTGCTCACGCTCATCTTTTGGACCACGTCACGCAAGGCGGCATCGCGGCTGGTCTTTTTCCAACGCGAGTCAGCCGAGCTTCGCGCACTCAATAGCCGCTTGCAGCGGGAAATTGCCGAGCGTGAAAAGGTCGAAAAGACCCTTGAGGTAGCGGAACAAACCATTGCGCAGTCATCGAAATTGGCGGCCTTGGGAGAGATGTCAGCAGCGGTTAGCCATGAATTAAACCAACCCCTTGCGGCAATGAAAACTTACCTTGCTGGTGCGCGCCTTTTGCTACAACGCGAACGCCCCGAAGAAGCGCTTTCTTCGTTCCAGCGCATTGACGATTTGCTAGAACGAATGGGTGCGTTAACGCGCCAGCTCAAGTCCTATGCCCGCAAGGGTGCCGAAGCGTTTGAGCCCATAGATACAAGGGCTGCCGTCTCAACTGCGCTTGCGCTAATGGAGCCGCAGTTGAAGACCCGTTCGGTTAATATCATCCGCACATTTCCAAACGAACCGGTCATGGTTCTGGGTGACCGTTTGCGGTTGGAACAGGTCATTATCAACCTGCTGCGCAATGCGCTTGATGCGACAAAGACTTCCTCCAATCCGACGATAGAAATCCTGCTGGCTGCGGGCGATGGCGTCAGTATTCAAATCCGCGACAATGGCGAAGGCATTGCGGATTTAGACGAGTTATTCGAGCCGTTTTACACCACCAAACAGCCCGGCGATGGTGTTGGACTTGGGCTTGCTATCTCTTCTGGCATCGTAAACGATTTGGGTGGACGTCTCACTGCGCGTAATGCGGCAGATGGTGGGGCGATTTTCGAGGTACAATTGCCAGTCATAAGGCAAGAAGCTGCCGCGGCAGAGTAAGGAAAAGACCATGAGCAAAGCGATGAAAATTGCAATTGTCGACGATGAAAAAGACATGCGTCAGTCGATTTCGCAGTGGCTGGCCTTGTCGGGCTTCGACACAGAGACCTTTGCATCAGCCGAAGACGCGCTGAAAGGTGTGGGGTCTGACTATCCCGGTATCGTCGTCAGTGACGTGAAAATGCCTGGGATGGATGGCATGCAACTGCTAAAGAAGCTCAAGGGCGTTGATAGCGGTTTGCCGGTGATCATGATTACCGGCCACGGCGACGTGCCAATGGCAGTTGAGGCAATGCGCGTTGGCGCATTTGATTTTCTGGAAAAGCCATTTAATCCGGACCGAATGACCGAACTTGCCAAAAAGGCCACGCAGGCCCGCAGGCTGACGCTCGACAATCGTGCGCTTCGTAAAGAGTTGTCTGACGGTAGTGCCTTGATCAAGAAACTGATCGGTAGTTCCGCGACGATGGAGCGGCTTAAAGAGGACATTCTTGATCTGGGGCAGGCTGATGGCCATGTCTTGATCGAAGGCGAAACCGGCACCGGCAAAACACTCGTCGCCCATGCGCTGCACGCCGTGGGCGCGCGCGCCAGCAAGAAGTTCGTGCTGCTGAGTTGTTCTGCCTATGACGAAGAAACGCTGGGCCGGATGGTCTTTGGACCTGCTAGGGATGACGAGCCAGTCCCGGCAATTGTCGAAGCCAGCGGCGGCACGTTGGTGCTGGAAGACATCGAAGCGTTAAGCCACGCAATGCAAGCCCGTTTGCTAACTGCGATCAACGAACAAGGCACCCCAGCCGAAACCCGTATAGTCGCGATTTGCAACCTACAAGAGCAAGACAAGACATGCGAAAGCGTGTTGCGCCCTGATCTTTTTTATCGCCTGGCGGCCTTGCGGATCACAGTGCCACCGCTGCGTCAGCGCGGCGAGGATATTTTATCGCTCTTCACGCGATTGAGCGAACGGTTTGCCGATGAATATGGGTGCGATGCGCCGCAAGTCAGCGCACAGGAAGCGGCACAACTACTGCAGGCGCCTTGGCCCGGAAATGTGCGTCAGTTAATCAATGTGGCCGAACGGGCGGTGCTGCAGAACAGGCGCGGAACCGGCTCTATCGCGTCTTTGCTGATGGCCGATGAAGAAGAAACCAAACCGGCCATGACCACCGAAGGCAAGCCGCTGAAAGAGTTTGTCGAGGCGTTCGAACGCATGTTGATTGATAACACCATGCGCCGCCACAAAGGATCGATCGTTTCGGTCATGGACGAACTATGTTTGCCGCGCCGAACATTGAACGAAAAGATGGCAAAGTATGGTTTGCAGCGGTCGGATTACCTGTCGTAGCAGAATTGTTCTTTGAATAGATCGACTTTGCACGCAACCACTTGTGTAAGTGGTCAGTTGTCCCCTATGTATAGAATACGGTTGCTCGTGCTTTGGTTGCGCGGTGACAATCGTTAGAGATTCTCTGTTTCGTCTTTGATCTGAAATCACGGGCAAAGCAGCTGATTTGATCCTTCGGGATCAGAAGAACGCCCTGGGTCATGCGACAAAACGTAGACCGGGCCATGAATGGGCACTGCCAGCCAGTGTCGGAGAAGCAACGCGATGCAACGCGCGCAAAACATGAGGCAAAGCACAGCCACCCTAGGGGGTGCTGGAACTGCCCGCGCAGAGATCGCCTTAATCAGACATATAACACGGACTTCAGCGCCCCCAGGGGCCCCACCGGGGTTATGTGCGAACGGAAAAAATGCCAAAGAAAATGTTAATCGATGCCACACACGCGGAAGAAACCCGCGTTGTTGTGGTCGACGGGAACAAAGTCGAAGAATTTGATTTTGAAAGCCAATTCAAGCGCCAGCTGGCTGGGAATATCTACCTCGCAAAGGTAACACGGGTCGAACCATCACTGCAGGCCGCGTTTGTGGACTATGGCGGCAATCGCCACGGTTTCCTCGCGTTCTCGGAAATTCATCCTGATTACTACCAGATTCCGATTGCGGACCGCGAAGCGTTGATCGCTGAAGAAAAGGCTTATGCCGAGGCGCAGAAAGCCGAAGCAGAAGCAGAAGCGGAAAAAGACGAAAAACCTGCACCAAAACGCCGTCGCCGCAGCCGTGGCAAAGCCGCGGATGTGTCCGCAGACGATGCTGTGGTTACCGCTGAAGTTGAAACGTCCGAGGAAGAAACCTCTGGCGATATAGCGGGTATGGAAACCATTGATCTTGCTGATCCCGAAGAGGGAAGCTCGCCGATGGAACTTGTCGCAGAAACGCCCGTGGATACGCCTTCTGCGGATGATGATACGTCAGACGATGATGACGATGATCAGGCTGATCCAAGCAGCAAAGATGACAGCATCGAAAGCGTTGCCGAAGAAGACGACACCGATGATGTACGCCCCGTGCGCAAGCCGCGTCCAAAGCGTTACAAGATCCAAGAGGTCGTTAAGGTCCGTCAGATCCTTTTGATCCAAGTTGTCAAAGAAGAACGCGGCAACAAGGGTGCGGCCCTGACGACGTATCTGTCGCTTGCTGGCCGTTACTGCGTCTTGATGCCGAACACGGCCCGTGGTGGCGGTATCAGCCGTAAGATCACGAACGCCGTCGACCGCAAGAAACTGAAAGAAATCGCCAATTCAATGACTGTGCCTGAAGGTGCAGGTCTAATTATTCGCACCGCCGGTTCGCAGCGCACCAAAGCCGAGATCAAGCGCGACTACGAATACCTGCAACGTATGTGGGAACAAATCCGCGAACTGACGCTGAAATCCTCTGCGCCGGCGAAAATCTACGAAGAGGGCGATCTGATCAAACGATCGATCCGCGATTTGTATTCGAAAGACATCGACGAAGTGATCGTGGCAGGCGAGGCGGGTTACCGTACCGCAAAAGACTTTATGAAAATGATCATGCCGTCTCACGCCAAGAATGTGAAATTCTACAGTGAACAGCTGCCACTCTATGCTCGTTTTCAGGTTGAAGATTACTTGAACGGTATGTTCAACCCGACGGTTCAATTGCCATCGGGCGGCTACATCGTGATCGGAATCACCGAAGCATTGGTTGCGATCGACGTGAACTCTGGACGTGCGACCAAAGAAAGCTCGATCGAACAGACAGCGTTGAAAACCAACCTTGAAGCTGCCGACGAAGTGGCCCGCCAGTTGCGTTTGCGTGACCTTGCCGGTCTGATCGTCATCGACTTCATCGACATGGACGAACGTCGCAACAATGCGTCGGTTGAAAAACGTTTCAAAGACAAGCTCAAGACGGATCGCGCGCGTATCCAAGTTGGTCGGATTTCCGGCTTTGGCCTGATGGAGATGTCACGTCAGCGTTTACGCCCGGGCATGCTTGAAGCAACGACACAGATGTGTTCGCACTGCCACGGCACTGGTTTGCTGCGGTCCGACGATAACGTGACTTTGTCGATCCTGCGGGCTTTGGAAGAAGAAGGCGTACGTGGACGTTCAAAAGAGGTGTTGATCAAAGCGCCGATTTCGATCGCTAACGCATTGATGAACGGCAAGCGTGAACATATCGCAGACATCGAAGCGCGCTATGGCATGTCGGTGCGGATCGAATGTGATCCGACGCTTGTGTCGCCCGACTACGCGATTGAAAAGTTCAAGACAGCCACCCGCATTGTGCCAGAGGCTGCACCGGTTGTTGCCTCTGTGGTGATGATGGATGACGATACAGACGACAACACTGGCGTCATTATCGACAGTGATGATGACGATACCGAAGTTGCAGCAGCAGTTGCGGAAGCACCTGCAAACCCAGCAGCTGATGACGAAGATCGACCAAAGCGCAAGCGCCGTCGTCGTCGTCGTCGTCGGGGTGGGGCAAACCGCGAAGGTGAAGAGCAGCAGGCTGAAAACGGCGATAACCGTGAAGCTGATGCAAGCGATACAAATGCTGCGCCACAAGAGGCTGCTGTTTCTGATGCTGATGCGCCTGCGACTGAAGAGAAGCCAAAACGCACGCGCAATCGCCGCAGAAAAGCAGACCCTGCTCCAGAAGCGGATGCTGCACCTGTCGCAGAAGCTGAAGCAGCACCTGCCGAAGCTGCGCCAGTGGACATGCCAGAGGCTGAAGAAAAGCCTGCACCGAAAAAACGGACCCGTCGCAAAAAAGCAGAACCTGCAGCAGAAGAGGCAGCACCGACAGAAGCCGTAGCGCCTGAGGTCGTTGAAGAACCTGCAGCAGAAGCAAAGCCAAAGCCAAAGCGCAAGAGCCGCGCGAAGCCAAAGGCTGAAACTGCACCTGATGCAGAAGTTGCTGCCGAGCCTGCACCGGTTGCCGCAGAAGAACCTGCGCCAGAGGTTAAACCAGAACCTGCCCCTGTAGCGGAAACGCCCGCAGAAGCAGTCTCTGATCAGCCCAAGCGCAAGGGCTGGTGGTCACTCGGTCGCTAATGTCGGGTAGCGTCGTGATCACAGGAGGCTGCGGCTTTCTTGGTGTGGCACTTGCACAAAAAATCCGTGAAAACGGTGTGACGCTGCCCACCGGGCAGCGTCTTTCTAATCCTAGATTGCATTTGTGGGATCGCGCTGGCGCAGTTGTTCCAGTGATCGAAAACACGCGGTTCGCGGCGATCGATATTGCCAACGCTGCCGAAGTGCGCGCACAAATGCCCCAAGACGTGGTTTTGATCTATCATTTGGCCGCTGTGGTTAGCGGGCAGGCCGAAGCAGACCATGCACTTGGGATGCAAGTCAATTTGGGTGGTACATCGGCTGTGCTTGAAGCCGCCAAAGCCGTCGCCCCAAGTGTACCAGTTATCGGCACATCATCGCTTGCTGTTTACGGCGGCAGTCCGACCGAACCGTTGACTGAAGCCACCCAGATACAGCCTCAAAACACGTATGGTGTGACCAAAGCCATGGCTGAACTGGTCATGGCAGACTATCGCAGACGCGGTTGGGCCGATGCGCGAACACTGCGTTTGCCGACCGTCACAGTGCGCCCGGGCAAGCCTAACGCGGCGGCATCGTCCTTTGCATCATCTATCATCCGCGAACCACTGGCAGGTTTACCAGCAATTTGCCCCGTTGATCCTGCCATGGCGATGTGGGTGACATCGCCCGAAGCGGCGGTCACCGCTCTTTGGCATGCGCCATCTGTCCCAACCGCTGACTGGCCACTGTTCGGGGCGGTCAATGTGCCGGGGATGCGGGTTACCGTATCAGAGATGATAGCGACCTTGCGGGGACATGACGCTGGAGCAGCCGACCTGATCAAAATG
>Ga0208544_10003011_pt1 | contig 10726 bp, 17 predicted proteins | sample DEB08_DNA_9_FD_184526 | JGI IMG/M metagenome (GOLD analysis project Ga0208544, IMG submission 184526) | Aqueous microbial communities from the Delaware River and Bay under freshwater to marine salinity gradient to study organic matter... | ecosystem: Environmental > Aquatic > Marine > Coastal ...
AAACTCGCTAATGTGGACTACTACAGCGCCACCCTTGGTAGGCTCATGCCGTATCACTCTCAGATCATCTATCAGACAATCATCTTGATAGACACCAGCATGAGTGAGGGCATCGAGTAGAGACTTGAGGATGTTGTCTAAGTCTCTACGTCTACGATCGGGGACATGGCATTCGACTACCAGATGTAGCCTCCCCACCAATGTCCCCCCAGCCTCGGGTATCTCCCGTAGTGCTTCTATGACTACTTCCCTGAACTCTTTACCCTTAGCCCCGATGAACCGCTGCCCACTACGGGTGGTGCCGTAGTAGGAATTGATCGTGGGGGGCCAGGGGAGTCTCAGGGTGTAGACTAATTTAGAAGTCGTCGTCATCTTCTATTTCTTCAACGACAGTCGCCTCGAATGTATCAGCCTTGTAGCCACCTTCAATGACACCGAAGCCGAACCCAGCACCGTTATCATCACCGCCTTTAGCTTCTACGACTTGTACAGCCTGGAGTCGTAGCGATACACCAGCCTTCTTCAATCCCTTTGCAGCGAAGGGAACGAGCTGACAGGCTACAGAGATACGGCTACCACCCCAGAGTCGCATTGACTTGCGTGACTCACCCTTGATAGGTTGGCCGAGGGAATCGAATACAGGTAACTCCTTCTCCCAATCCTGTCCCTGCTTGTCAGTACCACCCGCTAAGCATTTAAACTTAAAGACGATATCGTTGGTTTCATCACCTTCGTCATCCACTGCGTATGCATAGGGGGTGTGTACCTCAAATTCTTTAGCTAATTTCTTAGCCTTACCATCACCATCACCAAGCTCAGCCACAATAGCATCGTAGGCCTGCTCTGCTGTGCTATCGATCAGAGCTTGGAAGGTATCACGCTCAGCACTCGGGGATAGCATCAGGCTAGTGTTGAACTCGAGCTTACAATATTGTTTGAGTTGGTAATCATCGACTGTTAACAGGTGGGGGTAGATAGCTGTACCAACTGGTGTCTTAGCCATGATTTTCTTTTCGTTATTCGACATTATCTGGTTCCTCATTGTCGCCAAAGTTATTGAGGGGGAGGTCATCATCCCCGATGTTGATATCAGCCTTAGCCATCATGTTCCACAGCTTCAGTATCTCTGCTGCATCGTAACCTACAGTGTTTAACCTCATGTAGGTGTTAGTGTGCAATGTACCATCCCGATCAAACTCATCCTTGGCTTCAATCAGCACTTCTCTCATTTCTGGCTCCGTATATGCGATGACTCTGATACCCGCCTTAGCGTGAAAGGCTCTGATCTTCATTAAGCCATCAGCCTTATGCTCAGCCCATCTGTCCACGTCAGGCTTAACCTCAGCCTTCCTATTGATTGCCCTGGCTGCTCTAGCGAATGCTCTGTTAACGGGTACACCGTCAATAGCGTAAGCAGTAGGACTCTGGGTGAAGCCTGCTGTTGTCACTCGACAGTCTCCCAGCCTTTACCAAAGTTAGCGACTTTCCAGATGTCACCACCCTGAGTCTTCACCTTGCCGCCCAGGTAGGTAGCGATTACTTCCTTAGTAGTCTCTCTCTCATCACGAATCATCTGGCCTCTACCATTTGATTTATGCTTGATTGTTACTCTCATAGCTTCATCCTTGTGAGGGCATTCTCTAGCCTGCTAATGTCACGACGGGCTTTGCTCAATGCTGTGGCGGGGGTTTTGGCAGGTGTGAATTGGAGTATCTGCTTACCACCCGATGTGTAGCCAGTCGCCTGTACTGTGTAACCGTTATCTACCTCCTGTAACGCTAGTTCATAAACCATCTTTAATCCTCATCATCATATCTGTCATAGACCAAAACAAACTCTGCTCCTGGCTCCATGTAGATAATCTCACCTAAGCTCTCTACCATGCTGAGCACTTCTACCATGGCATCATCTGGGTACTCGTTGGCATCTCTAGCGGCTTCGAGCATCATGACGCAGGTAAGGGCTTGTGCCTCATCGTAGCTGTTAGCTAGATCCCAGGCTGCTCTGAGCTGCTTACTACAGCGACGAGTTGACATCTCCTTTGCGCTGACTACACGCTGCTCAGTTTCCATAGCGAGCCTCTTCCTCTGCTCTAACAACCTCCTCATGCCCAGCCAGGACAAACTCATCAATGAAGTCTAGGAGGATGGGGTCATCAATCTCCACGACTAACTCGTCAAACATGAACTCATTGATCCAGTAATCAATCGCTTCATCCTCTACCGTGGTGTCACCATAAGGCTCTACTTCTAACGAGGCCTCATAGTTGTAGCTAATAGTTAAGTATGAATCACCGAATGGCATGTCAGTTACATAAAGCATAGGAAGTCCTCGGTTGAAAGTTATAGGTTATATCTAGTGTGGGCAGTATCTAAGAGAACAGGTATTCAGAGGCCTGTACGTCATCCAGGTTTAGTGAGCCTCTGGAGGGTGGAGGTCCAACAACATCCTTAACTGTACTGCTCAATCCATCATATAGGTGCATAAGTACATCTTCATGATAAATGAGAGAGTACTGTTCCCTGATGACTTCAAAGAGCAGCCCGGTATCACAGCAGTGGGTGGCGAAGGAGTCATGAATCATAGCGAAGCTCATGGCTTCACCACTGGCCTGCTCACAGGCTAGTACTGTCATCATGAGGTGGGAGGCATCCAAGGAGTGGATGAAGTTGGGGGAGAAGGCCTGTACCTGCTTCTTAGCATCTGTAGCTTCAGCCCCTGTACGGCAGATGAATCTGATACGCTTAGCATCATAGAAGACATTGACCCGCTTGATGTCATAAGCATAGTAGTCCTGTGTAACAGGTAGGCCTATGGGTGATACCCAGTGTGTAGCGCCATCAATACTATTAGACATAGCCTTGGTGTTAGCCTTGGCTATTGCCTTGAGGTAGCCCATGACATCAAAGGCACTGGTACTCACCTTGTTGATAGACAGTTGTACTAGGTCAGCTAGGTAGGCTGCATAGGGGTTGAGCGCCCCTTTAGCGTACTCTGGCTGTCCCTTGCGGTAGACTAACCGCTTACACTTATCCACTATCTGAGACTTCATGCCAGCCAAGGTGACGCCATAAGAGAGGCACATGACAGGCTGCTTAACCAGATCCCGTGTTACCTTACCTCGCCAGTATTCAGCCTCCTCACCCTCTAGGGTTGTTAGCATGGCATTGATATTACCCACGACATCCTGATAGATGTCTTGAGGTCTATCCCCGGAGCCTATGACGTTAACAGCCTTGGCTAGCCCTGGGTCGAGCATGATGCCAGCAAAGTGCTGTAGCCCTGAGCATGTACCGTCTAGGGCTATGGGGAGGTGGGAGATGAATTGCTCAGGGTTAGCACAGAGTGACACCCCTAGCAGCTCATAGCAGGACGCTAGGAAGCAGAAAGGCTTATCAGCCTCATGCCACCCCTCGTTAGCTATCGGATCTCTAGCGTACTCCAGGTACTGCTCAAGGTTAGCCGAGGTGGCATCTATCCTAGCCTGCAAACTCACCTTGTCATTACCCCAGGTATTCTGTGCATGGATATAGAGCCATTGCTGCCCATCCTGGCCTAGTGCTTTACCTTCAGCGAACTCTAGCAAGGCCTTCCCACTATCATCTCCCTGAGGATTAATGGAGCCAACCCCACACACAGGGTACAGCCTTCCCCTGAAGTCACAATTATGAGGATAATAGAAGGCCTCCTCAGACTGCATGAGAGCCGCTACACGCTCTTTTTGCTTTTCCATTAGCATAGCAGCTCTATTGAGATTAATCGCCTCAAATAGGCCTCTACGGGCCTCTCTGTTGATATCATGCCCTTCCTCACCTTCTGGCACTGCTACAGGTAGATGAACAGGTACATTTGTACTCATGCCAGCCTTACCTGTACCTATCAGGCACCGCCATACTCCCAGCACATCCTGATTGATACGCCAGGGAGTCGCCTGTACTGCATTGACAGCAGCCATCACTCGACTTAAATCAGCCGCCTTGAGTCTCACCTGAGAGGCCTGACTAGGTGCTGCCGATCTGACTAAGGTGGACTGGTGGAGACTCCTGAGCAGGTAGCCACCATCCTCCAGTGTTGTCCAATCAAACGGGGGTATTATCATGGGGAGGTGGAACGATTCCAACGCCATGTTCATAGCCGTAGCATTAGCCAGCCACTCGTCAGCCTTAGGTGTCACTCTGAGTAGCTTCATGGCTGACTTACCCTTACCTCTAATGATAATCTCATGTAGCCCTAGGGTATCAACACATATCTCCACTAGGGTAGTACCGAGGGCCAGCTTATCAGCCTCACTGATAGTGACTTCAACGGCCTCATCCATAAACACCTGCTCAGCCATCCTTAGCCTTATATGGCTCTTAGGTTGCCAGTCTAGCCGCTTGTACAGCCACTCAGCAGCATTAGCATCCTTCTCCTCATATATCTTAGCGTTAAGAGCCAACAATGCTCTATTAGCGAATAAGGCTACAGCCTCCCGGTACAACCGAGGCTTAGCAGCCGATAACAACCCCAGGTAGCACCTTGACATCAACAGGGCTAGTTCATCATGGCCTAATGCCTCAATGTACTTATAGGCTCCCGGCTTGCGGCGACACTCTGCATGAGACTCTAGCCAGTGACTCAGGGTGTCACTCAGAGCTGTTACCCCCAGCTTGAGTAATGACTTCCCCCCTACAGAATCTAACATCCTCTCTGAATTGAGGAGGGAGGATTGACGCTCTTGGTGAATACCCGCTGCCACCAGCTCAAGCTGCCTCTCCCTTTCTACCATCCCAGCATCTATGTGCATCTGTACACTCCCCAATGTATAGACATAGGCATCAGCGAGTGCTGCTACCTATGGTTAGCTTATGGTGTAGCCTATGGTGTAGCCTATAGCTATAGCTTATAGCTATACCTTATCTAGGTTTCACCTAATGTGGGCACTTTCTGATAATCACTGTTTATCTGCCCTGTAGACTTCTGAGTAATCTGGTACTTTACCTGTCTCCACCCTCCGCCAGAATCCAGTCTCCGGTTTCTCTATTGCCCAGACTCGACACTTCTTACTGACAGCAGATCCAGATATCCCATACTGCCTACCGATATCCTTAGCAGGCTTTGTCCAAACTAGCTTGACAAGATCTGCCGGGGTTAACCTCTCCCACTCAGTCATCTCACCTTGAGGGCCAACTCCCAGACCTCTCGCCAGCAGATCCGCTTCAATGAGCTGATAGGCCTCCAGCTTCTCCTTCACATTATCATAGAGGTTGTACACCTTATCGGTGATACCTATCGTGCTATGATTGAGGATTCTGGATATGATATAACTCGGTGTTCCCAGTCTACCACACATAGTTGCATGAGTGCGTCTAAGATCATGTATTCCCACTACTGTACATGAGGCTTTATGTGAGAGCCTGTGAGAGGCTTGCCTGATACCCCAGCTACTGGTATCAAATAAACGCTTACGCCTCCCTACGGACTCTACACGCAGTCTGAGGAGATCCATGACGGTTTCTGTCATTGGGACAGCATGTGCCTTACCATTCTTGGAGACATCTTCAGGGATTATCAGTATCTTCCCCTCCCAATCTATCCAGTCATATCGCATAGCCCTGACTTCACAGGAGCGCAGTCCCGTTAACAGCACTAGCTTGATCCCCTCAGCTTTCGCTGACTGCATAGGGGAGTCCATGAGGGCTGTGATGTATTGAGTGAGTTCTTCAGGGTTTAACCGAGTATGCCTTGGATGCTCAACCTCACGAGGGACATTGTAGAGGGGGGTTCTCTCGATCAACTCTTGGTTGACAGCCCAGGTGAACATGGATTGTAGCGTTGATAGGTAACGATTAGCCTGAACAGGTGTCTTAATAGCCTTTGTCCGTATGGCTGCTCTCAGTGCCTTTCTGACTTCAGTCTCAGTCATCGACCTAGGTATCGCTACCATGCTATTGATTCCTCTCAGGTGGTCTCGGTAAGCCTTAGCTGTACTGTTGGCTAAGCGCTTATCAACATACTGCTCTAGCCATCTGTCCTGTAGTTCCAGGAAGCCAATGAGGTGGAAGAAAGTAGCAGGCTCCTCCATAGACTTACCTTCCCTGTTAGCCTTAGCCCGCGCTAGAGAATAGTCCCGCCTCTCTGCTAGCTCCTGGTAGGCTCGACAGGCTGAATCATAGTCATGGCCTATCGGTATTGACGCCACCTTACCATTAGTTCTAGTGCGGTAGGTGTAGCTGATAGTACCGTTTGGATAACACCTCACTTGGAACCCTGGACGGGCGCTACAGGTGACTTCATAGCGCTTTGAGCGGGGTTTTAGTGCTACCACTAGCTCTCTCGTAATTACTGTCATTCTCTCTGAACTCCTTTATTTATGGCACCTAACGATCTAGGTGGAGTCAGTGAGGCAGGCTCTGTTAATCATTGGGTCCGTGGTTCGAGTCCACGTCGGGGAGCCAATTGAACACGCTAACTCACTGAATTTTAAAGGAATAACCTCATCTGTACAGGTACATTAAGGTGTACTCCCGTATAGTGGTAGCACTCAGGTAGCACTCTAAATGCCTAAATAGTGCTACCAAAGTGCTACCAATTCTTAAGAAACATCCTCCCCCATGATGTTACCTGTAATTGCTTTATACTCAGCCTTGAGCAATGACCATCCCCGTGAATTCAACTCGACTAACTTAACTCGTGGGTTGTGGAGATCAAAGCTGATATTGATCAGGCTAAGCCCTGGTTTACCATTGTAGTTAATCTCGTGTAGCGTCCTCATGGATCTACTTATCTGACTAACCTCCTTACCAACTTTCCGGGCTATGCCAACATAGGTGTGCTCACCACTAGCTATAAGCCATAGGATATGCCGGAGAGTCCCTCCGCCATGAGTCCCCATAACCTTGTCACTCAGCTCAATTGACTTGAGCATACCCCGAGCTGCCTTGGTTACACCAATTGTGTTCATTATCTGTACTCCTTTATATGTAGTTATACGCTGAATTTACCGATTAGCTACAGCCCCCGTATACACTGGCTCTCCGAATAATGCCCACACTAGATAGAAGAAAAGCATCTTTTACCGCTCGCAGTACCTTAGCGTGTAGCTCTCTTTTATCCCCCACTGGCCGTGTACAGGATTTACACGGGGTTGAGGTTAGGGTGTGAGTAGGAGCATTAGGTATAGCCATAGGTATAGCCATAGGTGTAGCCATAGGTATAGCCATAGGTATAGCCATAGGTAGAGGCCTCTCGTATATGGGCAGTTTCAGGAGAGCTAGGTTATACGGGGGCTCTAGCTGATTAAGGTTTTTAATGGTGAGGGGGAGGTGTACATCAGTAGTAATCATCCTACCCCTCCACCTTCATAACTAATATCAATATCATAGATGTCTACATAATTGTCTAGCTCCAGGCCTAGTGTTAGCAGGAAGAAAGCATCAGAGGCTATTGGGTAGCCTATCCACCTATGGCGTCTGCCTGGTATAGGCCTTAAGTTTAACTCATTGTGCAGATTATCATCTATCTTCGCAAGTGCATCTGAATAACTAGTGTACAGCTCAAGTCTTATACGGGACATAGGTTATTCCTCAGGGTGTCCGTGAGTTTATACAGTTGATTGTAACTATATGCAACTTTTAACACTTCTAATCAGCTCAGGTGGAGCATTGGGTGAAACTTCATTTTCCTGTTGAACTCCTATATATATAAGGGGTTGCATCGTTTTATTATTAGCAGCCGTGGTAGAGCACTGGGCTAATACTAGTCGTCAAGCTCTCGGCTAATCGCGATAGCGTGTCTTCCCCCTGACTTCACAACCTCCCGTGCTTCATCTTCAGTTAAGATTTCAGCCGACTGCATATCATAAGCTAGGGCTTCCTTACATAACTCGTAAAGTTTCATGGGATCTTGCCGTATCAAGTCAGCACTATTACTTAGCTTATTGAATATCTCACCCTCACGCGAGGCAAACTCCCTAGTCAAGGCGTCGAACAAACTCCCAAGATCATATGCTGAAAAGACGGTAGGTGGTAATTGGTGCGGCACTTGAATACATATCAATTTATTGCTCATAACAGTTCCCCTTGGTGGTGGTTGTATAGTCCAGCTCAAGTTCAGCTAATAGCGTCTTAAGATCGTACACTCGCTTACGGTGCAAGAATTTACAGGTGGTGGATGATACTACCTCCGCCATCCTCATTACCTCAATACTACTAGTCGATAAAAGCATAGTCGGGCCTCCCGGTGTTCTTATAAGCGCGTAGCATCACCAGGGTGGCCTCGTAACCTGCTGTCTGGTGTGGAAGGAGCTTGGTAATTGAATTACCTGCTAATAGCCAGGCGTCAATGCCAGGCGTTAGCTTGGATTCGCTCACTGTCGGTGGTGCCTGGTATTCCCTGGCTAGATCCTCGCGAATGGTACATAGCATGTTTTGGTGATACAGGTCGAAGCTGTCTAGACGTGATTCTAAGCTATCCATAGCGTTTACCTCCCCCTCGTTAACATCATTGATTGAAGCCAAAATACCGCCACGATTAACCCCAGGTTGTCATTGATGACACCCAGGGTGTATTGAAATACCTCTAACATTGTATACCCTCACTTAGGTTTATATGTGCATGTTATTGAGCGTGAACGATAGCGCCCCCGTTGTCCGTTATAGCTACCAGTCCATCGACATCACTCCAAACTTCAATACCCTCGTCAGGGTACTGTTCAATATATTCATCTAATGAACTGAATTCATTAAAGTCACAACGCCACTCAATACGGTTGAACTTGATATCTTCGCCCAGTTCATCACTAAGCCTAGCCATATAATCAGCGAGCGCATAAGCCCCTTCATACGTCCAGTTCGCATATTCATCCTGGTACAGTGCATGGGCTACTTGCTCGATTGTCATCGTTTCAATAATCATGATATTCATCCCTTTATAGTTGAACCGCATAAGTACCACCAACGCTAGCCACTGGCGACAATGGCTAGCCTTAGTTGCACTAGATTCGGTTATGTTGCCTCGCTAGTGGTTGTGGTATAGCCATCCATTACAAGAACGAACATCTTGTGTCTTTGATCCAATAGGAATTCAATTGTTGACGATTGCTGTGCGCGGTCTAACTCGACGTTATAAACGTTGTACGCGTCAACTTCAGTGTTATGCCAGACGTTGCCATTGAAGTCCTTGAAGCCGTAGACCATCCGGGTTGTCCTTGTTTCATTAATCATAGTATTCACCTTTATATAGTTAGTTAGTTAACCTTGCGTTGCTATCGCTATTGATACCGCTAAGAACTGGCTAGTCGATATTGTAAATAGTAGATATTGCATAGTAGTCATATAGTGCTTCCTTGCGTGTTCGTTAATGTTGAAATTGAATATAGGTGCACTCGCTTACCTTTACAAGTGCCGTTCGTCAGTTATCGTTAACATAGTGTATTAATACACCTGACCATATAAAGCTGAATTTATAGCACGATATGCTATTGAGCTGGCGAGTGGTTTAGCTAGCGGCTATTTCAATAGTGTTGCTAACCGCTAGGCTATGGTGTGCTTATGGTGTAACCAGCGTGTACTATGGCCGCTCGCACACAGTGATTGATATAGTCGATCAAAACGACCGGAATCATCACTATAATCAATGGCTAAACTGGTGGCTAAACCCTGTCTATAGCCATTGAATTCAGCCATCGGTAGCACTCTCGGCTAGCCTATAGTGCTACCAAATCCGCTGCAGCCCAGCAAATACGGGCAATTCACAATGATAGACAATCATAGACTCCCCCCCTTCATCAGCCTGTAAAACACCTGGTTTAGACCCCCCCGCACCCCTACATAGCGGCGAATTTGAGCGAGAATATGCAGGCATCCACGGTCATTTTTTAATTTTAATTCTGAGCCACACCCAGACCTTTCCTCCCCCACACTTGCACCAAGCCTAAACACACTAATATGCACATGTTCACGAACTATTTGCACAATTAGTTGCGCTTAAGGCCACACCCAGGACTTAACCATGAGCACTATGGCTAAACCCATAGCGACACCCAGGACTTAACCATGAGCACTATGGCTAAACCCATAGCGACACCCAGGACTTAACTATGAGCCTACTAACAGTGCTATCAGCCTTGGCCTCACCTATCACTCAAGCGTACACAGCCAGGGGTGAGCGTAAGGCTGCGATACAGAAGCAGCGGCTATCCTTGATAGGTGATGCTGAGAGTAATAACCATAACTGGGAGATAGCTGCTTTGGAGGGTGAGGGGTACGAGTTACCTCTGATCAGACTATTGGCTTACATAGAGATAAGCCTGTGTACCTATATGGCTGTCTACGATCCTGAGTCTGCTAAGGCTATATGGATAGCCCTGGCTGAAATGCCTGAGTACATCATGGGGATGAAGCTGACGGTATTCGCCTGGGCATTCGCCAGTACACCCATTAAGTCTGCTGCGGCTGGTCTAGTGACAGGCAATACAGCTAAGCCTAATAAGCCTAATAAGCTAGACAGCTAAGGCTACTACCCTGGTGAGCTAACAGGCTATCAAGATTCAACCAACCTAAAGGATTTAGGATTAACCAATGACTGAAACAACTGAACCTAAGACAGATCGTAAACTCATGGACAGATTCAATACGCCGGTATTTGATTCCCTCCCTGTAATGCATCGGGCCTTTGTCCTTGCATACTGTCAATGCTTTGATGCTGCTACTGCACATGATGCCGCCGGTTATAAGAACAAGATCCC
>Ga0208544_10003012_pt1 | contig 10725 bp, 9 predicted proteins | sample DEB08_DNA_9_FD_184526 | JGI IMG/M metagenome (GOLD analysis project Ga0208544, IMG submission 184526) | Aqueous microbial communities from the Delaware River and Bay under freshwater to marine salinity gradient to study organic matter... | ecosystem: Environmental > Aquatic > Marine > Coastal ...
TGATGCACTCATGAAATATTGCTCCCTCTATTAGCGGACCGCCCATGCGGATCCGGTGAAATACGGTTGACGCGAACATATCGGCCCGCCAGCACCATTGTCCACCCACTCCGCCCAGGACAGTGACCACCCCACTTCGCGCAAACTGGCGATGCCGGGTTCACTGACATGATCAGGGGCTAAAGCAGCACAATCACTAACTGTTGAGCCGGCGGGAACGCCAAACTGCTGCACGGGGGCGGTCGGGAAGTTTTCCGGGCTCGGTTGCAGGAGTAGTCGAATAATGGAGACTGTGTTGCTGCTCTGGTTTGTGACATAGGCGAATTCACCGTTGGGTGACACGGCGATTCCAATAGGACCGTCCCCCACTGAAATTCTTGTGACCTCAGTGAGGTCACTCATTCGAATGACCGAAACGTCGTCGCTCAAGGCATTGGTCACGTAAGCGAACTCGCCGCTGGGCGCGAAGGCAATACGCAAAGGTTGGGTCCCTACGGGGATGTTGCGGATCACAGTGTCATCGCTCGTTTGTATCACCGAAACGGCGTTGGACGACGAGTTCGCTACTAAAACTGTGCCCCCGTCAGGTGACACGGCAAGCCCATAAGGGCCGCTGCCCACTGCGACCGGCGAACCAATCACCGTGTTTGTAGAAGTATCAATGATGCTCACGGTGTTACCGCTTGCGTTAGCAACGTAGAGCTTGCTGCCATCAGGAGTTAAGGAGACGCCGAATGGTTCATCTCCCACGTTGATGCTGGTGGTGACCGTCATGGTGTTGAGGTTTGTGACATCGACTTGATCCAGACCGCTGGCGGTTGTGTAGGCCGTTGTGCCATCAGAAGTTATTGCGATGTCATAAGGCGTTGCCCCGAGGGTGACCGGAGTTCCGACGATGTTGGTAGCCGCGTCAATCGGAAAGAGACCCCAACTCATAAAGCCGCTGGTGACGTAAATCGTGGATCCGTCCGGGGACACAGCGACAGCGCGCTGAAGACCGCCGGTGCTGATCGGTGAACCGATGGTGGTGAGGTTTGCTGTATCAATCACAAAAACTCCGGAGGGGGATCCGAAACCGCCGCTGGGAACGTATGCCTTGGTGCCATCGGGTGAGAATGCAACGGCGCCGGGACCCGCACCAACGGCAATAGTTGCCACAACGGTGTTGATCGAGTCGGCGCGCGCGGGTGCTCCGCCAAGGAATAGCGCGGTGAGGAGTGCGGAAATAAAAATTGCAGAAAGACCACTGAGTCTGCTAATTCGCCATGGTGTATTAATTTATAAAGAGTAACAATGGTCGCACTGGCGCAGTGTGCCGGGTGAAATTAATGTCGAGACTAGGAATCATTAAAAAGTTTCGTGGCACTGCGCTTAAAAGGGCGTTATTTATGCCTTCTTCAATGTGTCAATGGCGTGAGGGGATCAGTTGCAGCTCGCTGGCCCGATTCACCGCTGCGGCTCGATCATTGACTCGCAGGCGTTTCATAACCCGTTGCAACTCTTGTTTCACCGTGGATTGTGAGAAACCCAGTCGGGCAGAAATGTAGGTATTGGATTTGCCTTGTTGAACCAGATCAAGGATCTCGATTTGGCGTGGAGTGAGTGAAAGTCCTTCATGTAAATCGTTGACATGTGCACCAACAATTTTGCTGGCCGGGTTGGACATCCACAGTCCTAAAGCTGCGGCTAAACCGTCAAGGACAGCGGATGCTCGTGGATTCCAGTCATTGATTCGATCACAGAGGAATGAAATTACGCCGATAGGAATTCCATTTGCCAAAATCGGTACATGGGCGAGATCGCCATCGCCGTTTATTTCAATCGCCCTGTCCCAATAATCTTTATCAAAAGAAAGGGCGGGGTATTGCCTGATCACCTCGCTCAACGGTAAAACAATTGTTGCTGAGTTAATAAATGCTTCGCTCAAACCAGAAGGTACGGTGAGAGACATTCGGGAGTACCTTTCGGCGTAAAATCCCTCTAATCCGCACTCGCCAATCGAGACAAGTTCGCCGGCAGCGCCCGGTGACCACAGACTTACCACCGTGCATCCAAATTGAGCAAGGGGTCCACGTGAAGCCGCCAGGGTTACTTCGTCGGGGCTTGGGGACGTGGTCAGGAATTGCAGGAAGCGAGGGAAGGTTGAACTTCCGTTCGTGTTGAGCAAAAGAACTCCTCGTCGTTAAGCGTCCATGGTAACGCTGGAGAACATAATTTGGTGCTGTTACGACGTTTATGACTCGACTATCAGTTTGCACATGAGTCACTATTTAGTGAGTCACCATTTCGGGAAAAGTTTGTGCCCTATTTGTTCTATATGTTCTGGTTTGATTTAAATTATTCGCTCCAACAGGAGGACATGTCCGGGACTTAACCCCTCACGATCCGAAATACCCATAGTTCAATCGAGGATGAAGGATACCCTTTCGCACGCGCATGAACGGGGGGGTAATTCATGCTACAACCGAATAAACGAGATTCACAAAAAGAAGAAATACTGAACTAGGGACCGAAGATCGATTTCATTTGGGACTCGAAGTCCCAGGCGGAAACATTTAGCTAAGTCAAAGAGCGTGCATGTTGGCTTCACGGTCATCATGCACGCTGGACTGCTGGAATGGGCGGGCAATATCCCCTGCGATATTCCCTATGGTTGGGGCAAGAGCTGGCAACAATGGGTCAAAGACGGCACAGGTGGCGATGTCTGCAACCGCATGATCACTTTTATTCGCTCACGTGGAACGTGGGCGGCGCGACTTGTTGTGTTTGCGCCGTAGGTAGTTGTGAAGTGGGGTTAGGGATTCGGAGGTGCAGGTTAACCGGCCCCGAACCACATCGGCATTCGGGAAATGAGAACCGTTGATCCTGGTGCGACGGGTTGACAAGCTCCCGCGGCCGAACAGGTCTTGGTGGCATAGATAGGTACCGTGTACGGAAGGGCGACACCTTTACTTCTCCACACAATCTGACTAGGAACCCCAGCTTTATTGACATAGCAGGTTCGTAGTGGTGAATTACTGCATGCAACGGTTGCACCGATCACCCAGTCGTGAGTTGTTTGGTAGGCGGTTGCGGCAAGAGTGCCGTTGTACATCGTTATCCCGAGAAGGTCCGTCGGTGGAGTCCACGCGTACCAATACGTTCGGGCTACGCCCAGTCGCAAACTGTCGAGATACGTTTGGGATGTATAGGCCGATGCCCTCCAACCCCCAATGTCTTTGTCCGGGTATCTGGCTCCGGGTCCGGCAATTCCGTAATTCACTTCGGTGTCCCATAAGGGTCGCTTGGGTGCACGAGCCTCCTTCAACGCCTTCCTTGTTTTTTTGACGTACTTCTCGCGGACCGCGGGAATTGCTGTGCTGGGACCGTAGGAATGAATCGCAAAGACATTCACCGGCCAGTTCAGCCGACGCAGTTCTTTGAGGTACGCGGGATAAAAACGATTAAAGGCGCTCGCTAGCCGGACACTCGTACTTGCGGCGACAACTTTCGCCGTTGGATCTAGACGACGAATAATTCGGTAGGCCTGCTTGGTGAGAACAGCCATTTGGCGTGGGGTCCCCTGCCAAAAGGTTTTTAGGTTTGCTTCATTCCAAATCTGGTACGCATCAATTGAATCCCCGTGTCGATTAACTACTTTGGTTACCCAGCGCCGCCAGTCAGCAAGGTTGCGAACATGGGAAGCGGCACCATTATTCGGATACGTTCCCTGGGACCTGTTGGCTGCAGCCCACCTAGGAGTTGATCCAAGGACATAGAGAATTTCAGCGTTTTGCGCGTTAGCGGCGGCGACAGCATTGTCTAAACCAACCCACCAGTACTTCCCGCGCCTTTGTTCAACCTGCCCCCAAGTCACACCCGAGTCCCACAGGCGAACTGAACCATAGGAAACAGTGGGAATCACGCCACTGGCAATCCGAGGAACGTGTAATCCAAATTGTTTGCCGTCAACGAATGTTGCCGCCGTTGCAGGAGCAGCACCCAACAGAGAAGCAAGCATGGTGAATGCAATTCCCACAACAAATGCGCCCCCCATATGCAGGCGACTACGACCGGTCAATGAATCACTCAGTGACTTGTTCATTACTTCACCATGAACCACTTGCGAAGGGGAGTCAAATCGAAGAGTAATAACGGTCTCGGTGGACAGCACTCCAATCACGACCGTGTTTCCACGGTATTCACCTCATCAAATCTATGTCACGATAACGGGAAGGTCGTTACTTTGCGCCCGATACCCCACACCGAGGAGCTAGATAATGACCGTTTCACCCATGCATAACTCCCTAAATACCAACCAATCCGCAATGGGTTCGACGCGTTCACGTAAACGCCAGCTCAGGATTCGTCATTTTGCCGCGGTGGGTGTTGCGGCACTGGCATTGACCCTGTCCGCCTGCTCAAGTGAATCGGAATCTGCGACTGAATCCGCAAGTGGGCCCACGGTGGCTGAGTTAACGGAATCCGGCACCATCACAATTGGAACAGCATTCGATCAGCCAGGAATGGGGTTGTTGAACCCCGAAACAAACGAACCCGAAGGCTTTGACGTTGAGATTGGCAAGATAATCGCCGCAAGCCTAGGTATCTCACCAGAAAACATCACGTGGGTTGAAACTGGCGATACACAAAGGGCATCGTTTATTGAGGACGGTGACGTTGATCTCGTTGTTGCGACCTACACAATAAATGACCAACGCAAGGAAGCTGTCTCCTTTGCTGGACCCTACTTTGTTGCCGGACAAGACCTCATGGTTGCCAAAGGAAACCCCCTTGCAATTTCAGGACCCGATGATCTCGCAGGAAAGAATGTTTGTTCCGTTGAGGGATCCACCTCCGCCCAGACTATTCAAACAAACTACCCGCAAGTTCAACTCACATTGTTAGATGTTTTTAGCAAGTGCGCGGAGGCACTGAAAAATGGTGAAGTCGATACGGTCACCACGGACAATACGATCCTCCTGGGCTTTGTCTCCCAAGACCCAGACGCGTTCGAAATAGTGGGCAAAACATTCACTGAGGAGCCGTACGGCATTGGTCTCAAACGGGAAGATTCAGATTTCAGGAACTACGTCAATGACGCACTCGAAGCTTCATACGCTGACGGTTCATGGGTTGCCGCATGGGAAGCAACCGCCGGTAAGTACATGGATACGTCCGCTCCCCCCGCAGTCGATCGGTACTAGCCCAGACGCCCAACACGGTTTTCTTTCGTAATAAGCGCTTGTTCAATCATTAGAAAAATTATGTATCACACTGACTCAAATCTAGTAGAAGACTTGTGGGCGAGCGCTGCAGGCAATTGTGGTTTCGGTGAAAAATAGTGAATTGATCACCGTGTTTCCACGGTATTCACCTGCTTAATCCATTGTCATGATTGATTCTGTGGGCGTTGCATTGCGCCGGCATCACATTTCGAGGAGCGAGATAATGACCGATTCACCCATATACAAATCCATAATTGCGAAATTTCCTGCAATGGGATCGCTGCCTTCACGTAAACGCGGGCTCGGGATTGGTCATTTTGCCGCGGTGGGTGTGGCGGCATTGGCCCTGACCCTGTCCGCCTGCTCAAGTGAATCGGAATCTGCGACTGGGCCCACGGTGGCTGAGTTAACCGAATCCGGCACCATCACAATTGGAACGAAATTTGATCAGCCAGGCTTTGGGTTTATGAATCCCGAAACAAATGAACCTGAGGGTTTTGACGTGGAGATTGGTAAAATTATCGCTGCGAATCTGGGTATCTCACCCGAAAATATCACTTGGGTTGAGGCTGTCTCGGCGCAGAAGGAACAACTCATTGAGGAAGGTGTGGTTGATCTAGTTGTTGCAACCTACACAATAAATGATCAACGCAAGCAAGCTGTCTCCTTTGCTGGCCCCTACTTCGTGGCTGGGCAAGACCTCATGGTCACCAAAGGAAACCCCCTTGCGATTTCAGGACCTGAGGACCTCGCAGGAAAGAATGTCTGTTCTGCAAAAGGATCCACCTCGGCCCAAAACATCCAAACAAACTACCCGCAAGCTCAACTCACGTTATTTGACGTTTATAGCGAGTGCACTGAGGCACTGAAAAATGGTGAAGTGGATGCGGTCAGCACCGACAATACGATTCTCCTCGGCTTTGTCTCCCAAGACCCAGACGCATTTGAAGTGGTCGGAAAACCATTCACTCAGGAGCCTTACGGCATTGGTGTCAAACGGGAAGATTCAGATTTCAGGAACTTCATCAACGACGCTCTCGAGGCTTCATACGCTGACGGTTCATGGGTTGCCGCATGGGAAGCAACCGCGGGTAACTTCATGGAGACTCCCGCTCCCCCCGCAGTCGATCGGTACTAACCCGGTAACACACTTCAATCGGTTTTCGTCTACTACTGGGATGAGTAGGGGACGTTTTGCTAAAGGTTACAAAAGCGAGGTGAGCCACTGCCGCGCATCAGCCACGCAACTCGTGGGCAGGCTGAAGTGATCATCATTTGGGTAACTCTTCGTTGTGACGGTTCCACCTAGTGCGGTGATGTCGGCAACGTATGCCTTTTGCCACTCGACCGGGACGACCGTTCCGCCATCGAAAGTGTCCATGCACACAAAAATTGGACAGACCGGCTTAGTCAAAGTGGCTGACCCAGCGGTAAACGCGGCTTTCCATGCAGGCATTGCGTCGTTATTAATGGCCAGAATCGGACCCTTCAGTCGATACAACCGACTCACCGTGTCACTGAGATGGTGGATGGGCTGCGTGTTGTAAGCACCTTCAATGATGGAAACACCCAGTGGACTCAAAACGTCAGAGAGTTTCAAGTTTTCATTGGCTGCGGAATAACCGGCGAAGGTCATCACGAGGTGACCATCGGGTGGACCCGAAGTGCCAGCAAGTGTGGCGGTCACACCCGTGGGGTGCTCCAAGCTGATTATTGCAACTCCCGGGGACATGGGGACAGTTCCGATCAGCGTGAGATCTCGGTAATCAGCTGGATCCAGTTCGGCAACCGCAGCAGCGGTGCCACCACCTTGGGACCAACCCATGCAACCCACCGTTGTTCCTGCACCAATGTTGAGTTCCCTCGCAGCGTGCACAATATTTATAGTGTCTTTTGCGTTCGTCCGACTCACCATGTATTGGTGCATGCCCGGGGTACCTAACCCCTGGTAATCCGTAGCGCAGACAACCCAGCCCGCATCAATGAAACCCTGAAGACCGGGGACCCCGTAATCAATTGATTGGGTGGACTCGATCGAGAAATACACGGTGAGTTCCCGAGCGGGATCCGGCTGCACAGATGGACATGCCGCGTCACCCAAGCCCGTGGTGCCGTGAGCCCACGTTAAAACGGGTCGATCAACACCTTCTGCGATCGGGGCAATAACCAGACCGGTTGATTCAGTCGCTTTTCCGTTCACATCACTTGATGCGTAGCGAACCCGCCAGGCGCGAGCACCAGGCACATTCGTTGGGATTGTTTCGTGGTGAAGCAGGGTACCTGGGATTGTGGACATGAGGAAAGAATAACGAGGTTAAGTCGAGTTGGATTTATTCACCGCGACTGCTACTCAAGCGTGTCAGGATTTACCGATGTTCACACCGTTTTTGAAGTTCCCCGAACGGCTGACGCTGCCGTCAGCTCGGTACCACTTCCAAGCACCGTGTAATTCACCCTTTTTCATAGTGCCCTCAGCTTTGAGTTGCCCCGACTTGTAGAACTCTTTAAATTCACCGCTCTTTTTCGGGAAACTCTCATTGATCTCTGTGATTCGTTGCCTAATAATCTTTTTCAACAATCCCGTAGGGAATGGTTTATCTCGATCAAACTTCAACGCACCCTTCGAGGCCCGGTACTTCTCCACCTCGGGACCGAATCCTTCAAATGGTGCACCCACTCCGGGGAAGAGCGTGTTGTGTTTGTTAAACCCTGCGTAACTCAGGACCAAGACACCTGAGATTCGAATGCTGGGCATTCCCCACGCAATTACTTCTTCGCCGGTGGGTAGCGCTGCCACAACGACGGAACGTACAGATTGCAATGCGGCACGTTGATCAGCGTCAAAGCCCCGTAAATACTTTGTCACATCTGCGCTACTCACTTTTCCCGCCTCCTCCCCGTGTTCCTCACCACACTCGGTGCCCAATTACAGCACCATTACATGTGTGGCACCCACTCCTACTGAGATACGTTAATTAAAACTCGCGGCAGAGACCACAACATTGCCTTTAATTGGGATCAATGGATTCTCATTTGCGCCGAAACTCGCATAGCTGCGTTCCCAAAAGGAATCCGTTGGGGAGTGGAAAACCGCACTAATATAAATGACTCATCGCACGCTTGCGAAGAATTACAAAGAAGATGCTGACCGCACCACAAGCGGAACCAAAACCCCAGACAAACCAAAACGACTGTGCCCAAAAAACCGAAGACGTGTAGTTGGCCGTATCAATTACAAATGGGATGCTTGAAATCGCTAGGGTAATAGCCCCGATTACACCAAAAACCACCGCAGGAAGTCCGATATGCGATGTTAGGTGCTCAAGGTGTGAGATAGCTGCGACAGCCAGAAGGGTGCAGCCTGCGACCTGCAGGATCCAACTCCAACGCGTGCCACCGACAACCTCCAGCAGTTGCACGTAACCAATGGCGTACAGCAAGAAACCAGCGGAACCAGTGGCCAGTGTGAGGAAAGATGCGTGAACACTCACGTTGGTTGGATCATTGTCACCGACGTCGAGCACCTGTTTGATCCCATGATCGATCTGCCGTTCTTTGTGAACAGCGATAGCAGCGAGACCAAAACTCAGACAGAAGAGTCCAAGTGCCCAGAGCCCTTGGGCGACATTTGACCAAGCTCTGTTAGTCCACAGTTCAGGAGAGACGACAAATGGTGTTACGCAGACGCCGAGCAGATAGGAACCAGTGATGATGAAAAGAACTGCAGGCCGACCAATTCGAAAACTCAAGTGGTCCACATGAAGTGTCACAGCAATCGCGACAAAAACAGGGCCTGCGAATTGCAACAACCAAGAAAGTCGTCCCGGGTAGGTCAGCACACCAGAAGCAGCCAGAATGTTTCCCAGCCCAAGCATTAAAAATCCCACGGACCCGGCCCACAGGGACGCGTAGGATGATTGAATTTCACGGCGGGCGGGTGCGGTTACCACGTTCATATTGATCCGTTCAGGTCAGTGGTACATGGAGGTGAATTTAAAAGGTTCGCATAGGAATAACGTAGGCGAAGCCGGTTGTTCCGAAATAGTCTTGCCACACGTCAATTGTGTCTAGCCAGATATAAGCCGTATTTGAATCACGTCCTTGGTCAACAGTCCACAGATTCAATCCATCAATACCCAACAGGGTTTTCTGCTGTACAGCTGTACTGACCTCCACTTTGCTTCCAACGAACCAGTCGCTCTTACCGCCCTCGGTACTTTCCCGCACACTGCTCAACAGACCACCTTGACATGAATCTTTGCTTTTGTCCCCCAGCCAGGCGCCCAAGGACATACCTGGTGAATACGCGCGTAACTGGTTCATTTCAGGTGAGCACAATTGGCCATAAGAGGCTGCTCCCGCCTCAAGAGTGGTGCATTGAACCGTCCTACTCTCCCCACACGTGAAGCCCTTGGCTTTCACATAAATGATTTTGCCGCCACCCGGACCTACATCTCCTACGGCACAAGTTCCCCCCTGCGCACATGTCAGCACAATGGCAGTTTCAGTGGCAGTTTCAGTGGCAGTTTCAGTGGCAGTTTCAGTGGCACCCGCGCTTGCACTGGCCACTGCACTGGCACTGGCACTGGCACTGGCATCTGAGATCGTGGTTCCGGCGCGATCGCCGGTGGGGATCATTCCAATGACAACTACACCACCGATTAACGCAATGGCTAATCCCATGACAATTACAAGACTACGGTGACGTTTGGCTGCTCTCCCACCGCCGGAAGGTTGATCCGACTCCATACCGGTCTTTGAATCTGCGTTCACTAGAAGTCTCTCCTCGGCCGTGTGAGTCGTAGCAGACTCAGATAAGAAAGAACATAGGGCGGCTGCACACTTTGCAATACCGTGATTCCACGGTAATTCTCGCGAAGGTGATCTGGTAAACACTCCCCATGACTGTTTCCACGACTATCCCCCAACACTTGGCATCGCGTCTGCGTGAACTTGGTGCGCATTGCGCCTTTGGGATTGTGGGTGACTTTGCCCTGCGACTATTTGGGGAACTCAATTCCGAGGATTTCTCGGTATTGGTAACTACCGATGAACAGGGGGCGGGCTTCGCAGCTGACACATTTGCGCGAATTAACGGGTTCGGTGTCGTTGCGGTCACGTATGGTGCTGGTGGATTGAAAGTTACGAACGCTGCGGCCAATGCCTGGGCGGAGCAGGTTCCGCTGCTGATTATCAGTGGGGCACCAGGTATGGGCGAGCGCGAAAATGACCCTTTACTTCACCACAAAGTTAAGTCTTTTGACTCACAACTAAATGTCTTCGCGGAACTCACTTGCGCTCAAGCGGTACTGCGCTCTGCTCACAATGCAGCAGAGGAAATTGATCGCGTTATTCGCACCATGCTCTCTGAGCAACGCCCCGGTTACATCGAGGTCCCCCGAGACATGGTGAGTGTCGCAATTGATTCAACTACTTCAACGATTAAGCCCCAACTGCCGCGTCTTGATCCTGTGGCACTGGAAGAGGCTGTGCGTGATGTGATGGCTGAATTACACAA
>Ga0208544_10003015_pt1 | contig 10723 bp, 8 predicted proteins | sample DEB08_DNA_9_FD_184526 | JGI IMG/M metagenome (GOLD analysis project Ga0208544, IMG submission 184526) | Aqueous microbial communities from the Delaware River and Bay under freshwater to marine salinity gradient to study organic matter... | ecosystem: Environmental > Aquatic > Marine > Coastal ...
CTTTGACGATGCTTTCATAGACTTTCGTCCGACCTGCAACGTCGTCCGACTTTACAGTCAGCATCTCTTGCAAGGTGTAAGCCGCGCCATAAGCTTCCAGTGCCCAGACTTCCATTTCCCCGAAACGCTGGCCACCGAACTGGGCTTTACCGCCAAGTGGTTGCTGCGTGACAAGGCTGTAAGGCCCGGTGGAACGTGCGTGGATTTTGTCGTCCACGAGGTGGTGCAGTTTCAGCAGATACTTCACACCGACAGTCACTTTGCGCGAGAATTGCTCGCCTGTGCGACCATCGAACAGAACCGACTGACCAGAAGTGTCGAAACCGGCACGCACCAGCGCATCGTTCACGTCAGCCTCTTTGGCGCCGTCAAATACTGGCGTCGCAATCGGCACACCGCGGGTCACGTTGCCTGCTGCTTCGATCAGACGGGTCTCGTCCATGCCAGCAATGCCTTCTTCGTAGACATCATCACCATAGGCGATTTTCATCGCTTCACGCACAGGTGTCAGATCGCCGGAACGGCGGTATTCACCCAGCGCTTCGTCGATATGAAGACCCAGACCGCGTGCGGCCCAGCCCATGTGTGTTTCAAGAATCTGACCGACGTTCATGCGCGAAGGCACGCCCAGCGGGTTCAGACAGAAGTCAACAGGCGTACCATCCGCAAGGAATGGCATGTCTTCCATAGGAACAACCTTGGAAATAACACCTTTGTTGCCGTGACGACCGGCCATCTTATCACCGGGCTGCAGCTTGCGCTTCACAGCCACAAAGACTTTGACCATCTTCATCACGCCTGGTGGCAGATCATCGCCGCGGCGCACTTTCTCGACTTTATCTTCAAAACGGGCGTCCATCGCACGTTTCTGGATTTCGTACTGTTCGTTCAGTGCTTCGACGATTTTCGCATCATCTTCGTCTTCCATGGCAAGCTGCCACAACTGTCCACGGGACAGTTCTGCAGTGCTTTCCTCAGACACGATGGAACCAGCTTTAAAGCCTTTCGGCCCTTTTGCTGCTTTCTTGCCACCGATGATGTCCCACAAACGCGCATAGATGTTGCGATCAAGGATCGCCAACTCGTCGTCGCGGTCGCGAGCAAGACGTTCGACTTCTTCACGCTCGATCTGCAAGGCACGTTCGTCTTTTTCCACGCCATGGCGGTTAAAGACGCGGACCTCTACCACGGTACCAAAGTCACCGGGCGGTAGACGCAAGGATGTGTCACGCACGTCAGATGCTTTTTCACCAAAGATGGCGCGCAGCAGCTTTTCTTCCGGCGTCATCGGGCTTTCGCCTTTTGGTGTGATCTTGCCCACAAGAATATCCGCTGGGCCAACTTCGGCACCAATGTACACGATACCCGCTTCGTCGAGGTTGCGCAGTGCTTCCTCGCCGACGTTTGGAATATCGCGTGTGATTTCCTCTGGCCCAAGCTTAGTATCACGGGCAGCAACTTCGAATTCTTCGATATGGATCGAAGTGAACACGTCGTCGCGCACGATACGCTCTGAGATCAGGATAGAGTCTTCGTAGTTGTAACCATTCCACGGCATAAACGCGACGACCACGTTCTTACCAAGGGCCAATTCGCCGATGTCCGTGGATGGTCCATCAGCAATAACTTCGCCTTTCAGAACCGTATCACCCACCTTCACCAGCGGACGCTGGTTGATGCAGGTGTTCTGGTTGGAACGCTGGAACTTGCGCATACGGTAGATGTCGACGCCTGCGTCACCCAACTCGAGGTCGGATGTTGCACGGATAACGATACGCTGCGCATCAACTTGGTCGATGATACCCGCGCGTTTCGCCATGATCGCAGCACCACTGTCACGCGCCACAACTTCTTCGATACCGGTACCAACAAGTGGTGCCTCGGCCTGCAAAAGTGGAACCGCCTGACGTTGCATGTTCGAACCCATAAGGGCGCGGTTCGCGTCGTCGTTTTCAAGGAACGGGATCAAGGACGCAGCCACTGAAACCAGCTGCTTTGGAGACACGTCGATCAGGTCCACGTTTTCACGCGGAGACAATGTGTAATCACCGTTCTTGCGGGTCGAAACCAATTCGTTGTTGAACGAACCGTCGGCATTCATGTTCGCGTTGGCCTGCGCCACTGTGTGACGCATTTCTTCGGTGGCGGACATATAGCTGACGTCATCCGTCACCTTGCCGTCCACAACCTTGCGGTATGGTGTTTCGATAAAGCCGTATTTGTTCACGCGGGCAAAAGTCGCCAGCGAGTTGATCAGACCAATGTTCGGGCCTTCCGGAGTCTCAATCGGGCACATACGGCCGTAGTGCGTTGGGTGCACATCGCGCACCTCAAAGCCGGCACGCTCGCGTGTCAGACCGCCGGGTCCAAGCGCTGAAAGGCGACGCTTGTGCGTAACCTCGGACAACGGGTTGGTTTGGTCCATGAACTGCGACAGCTGGGAAGAGCCGAAGAATTCACGCACCGCAGCAGCCGCTGGCTTGGCGTTGATTAGGTCCTGAGGCATCACTGTGTCGATTTCGACAGAAGACATACGCTCTTTGATTGCGCGCTCCATACGAAGTAGACCGACGCGGTACTGGTTCTCCATCAATTCGCCAACGGAACGGACACGACGGTTACCAAGGTGGTCGATATCGTCGATGTCGCCCTTGCCGTCGCGCAATTCAACCAGCGCTTTGATGCAGGATACGATGTCTTCCTTGCGCAATGTGCGCATAGTGTCTTCGGCATCCAGATCAAGACGCATGTTCATCTTGACGCGACCAACTGCGGACAGGTCGTAACGCTCGCTATCGAAGAACAATGTGTCAAACAGCGCAGATGCTGAATCGACCGTCGGTGGCTCGCCCGGACGCATCACACGGTAAATATCCATGAGCGCGGTTTCGCGGTTCATGTTCTTATCTGCCGCCATTGTGTTGCGCATGTATGCGCCCACAGTGATGTTGTCGATGTCGAGCACAGGGATCGTTTTGATGCCAGCATCAACCAGATCCTTGAGTGTACCGCCAATGACTTCACCGGCTTTATCAAGCTCTACGGTCAACTCGTCACCGGCTTCGACGTAAATCGCACCAGTTTCTTCGTTGATGATGTCTTCGGATACGAATTTACCCAGGATGTTTTCGTATGGAACCAGCAGATCCGTCACATCACCGGCGTCGATCAGTTTCTTGACCGAACGTGGTGTGACTTTCTCACCAGCTTTGGCGATGACTTCACCTGTTTTGGCGTCAACCAAATCAAACAAAGGACGGGTACCGCGCACGCGCTCCGGGAAGAACTTCGTGGTCCAAGCTGCGCCCTTTTTGTCGAGCTTGTATTCAACGGTGTTGTAGTAGGCATTCATGATGCCTTCCTGATCCATGCCCAGCGCATAAAGCAGCGTGGTCACAGGCAGTTTACGACGACGGTCAATCCGGCAGAACACGAGGTCCTTGGCGTCGAATTCAAAGTCAAGCCAGCTACCGCGGTACGGAATAATGCGGCAAGCAAACAGAAGTTTGCCAGACGAATGCGTCTTACCTTTGTCGTGGTCAAAGAACACGCCAGGGGAACGGTGCATCTGGGAAACGATCACACGCTCTGTGCCGTTAACGACAAAAGTACCGTTAGGGGTCATCAAAGGCATGTCGCCCATGAACACGTCTTGTTCTTTGATATCCTTAACGGACTTTGCGCCTGTATCTTCGTCTGTTTCGAATACGATCAAACGCAGCGTCACCTTCAATGGTGCGCTGTAGGTCATGTCACGTTGCTGACACTCCTCGACGTCGTACTTCGGCTTTTCCAACTCGTACTTGACGAACTCAAGCACGGCAGATTCGTTAAAGTCTTTGATCGGGAACACCGACTGAAAGACACCTTTGATGCCTTCGCCGTCAAGCGGTGTGTCGCTGTCGCCAGAGCGCAGGAATAGATCATAAGAAGATTTCTGAACCTCGATGAGGTTCGGCATTTCAAGCACTTCACGGATTTTGCCGTAGTACTTACGCAGGCGTTTCTGACCAAGAAAAGTAGAAGCCATGTGCGATGTCACCTTTTGTTTGTCTCTCGAATTCCACACCGCCTGGGCCGCGATGCTTCACCCATTTGACCGGAGGTCCCAAGTCTATTCGTGGCTGCCGTCCCACCGGCACCCTCCCGACTTTGAGGAACCTATCCAAGAGGTCGGTCAGCAATTTGACCGACCTCTAAGACAGGTTTGGCTGGACCCACAAATTGCAGATCCAGCCTAGTTTTTGGGGCGAATTTAGCTTCGCCAAAAGCGGGCTTAGGCCAGCTCGACCTCTGCGCCAGCTGCTTCCAGCTTTGCTTTGATCTCTTCGGCTTCGTCCTTGGACGCGCCTTCTTTGATTTTGCCACCAGCTTCGACCAAGTCTTTGGCTTCTTTCAGGCCAAGACCGGTGATGCCGCGAACTTCCTTGATCACGTTGATCTTGGATGCGCCAGCGTTCTTGAGAACGACGTCGAATTCTGTCTTCTCAGCTTCAGCTTCGCCTGCACCAGCTGCAGGGCCTGCCATCATAACAGCGCCGCCAGCTGCGGGCTCAATGCCATACTCGTCCTTGAGAATGGTTTTCAGTTCTTGTGCTTCGAGAAGGGTAAGACCTACGATCTCTTCAGCAAGTTTTTTCAGATCAGCCATTTTATGCTTTCCGTTCGTTTTATAATTGTGTTCCAACGTCAGGGCGTATGCCCCTAAGTCAATTCAGATGCTTTATGCAGCTTTCTCTTCGATCGTTGAGAGAATGCTTGCGATGTTCGAAGCAGGCGCGCCAATGGCCCCGGCGATGTTGCTTGCAGGTGCCGCGATGCAACCAACGATCGAAGCAATAAGCTCCTCACGTGAAGGCATACCGGCAACGGCTTTCACACCAGCTGGATCCAACGCTGTATCGCCCATAGCACCGCCGAGAATGACAAGTTTTTCATTCTCTTTGGCATATGTGTCCATCACCTTCGCAGCAGCGACGGGATCTTCGGAATAAGCGAGTACAGTCATACCATCGAGGTATTCAGCAATGCTTGCGCATGCCTTGCCCTCGAGGGCAATTTTAGCGAGCTTGTTCTTGGCTACGCGTACAGCACCGCCCGCTTCACGCATGTTCGCGCGCAGGTCCTGCATTTCAGCAACTGTCATGCCTTCGTAGTGGGCAACCACTACGACGCCAGAGCTTTCAAAGATCTGGCCGAGATCTTCGACCAGCTGTTCTTTTTGTGCTCTATCCACAGTTTCACTCCAAGTTTGGGGTTTCCCCCGGCTCAATTTTGTCAAACGGCTCTGCCGCCCAACATCTACAGTCCATGTGCAAACGGGGCGTACCAGAGGTGACAGAGGCGAGCCTCAATTCTGGTTTATCCCGCCTCAGGCAGGAATTAGCGGCTCTTAAGCCAACCCACCGTCTCGGACGAATAAAGGCCCGAACGAATCAAATCTATCGGGCCCGACGTTCAATTAGTCTGCCTAGCGCCGAATGCCAAGCCCCGTGGGCCAACTTCTTGGCAATTCATAAACGAAAATGGCAGGCCCTCGTTGGGACCTGCCATTGAAACCACAAAGTAATTTGTGCTTATTTGTTGCCTGTCGCAGACGCTACATCAATCGAAACGCCTGGGCCCATAGTTGAACTGACAGCGATCTTCTTCATGTATGTGCCTTTGGCGCCGGCTGGCTTTGCCTTAGTCACTGCATCAACGAAAGCTTTCATGTTCTCTTCGATCTGCTGAGCCGTGAAAGAGGCTTTGCCGATACCAGCATGAACAACACCAGCTTTTTCTGCTTTGAACTGAACCTGACCGCCCTTTGCTGCTTCCACAGCTTCTTTGACGTCCATGGTTACTGTTCCAACACGTGGGTTTGGCATCAGGTTACGTGGGCCCAAAACCTTACCAAGGCGACCAACAACGGCCATCATGTCAGGTGTTGCAATGCAACGATCAAAGTCGATCTTGCCGCCCTGAACGGTTTCCATCAGGTCTTCTGCACCGACGATGTCTGCACCAGCTGCTTTTGCTTCTTCAGCTTTCTCGCCACGGGCGAAAACAGCAACACGAACAGTCTTACCTGTGCCGTGTGGCAAGTTGACTGTGCCGCGGACCATCTGATCTGCGTGACGTGGGTCAACGCCCAAGGTCATCGCAATTTCGATGCTTTCATCGAACTTTGCTTTGGCGTTGTCTTTGACCATTGCCGCTGCTTCTTCGACTGAAACGTTGTGCTTGCCTGCGAATGCAGCGCGTGCTGCAGTTGTACGCTTACCGAATTTTGCCATTACTTCACCTCAATGCCCATAGAGCGAGCAGAGCCCGCGATGATCAACATGGCGCCTTCGATGGACGTCGCGTTGAGGTCCTTCATTTTGGCTTCAGCGATTTCACGCACTTGCTTTGCTGTGATCGAGCCTGCAACGGTCTTGCCTGGTGCAGTGCTGCCGGACTTCAGCTTGGCGGCTTGCTTGATGTAATGCGACGCAGGTGGCGTCTTGATTTCCATCGTGAACGACTTGTCTGCATAATAGGTGATGACAGTCGGGCAAGGTGCGCCGTTCTCCATCTCAGCGGTCTTAGCGTTGAACGCTTTACAGAATTCCATGATGTTGATGCCGCGCTGACCCAGCGCTGGACCTACGGGTGGGGAAGGGTTGGCTTTGCCTGCAGGAACCTGCAGCTTGAGCGTACCCATTACTTTCTTGGCCATGAGGCCTCTCCTTTTTTTCAGCGATGGGCCTGAACCCATCCTACATTGCCCACTGTGGGGCGGTTATGCCGTGGTTCGGGCGTGATGCCCTCCCACGTCTGAACGCGCAGGTTACTGTTTAGAAACCTGCGTGAATTCCAATTCGACCGGTGTGGCGCGACCAAAGATAGAAACAGTCACCTTGAGGCGCTGGTTCTCTTCGTCAACTTCTTCCACCATGCCGTCGAAGTCTTCGAACGGACCGTCGCTGACTTTGACTTTTTCGCCGATCTCGAAGTGGATAAGCGTGCGTGGCGCATCTTCGCCTTCTTGCACGCGACCCAAGATGGCCTGAACTTCGGCGTCACGCATCGGCATCGGGCGACCTTGTGGACCCAAGAACCCAGTGACGCGGTTGATCGAGTTGATCAGGTGATAGCCTTCGTCAGACATTTCCATGTGGACCAGCACGTAGCCGGGCATAAAGCGACGTTCTGCAGTGACTTTTTTGTTACGGCGTACTTCGATGACTTCTTCGGTTGGAACAAGCACTTCGTCGATCTGATCAGCGAGTCCTTTTTCTTCCGCCTTGATGCGGATTGCCTCTGCGATCTTCTTCTCGAAGTTCGAGAGAACACTTACCGAATACCAGCGTTTGGCCATCTGTCAGAGCACCTTGTCGTCACCAGCCCGCAAGGGGCGAAATTTCATTTGTTCCTGACGGGCAACCGCCAGTCCCGAAAATAAAATCGGCGTGCCGCTCGATTCGCCGCACGCCATTTTCGGAAGATTGCAGGCTCTTACCGCCGACGTGGCAGGTTTTCAAGAGGGACCGCAGAAAATCGAAAGACCTTAGCCGCCAAAATACGACAGTACACCTGTCAGGCCGGTCCGGATCAGAAGATCAACCAACGAAAAGAAAATCGCTGTCAGTACCGCCATGATGAAAACCATCACGGTTGTCATCAGCACTTCGCGCCGCGTCGGCCAAACGACCTTGGAAACTTCGGAGCGTACTTCTTGGATGAACTTAACTGGATTGGCGATGGCCATATCGGATTGTCCTCTATCAAAACATGGTGGGACATACGGACTCTGATGTGTGAATTCAACCCCGCTGCGACGTGGCTGGCATCAAACCTGCGTCAAGCTGGATCCGGCCGCAGAATGGTCACACCTTCCAATGCTGCAATCGCCGCAAGTTGGGCAAGATAGACCTCATCACCTGCAGCATGTTCTGCAGCAGTGTAGCCGTCAAAGGCTGGATAGTCGGCCCCAACCGGCAATGCGCCGCGCGCTGTATACCCAAGCTGCGCAGCGTCTTCATCTGCGGAATCCGCCAAGACCTGCGCAACAGCAGCGGCGGACAGGCCTTCGTTGATCGTACGCTTTACCCACGGGATATGTGGCAACTGTGCCTGCCCGACCAATCCGGCAATGATCTTTGGATAGACCTGCGTGTAATCCTCATAGCGCCATACAACGACCTGCCCTACCCCTTTGACGGCGCGCAATTGGCCAATCAATTCGAACCAATCAATGCTGCTAAGCGGATTGTGCGCCTTGTACACATCAAAAGGAAGGATCAGCCCGCCTAAGAGCATCTGACAATACGCCGAATTCAAATAGGCTGTAGGACGACGAACACTGACGAAGATATCCAGATCGTGATCAATGGCATGCGCCAAAGAGGTCAAATGCGCGCCAGCCTTCTCATAGCGTTTAGCAACTGGCTGCCCTTGGGGATCATTTAGCGGACCGATGAAGTTTTCTTCGCTTAGGACCAGCCGGTGACCATCTTTGCGAATTATCGCAAGTTGGTCGGTAGGGCTGCGTCGGGCCACCTTGGGGTTTGTGCCTGTCCGCAGGCCAAACAAACCATGGATCGCATGGCGACGCTGGCGGAAATATTGAGGGCCACAATACCGCACACCTTCCGCCGCCAATCCTTCGAACGCTTTGGAAAGGCAGCGCTGCAGGTGCGATGTCGCAGTCTTGTGTGCACCAATATGAAAGGCGATCGAAAAGGACGGGGAAGTCATTGGATTTATGCGATCCTCCGGCGACACTTGCCTGCGATCTGGTCTGGCAGGGGCACCAGGACTTGAACCCGGGACCTACGGTTTTGGAGACCGCCGCTCTACCAACTGAGCTATACCCCTACGACCGAATGTCGGGTTAGTCCGAAACCAAAGCAGGATCAAGTGCGAACGTGACGCACACTTGTGTTCAGGGCAAGAAATGCGACAACAGACATGGCAAGAGCAACCAAAGGCAGCCACAAACGATGTCACTGCGCAAAAGACTTGAGAATTCAGAATGGCTGGCCGAAATCACGGGACGGGTGATCGGGGGCTATCTATCGCTTTGCACAAAGACGACGACTTGGGACTATGAAGGGCTCGATGCCTTGAAAGCCGCCCTGTCCGAAGGCCCTGTTTTGGTGATGACATGGCACAGCCGTTCTGCGATGGGATCGATGCACTGGCCTAGCGACGTAGCCCCACTTGCCGCGCTGCATAACACGTCACCCATCGGGCGTGTCACAGGCGCGATGCAACGGGCGTCTGGCCTGCAGCCGATCAGAATGTCGCACAACATGTCCAATATCGCTGCATCACGCGCAATTCTGAAAAGTGTCAAAGGCGGAATGAGCATGGCGCTAACAGGGGATGGCCCCAAAGGACCACCACGGAAATTGAAAGACGCGCCGCTTGAGTGGGCGCGGGTAACGGGCATCCCGATCTTTTGCTATGCTTTCTCGACCACGCGCGGGCGACGAATAAATTCTTGGGATACTATGTTGCTGCCCAAGACTTTCGGCAAAGGTGCCTGCATATTCCGCCAGTTTGATCAGCAAGTTCCACGCAAACTGGACGACGACGGACGTGAAAAGCTGCGGCAGGACGTGCAACGGTTCATGGATGAAACAACGGCAGATGTAGATCGGCTGCTGGGGCTTGATCCAGGTCCCTAGCGACCCGCCACACGGCGGAAACCCAACAGCGCGGCCGCCGCTGCCAAGGACATCACAGCACCTGCTAAAATCGCGGCACCTGCATCACCAGCGCTTTCTGCAAAGCCGCCACCGATCCTTGGGCCGACCATCATCAATACGTAGTAAATCGAAAAGAACACGCCCATCCCCAAGGCGCGCGACTTGGGCGAAAGCACCTCTGCTGGCAAGGTCATAACCGGGCCAGCGCCAAAGGCAAAGAAGACGCCCAAAACACAAAATAGGACAAAGGCGCTGGACGGATAAATTACAGCAATCGGCATGAGCGCCGCGAAACTTATCAGACTAAACAGGATAATCACGTCCTTGCGGCCAGTCCGGTCTGCAATGATCCCCCCGACAGGCAGCGCAATAGAGAAGATAATCATGAACAGGCTGGTGAGCGATCCTGCGTTGGTCAACGAATACCCGACCTGTACAAGAAACGCCGGGCCAAAACTGAACACCATCGCAAGCGCTGCATTGTAAAGCGCCCAAACCAAACTGGCACAGACAAGGGCCACCACAGGAAAAGAAGCCGTCTGGATCGTGGTTGATGCCTCCGCAGCACCTTCGGATGGATAATAAACCAGCGCGAAAAGCAAAAGCGCGCCAGCCACAAAAGCACAAAGCGCCCACCACGCAAAGGCAACCCCCGCAAACTTGGCCAAAACAGGCAGCACAACCAGCGCCAAAGCGATTCCAACGGGCCAAGAGTTGATAAAGATCGCCATCGCCGTCGACAGTTCTTTGCCAGCGAACCAATCAACAACCATCTTGGTCGTTACGACGTTCAAGATCACACCGCCCACGCCAACGACCAGCCGTCCGACGGTCAAAACATTCCAGCTTTCGGTCATGGCGATCATCGCACCGCCTGCAAGCATCAAAACCATGCTGAGTCCGACAACACGCTTGTCCCCGAACCGCGCGGCAATCGCACCACCGGGCAACGCAAAAACAATGCCAGGTGCGAAGTATAGCCCGATCAGAAAGCCAATATCAGCAAGCCCGACACCGAAGTCTTCAACCAAAAGCGGAGAAAG
>Ga0208544_10003017_pt1 | contig 10719 bp, 14 predicted proteins | sample DEB08_DNA_9_FD_184526 | JGI IMG/M metagenome (GOLD analysis project Ga0208544, IMG submission 184526) | Aqueous microbial communities from the Delaware River and Bay under freshwater to marine salinity gradient to study organic matter... | ecosystem: Environmental > Aquatic > Marine > Coastal ...
CCCCCAAAACCCCAAAACCCCAAAACCCCGTGCACAGTGGCAAAGATAAAATCGAATGAAACAAATAAAATAGTGAAACAAAACCAGACAGAGTAACTGTCAATTTAGCAGTAATTCTTAAAACTTATCTGCACTTGTATGCTCAGTTGGCTTAACCTGCCACCAACTTCGCTGCTTCAATAGATGAAACTATCTTGAAAGAGAGCGCCATCATTTCCGTTTGTTCAATTGTGCTAGCGTGAGACCAGATTCTGCAGCGAAGACAAGATGCCTCCTCGGGAACCCTCGCCCTTTGTATACCCACTGTTGGTCCTTTCTCTGCCTTGTGACTGGCCAGCGCTTCCTGACCCAGAGCCTTGCGACTTAGACCCACCTTGAGTGCCAGTCTGGTTCGAAATTCCCCTTTCAGTGATGACAATCAATCCGCCGTCGCCGCAGCCCACGTTGAGGAAGCGACGGTCTGGGCTGATAATAATAGTCAGCACGGGGTGCTCGTTGGACACCTGCAGACGCCTGTATCGCTGCAAGCTCGGAAGCATGCGCATCACAATGTAGCCTCGCTCAGTGCCGTAGACCAGCTTGTCCATGTGGAAACTGTCTTTGATAACCTAAGGAGAAATGACATGAGAACACTCTTCGGTCATCATTTGTTGTTGCAGAGCCTTTTCTTGCGCATTCTTTGCAGTCGCCCCATTAAGCAGCTTGCCGTTGATAGAGTAAGCATTCCACATGTGATCTTCTCGTGAGAAGAAGGCGCAAATTGCGAGTGGAGTTTGGGACAGGAATACCGAGTAGATGGGGGCGTAAGACGGATGTCTAAAGGAACGGATTAACTTTGCAGACCACAAGTTGTAGAGGTTGGCGGTGCCGTCGAAGGACGCAGTCACAAAGAGACTCATCTTTTCGTCAATGAAGATGCTGCAGACTTGTCGTTCGTGGTCATTAAGCGCGCGCAGCAACACCCACGGGTTTCCTGCGTTGTTGTTGATTGCCTCCATTTCAAGCGTCGTGTCGAAGTTGGAGTTGCGCCAAATATTCACTTCGCCACTCTTGGACCCCGAAATCAAAATCTGCTCTTTCTAGTCGCACGCGAGCGCAGTGACAGTGGTCTAGTGGCCTCGCAAATCAATTGGACTTTCACTGGACCCGTCGACGGGGCAAAAGGCAATCTTTCCATCCCAGTAGCCACCCTTGACGACCTGCTTGCCATCGACCATAATGAGGATAGGGAAGTCAAACTTCTTAATGCTTCTGTCAATTTAGTCAAATCCGTGTTCCTTCTCCCGGTTGTTGAATTTAGACTTTTTGTCTCCCCCCAGCGAGAAAGGAGTTGTTGGATTCAAGTCGTGGGCGCGAGGTAACCAGACAAATTGCTGCGCAAATCCTTCTTTGGTGGCTCCCACGATCTTCTGGTCGTCCACAAACTTGGCCTTCAGGATGGCCTCGTTGCAAATATACGAATTCTGATTGGTCTTTGAGTTAGCCTAGTTGCGGTTTGCAATACTGTTCGAGACTGGAACTGGCTTGAAGACTTTGAGTTTTGCATCGGAGTCGACCACCAAGTTGGAGCGCAAGGCCTGCGTCAAGGGATGCTTAGGCGGGTGCCGCTCCGAGCTTTTGAATAGCTAGATTGGCGTTTGTCCGTAGTTGTAGCACTAGTTTTCATAGGCACTCTTCAAGTGCTCGTCCGCGATGGCCGCGATGTTGAAGTCGCCCGGCAAATCCGAGGTGTACGTGATCTTCGAGAAGGTGTTCAAAGTCATGGCTGCTTCTTGTCCCCTCTGTTTGCACCCGAAAATATAGTCGATCCAAGAGTGCAGGTTGGCAGACACGTAAGGAGACTCAAAGGCTTCTCGGAGCACGCTCACGAATTTATAAGGATTGTTACTGGCCCACTTTGGCAGTTCCACATCCGAGACCGTCACCCCATCTTGCTTGGTTCCGAAGTTGCAATGGTTTTTGTTGAGGTACATTTCAGGCAAATAGAAGAACTCGGGAATCAGTTCGCGCACGTCGCTGAAGTCGGTGTTGGCATTGGTGAAAGAAGCTTGAAGCGATCTGAACACTCTGTCAGGGTGGTCGAGTGAATTGCCGTGCAATTCAACATTGGCTTCGAGGTAAGGATGCACGCGCGACAAGTAGTGCAGCACGATGCCAGGGTTCGAGTAGTGCGAGCCGCAGTGGAATTTGTCGTCCAGACCAATAAAGATTTCAGCGTCTTCATACTTGCGTTTGAACTCAGCCTGTCGTTCTGCCGTTCCCAGCAGCTGCATGTTCTTAGTCAAATCTCTGAAGTTGCCAGGAGGAGCCCCGCCTCTAGCCACTTAGTTCACAGCATTTATTTCGGGCACTTTGTCGTTGTTGTAGCTGTTGAAGATCCAGGGGAAGACCGGGTATTGAGAGAGATCATTGAAAGAACGGCCTGCAAGCAGGTTCAGCTGCATAATATACTCGAAGTTCGAGATCTTCCAGTTGATCCAGTCCTCAGTCAGCAACTTCTTCTTCAGAATCCACTTCGGGTCCAGCGAAGTGTAGTACCGCAGGTTTTTGCATTTTATTTTTCGCTGGCGCAGGATCTTCTTTGCGAAGTCATTGCGCAGTTCCATTGTGGGGAAGTTGAGCAGCACTTGCTTGTTATTCATCAGGAATAGTTCGAGCGCAGTCTTCATACCTAAGAAGCGCCTGCGCTGGATTTCTTTAATGCTCGCAAGCTCAATCTTCTTGGTGAAACTTTTGTCGTAAGGCATTTCCCAGTTGAAGAAAAAGATCGGACTAACAGCAGCTTGCTTGTTGGCAGGCAAATCATAGAAGAAAACCAATTCGTAATTGGTCATCGCCAGCACGCCCGTGCGCTTCGACAGCGGGTACAGCAGTTCACAGCGGCTGTCAATCAACTCCTTCCGCTTCGGCTTTTAGGCTGAGTAAAACAACTCTTTGATGAACGCGAAGTAGTTGGTACGCAGTTAGTCTCTTTGGCCTGCAGTCATCCTGCTGCTGAAGTGCTCAATGTCTTCTGGCTTTTCCATTTCAACCACCACCTGTTCATCCACATTCCGCAGACTGGCTTTCGCGGGACTGAACTCGCCGTTGTTGAAGGAGTCATTGCCCGAGAGCATGGTATCGTCGTTCTTCTCTGTGGCTTCTTCACTTTGCTCCTCCAATATTTCCAGCGCCAACTTCTTCTTGTTCTGCATGCCCTCGCCCACCTGAGCATCGTCAGCTTGTTTCTCCTTTTACAATCCTCGGAGGTACTCTTGCTTGTTGTAGACCGAGTGAAGGATATTCTATTCGACAGCATCATCTTGAATGAACTGAAAGGCATTGGACACTCGGTCAGTCATGAGACTCCTCGTGCCGTCCCCAGTCATTTGCAGTTTCGATGACTAGAACGAGTGCGGGTATTGCTTCCTCCAAAGTCCACAGGGGCCTTCAAGTTGTTTGAATTGCTTCTTACGATTCATAAGCTATTGCCTGGCAAAGTACTCATTGGACAAAGCATTCTTGTTTTTGCGATGACACTCCACTTCCCCGAGAGCACCAATCACGTCGTGCGTGGTGCCCTGGATCTTGTTAAGAATCTCCTGCTTGGTCTTTTCATTCTTAATTTCGACTTCTCTGATGCGCTGGGCATACACCTTGCGCCGCTCCATAAAGTGCTTCAACACGCGCAGATTAAGCTGTTTGCTCACGATCGAAGAGATTGTCGAGTTGTGGAAGAATGTCACTTTCCAGTCGTTCTGCTGGAAGCACTCCGGGAAGTCCTCAAAGCTGGTTTGCTTAAGTCGAGATATGTCCGTTTAAGTTATGAGGCTTTCTACGCTCTCTTCGTTTTGGGATGAATTGTACTTCTTGACAAGAATGCTCTGCAGAATCCAGCGAGACGCCGTCATGGTTTGACCCGCTGGCTGCATCTAGTCCGACAGATCGATCACGTTAATCATGAAGATCAACAACTTCTTCAGCGACTCCGAGAACAACTTGCGGCTTGTTATTTCGTGCTGGGGAGAGTTGGGCGTCACAATCGGTTTCTGATGTTGCGAGGTGGGCGTCACTGGCTGGTGCACTTCGTGGAACAAATACGTAAACGCAAACGCAACCTGCTCCGCCACCTTCTTTTGCAAGCTTTAGAAGTAGGTTTCATTTTTGACTTTCCAAGTTTCGGAAACTATTAGTAAGAGCTTGACAAATCTTTCTAGCCGTCCCAGCCAAAGCGAAGTCTGGTCGCTGGTGTCGGTCTGGTTAATCGTGATGCAAATGATATTCATCAGCGACTTCATAAACGTACTATCTTGCGAGCTAGCAGCGCTTGCCTGAGGCATTCCAGAGCCTGTAAACCGATTCATAACGAGGCGGGGTTGGGTAAATCCAAATGTATTTCCTGCAGCAGAAGCGGGCTAGTGGGTCACTTCCTCATACAGGAGCAACTCGACTTCGTTTACAAAGTCCTCGGGTCCTTTCTTCTGCAGTAAGTCAAACACACTCTGTTCAATCTCCCGAGTCTGACAGAAACTATGCGCCTGTTCTGCTTAGTGGGGCTCTTTGGAAGGAGCAAAGAGACTTTCAGGAAAGAGTGTATCGAGCGACTGAAGTAGGCTTTCAACCAAGTCCCATTCTGGCCACAGCTGGCGATCTGCTGACCCATTCTGATTGAGCAGGTACTCTTTCTAAACCCACCTGAACACCGATTGGTTGACGTCGGCATGCGCGAAGTGATCGCTATTTTACGTCTCAATCTTCTAAGAGTGAGACGAAAGCATCAGCTCTTCAATATTGAAAGTCATGTGCACTAGGTTGCGATACACCGGCGAGCTCAATTTGAGAACGGGGCTCTTCCTGCTGATTTCGTCTTTCAGTGCGTTTACAAGGTTGGAGCTAAGCACTCGCACAATCGAGTGGGCTGTGTCAATGTCCCGCTCAGAGCGTTGTTCTGATAGTCCGAGGTCGTGAGGTGAATACGGACTTTCAAGTTATTCCTGCACCACCTACGGCCACCGAGTAAGCAGATTAATCTTCTTAAATGCCTCCTCCTCGGGGTTGATGCACGCATTTTTAAGAAGCAGAGTGTGAAGTTTGCAGCCCATGTCGTAGACTGCCCGCGAAGAGTCTGAAAGGAAAGACTGGCGAGTGGTTAAGTCTTGATACTGCATGAGTAAGTCCAAGAGCCAGGAGTGAAACAGCGGGTGTTGAAGTATGATTTGGCCATTGTGACTATCCCACTGAGCCAGCATGAACAGGTCCTACAAAGAGCGCTGCCGAACCATGTTGTTCGACGACAGTACTAAGGTCATGAGGACTTCGAGAGCCGGTTGGAATGTAATTTTGTCAAAGTCGTCAATCATTAGGTTATGAAACAACCCGCTGGGGGCTCTATTAAGTATCCACTCGAGGCAAGACGTGTACAAATTCTCTAATTCTTGGGTGTATTCGTCAATTCTATCTTGCTAGCAGCTGTCCATCTAAGGCTTCTTGAACAGGTTGTCTTCATCAATTTTCTAGGACGATCTGTCTTTGCTTGCGTTGCCTGCGGAGTGACTCAGCAAGAACCGTTCCACTTCCCCACTGTGCATGCCCCCGATGTCGATACTCTCCAGCAGGTCGTTCCCAAGTTTCTAGTTGCTTTGAGTGGCCAAAAAGTTTTTCTTGATGGGTTTGACTTGATGGTCGGTGGACATCTCGTCTGCGTTAGTCTCCGCTTTGTGGTTGGACGGGTCATCTTTGGAGCAATCGATTCGCTTGTCAAGTTGGAGTGTGTCTTCTACGTTCGAAGACCTAGTGGCTTCTATTTATATTTGTTTGATTCCTTTTACACTTTGTGGCACCATAAACATGGAGTGGTGGCTTTGCTTCTTTTTCTTTGTCTTCTGCTTATCTTCGAAGGGGTCTTTTATCTGCATTGCAGTCCGCAAAGGACTGTCTTCAGACTCTTCCGTCTTCTTTTCTTTGAACGAATCTGTATTCAGTTGACTTTCGAGCAGCTTTTAGAAGTTTGATTTGTTTTTCTTTCTCCCTTTGTTCATACTTTAGACGCAGACAGTGGCTAGTTCGAAAATATCGGACTCCAGTTTTTCTTGGGCTTCTTCCTCTCTCAATTCGCCCTTTTCCCCGCCGTAGGTAAACAAGTCGTTGATCTTTTCAGTGTCGATGGCGAGTTTAAAGTTGGGCTTCTTGTGATTGGTGAAGGACGACTTCTTCGCAGATTTGAACTCGTCATCGTTGGAAGTCTAACCAAAGCCCACAGTCTACATTAAGTTTGGTTTTTGTCGCAAACTACTACTTTGCGAGATGGATCTGGACTGAGTGAGAGCAGGTAAAGCCACTGGGTCTGCTGCTGCTTGGTCTAAATGGTCGTTCGACAATTGCAAGACCAGTTTCTTCTTTTTCATGCTAGGAGGATTATCCTCAGAAGTAGGCTTCTCTAATTCAAGTTGCACTTCATTATCCGAGTACACGTCTTTCTTAGTCTACACTTGCGCTGCTGGCCCATCGTCAGAGTCAGAATCATTACTGTCTGCGAAGTTGAAGCCTTTGTTGGCGGCGCCTTTGAGGTTGCGACTCATCAACACATCCTGCGTCGGCTTCGGAGCCTCCTCGTCATTCACGTACTCATCTTTGTCTTCGTCGAAGTCGCCTAAGAGTTGTTGTCCGAATCGCTTCTTATGAGACTCTCGAGAAGGTGGCACCAATTCGTCATCATCTTGCTCGATGGCTAGATTCAAGCCCTTCTTTTTGATTCCCGAGTTTTAGGCTGCAAAGCCGGCAATTGAAGTCTTTTTAGATTCTTTGGTGCTTGACATGATGGCAATCTGCGTCGGGAATCTAAGTTCTTTGCACTCTTCTTCCGATTCCTCTTTGATCTACTGTTAGCCTGCCTCCTTCCCTTCATCACTGTCCCCTTCACCATCGCCGTCACTCGAAGACCAGTTTGCATTGAAATTAAACAGTCCTTTTCCATTGTTAGCCTTGCTAGTCGCTTTAGGCGCAGGCGGAGCCCCGTGCTTCGACTCTCGGTACGGCTAACTGTCGTCAAAGGGATTGTAGTCTTCTTCCTCGAACTGGACTTTTCCATTTGAGACCGGCGCAGCTCCTTGCATTTCTTCAGACTTCATTTTGTGCTGAGCGTCTGGCTGATCACCCGCATTCTGGCGATGCGGATCCTGTCGCAAGAAGAACTGCAGAGTTGTTTTTTTATCGGGAGAAGTGTCTGAGTCCTGCTTCTGATCAGGACTAGTCGCGCCCAATAAATGCTCAGCGCGCGTGGCCTCATCTTCAACCGACTCAGCATCCATCGCGTCTTCGTCATCCTGTCCGTCATCGAGAATTAACTACGGACGTGGTTGAATTTGGTTTAGATTATCATCATCCATGGCTGTAAAAAGCAAGCAACTGCGTAAGGAGGGGACTAGATTAACTTACCTTGGTGCTGGTCTTGACTGCGGTCACTACTCAACTCCTGATACTGCACATCCGGGTCTCTCTGGAGCACATCGTCATCGTCGTCGAGCACCTGTTTGTGCTGCAGCAAATTCTTCTTGGACAGCTACTGTTTGATCATTCTTTCAGGCAGAATCACATGACTTAGGTAGGTGATCAGGTCTGTGTCAATGCGCATCTGAATCAGCGATGTCTACGAAGTGAGCACGTCAATCAGTTTGATGCACATCGACTTCACGTCAAACGAAGTGTTCTAACACAAGTACAGTAGAATCTGCAGGCCCTGCATTCCAAGGAACCGCGAAGCAAATTCAATCGGACTCGCGCACTCATCGTCTGTCCGCGAGTCCAGCAGAAGCACTTTCAGCAGCTGTAGCATCTAAAGTTGGAAGCAGGGACAGCTCTTGACTGAGAGACTCTTTGCAATGTATTGAATCTGGTCGATAATCTCATCACCGCCACTGGTAAGCACACTTTCAAGCACTCCCGAAATGGGCTCAAGATACTTTTTAAGCTGGTAAACGATAGCTCCCTCTTTGAGGGAGTTTTCCTTCTCCGCTTCTGGTTTGTTCAATTATGAGGAGTCCTGTGATGGTGCAAAGCCGCGTTCAGGTGGTTCTTAGGTCTCACTGTAAAACATGTGGTAGGTCTGCTTGTGGTATGCGCAGCAGAAGGCTTCCGAGGAGGAGATTTCGCTGATTTGGTGCATCAAGTCGATTAGATTGTGGATGGGAAACACGTTGTTGTATTGGACTGGGTTCTGGGAATAAATAGCCTTTACAAAGGACCAGAACTCATTGATCACCTCCAAGTCTCGCAGGTTGGTCCAGAAGTCACACGTGTGCATCAAATTCAAGAAGAACTGCTCGCTCAGTTTGGGGTCTCCGATCTAAAATCGCAGTTCAGCCAGCAGCTAAATTGTCTCGCAGCTCACCGCCGTTACAAGTGGATTCCAAGTGGGGAGACTACCGATTGTATGGAAAAGAAGCTATAGGAAACTTGAAAGGTCTTAACTTTTGGTTTTCATTTCACTCGGAGTCACCACTTCTGACTATTCCGCTTAGAAGTTGCCCATCGCAGCCAACACTAGTCTAAGGAAGTCATTTATCAGTTGAGCACTGCCACTTGGTTGTGCGACTTTGACTTGTTCTTGTTGGTAGTCTTACTCGAGTGGCTTCTGATGCTGCTTGGCATGCACGTGAATTACCTGGCTGATGTAGTCGAGCAGAGGGAACAACGTGCGCAGACCCCCTACCTGTTGCAGGTGCGCCTTGCTCGACGAGTACCAAACCCCACAGTTGATCAGCAACTCGCCGTCGTTCATGTCCACGCAGTCATACACCAGCTTGCCTTGGGTGCGCTGAGGGGTGTAGAACATAAACAGCTTGTCAATTATCTTTTGGTCGAATATCTCAGGGTTCAACTTATTGAGACTGACGCCTTTGGACCCGATGCCGTATTCGTAGGCCTTGTGCATCATTAGGAACTTCTGGGGGTTGTTGATTTACTCTCGGAAGAGCATGAAGGTGGTGAGCTGGCCGATGTAGTTGTTGCAAATAGAAACCATGTTTAGTTTGGAGTGCTTGTCGAACTTAGGGTAGTCCATTGGGAAGTTCACGGCCTGCTTGTCGTTCACAACTGCGATAAGCTGGGCCCTGGCGAGAAACGGCTTGTCGTGCTCCAGCCCTAAGAAGTGCCACTTGTTAGGAGTAAACTCTCCAATGAGCACGCCGTTGGACTCGACAGTGGGGGCGGAGTAGCTCATGGGCGGCAAGATGCGGTAGTACAGTCTGTTCTCGTTAAAGTAACACTCGAACCCACCGAACCCGTTGCTGTTGCAGTTGAACAGGATAGGCAGATTATGGGGGTCCTGCAACTTAGCCTGCATTTCATTGATCGAAAACCACATGCAAGCAGCAAATCCCTATAACACAAATAGTTAGACTCAAACAGTTAACACTTACTTTCAAAAACGGCCATGGCTGCAAAGGCTTTGAGTTGAGGAGAATGCCAGAGAGGTAACCAGAAAAGTAAAAGAAGTTTTGCGGCTTCACATCCTACTTCTGTTCAACCAGTGCCTGCACCAACCGAATGCAAAAAGACATGCATGAGTAACCCCATCCACTCTTTCCAGTCTTCGCCTCTAGTTTCAGCGCATACGAGCGCACGAACTAGCAGATCAGTTCAAGGTGGCACCGCAGGAATCTCCTGCCTTACGAAATCTTTCGCACAATTTCGATGATTTTGTCGAGGATAAGGGGGATTACTTTATTTGGCTGTTCTTGTATCTTGTTCTTTGTAGCAGATTAAGCTTCTAGCTTGGTTTAGTAGAATGTTTGGTTCGGTTAGCCGGAGGCCTCGCTTAGTTCTGGGCAGTCGTTTGCCAGGCGGAGTCCGATATGAATCAACTGGAAAAGCACGTCCTAAGACGAAGATCCAGGGTAGCCTTCAAGGTTCTTGTTTGAGTCCACTAGTCGGTAAAAGTCTAGGGTTTCCTAGTTAGACCGACTCACATTGAAATTTGAAAGTTGTTCTGTGATGAGATAGGCATTGTGGGGACAGAGATCAAGAATGTGCGAAAGCCGTTCCACAATTTGAAACTGAATTTCACACGACAGGCTGAAAAACCGGTCAATCCGAATAAATTTAAAAATGGAGGTCGGATTGGTGATCATGTTCTAGTTGGCATTGTCCTTTTCGAACACTAGACGCAGTCGTTGGTTCGACTGCACTTACTTGCTTTCAGAACCCGTTTGCTTCAAACCAGTGGTGCTTATTTCAACTTCATCAGGTTGCTTAATTCTTGGTTTGTCAAACAGAAACAGGTTGTCCATTTGCCTTGAAGATGCCTTCTCCCCCGAGAACCCCTAACCTTTGCCCTCTTCCATTTAGGAGGGCCCTGAACTAGGCTGCTTTTCAAATACTTCTGTCATCAAACTAGCTTCCTTTGAAGCCTGTTGGGACAGATTCTAAGCATTTGTAGGTCTGTCAGAGGAACAAGTAAGTCATCACAAATTCAATAGTTACTTACAGTCCACCTTAGTTGTTGTGCTTGGAAGTATTATGGTTGATATGTTCCATATTGCTAGTACTTGTATCGAGCAGAATTATAATTACAATAATAATTTATCAAGTCGAGACTGACCTTGACACGGATTCCAAAACATAGTTCGTCAGAATCCACTTGGACTCGCTTGCTCTTTTAATTCATTTTATAAGATAAGATGAGCTCGATACTTATCACGGGGTTTTGGGGTTTTGGGGTTTTGGGGTTTTGGGGTTTTGGGG
>Ga0208544_10003018_pt1 | contig 10715 bp, 9 predicted proteins | sample DEB08_DNA_9_FD_184526 | JGI IMG/M metagenome (GOLD analysis project Ga0208544, IMG submission 184526) | Aqueous microbial communities from the Delaware River and Bay under freshwater to marine salinity gradient to study organic matter... | ecosystem: Environmental > Aquatic > Marine > Coastal ...
GGCGTGACGGGCCATATCGTGCCGTGGAACTACCCGATGCAAATCATAGGACGGTCTGTGGGCGCGGCCCTGGCGACGGGAAATGCGGCCGTTCTGAAGCCGGCAGAAGAAGCCTGCCTGACCGCGCTTGCTTTCGCGGAACTGGCGCGTCGCGCTGGTCTTCCGGACGGCGCGCTGAACGTTGTGCCAGGCCTTGGTGTCGAAGCGGGTGCGGCGTTAACGGCCCATCCCGGCGTGCGCCACCTGTCGTTCACTGGTTCGGTCGGGGTTGGCCGGTTGGTACAGACGTCGGCCGCGCAAAACCTGGTTCCGGTCACGCTTGAGCTTGGCGGTAAGTCGCCGCAGGTAGTCTTTGAAGATGCGGATCTGGAAGCGGCGCTGCCATTTTTGGTGAATGCAGGTATTCAAAACGCCGGTCAGACCTGTTCGGCATCCTCGCGGATTTTGGTGCACCGCTCCCGCTACACCGAGGTCGTCGAAAAAATGGCGGCGCGCTATGCGGCTTTGGTAGCGGGACCTGCTATGGACGATCTGGATGTGGGGCCTTTGGTGTCCAGGCGTCAAAAGGACATTGTCGAAAGTTACATTGCACAAGGCGCTGATTTGTACAGGGCCGCGACGGGGCGGATCGCAGATAATGCGCCGGACGGTGGGGCATATGTGGCACCTGTGCTTTTTGCCAACGTGCCTGCTGATCACGTTTTGGCGCGCGATGAGATTTTCGGACCCGTGCAGGTCGTCATCCCCTTTTCGGACGAGGACGAGGCCGTCACTATTGCCAATGGCACGGACTATGGGCTTGTCGCGTCGGTTTGGACACGCGATGGCGGGCGTCAGATGCGCATGGCGAAAAAGCTTCGTGCGGGTCAGGTTTTTCTGAACAACTACGGGGCTGGCGGCGGTGTCGAGTTGCCGTTCGGCGGGTCCGGGCTTTCGGGGCATGGGCGCGAAAAAGGGTTTGAGGCGCTGTATGGGTTTTCGGTCCTGAAAACTGTGGCGGCGTTTCATGGGTAGGGGAATGACATGCGATTGAAGGATAAATGCGCAATTGTGACAGGCGGCGCGTCTGGGTTCGGAAACGGCATTGTGCGCAAGTTTGTCGCGGAAGGCGCGCGGGTGGTCATCGCTGATATGAACCGTTCCGGTGCTGAGGCATTGGCCTCGGAACTCGGTGACGCTGCAGCCGCGGTGCAGGTGAATGTCGCCGTCAACGCAGATGTGGCCGCGATGACGGCCTTTGCGTTGGAGCGTTTTGGGCGGATTGATATCCTGGTGAACAACGCCGGCATCACCCACATGCCCGCACCGATGGAAGACATCAGCGAAGAAGATTTCGACCGTGTTTTCGCAGTGAACGCAAAATCGGTCTACCTGACCGCGCGCCACATCGTGCCTCTGTTGAAAGCCCAAGGTGCGGGGGCAATTTTGAATGTCGCCTCTACCGCTGCCGTAAGCCCGCGCCCGCGTCTGTCCTGGTACAACGCCTCGAAGGGGTGGATGACGACCGCGACAAAAGGCATGGCGGTCGAATTGGCACCGCACGGTGTCCGCGTGAACGCGATCAACCCCGTCGCAGGCGAGACGCCGCTTTTGAAGATGTTCATGGGTGAGGACACGCCAGAGGTCCGCGCGAAGTTTTTGGCGACCATTCCTATGGGGCGGTTTTCTACGCCAGAAGATATGGGAAATGCAGCGTGTTACCTCTGCTCGGACGAAGCCAGCATGGTCACGGGTGTCTGTATGGAAGTGGATGGTGGACGCTGTATCTGAGCGTTATTCCGGCAGGTCGACAGCCAGCTGCGCCTCGCCCCATCCATCGGCGTTGGTGCGGGCCTCGATAAAGACGCGTGCGGTTGCCTCCGGGATTTCCACTCCTGACAGCGAGCGCGTGAAGGGTTGCTCGTCCACGTGCGGATGAAACAGCGTGCGCGTGCCGAGCACTGTGCCGTCTTGGGTCACGACGCGCCATCCGTCGGCGTAGTCGTCCCAGCCCGTGTCTGCGTGACGCAGAGTGACTGAAAACGTCCAATCTGACCCGCTGTCCCGCGCCAAGGCGTCCTCGATTTTCGCATCGTCAGCAGGCACGGGTCCAGCGATGAGAATTGACGCAAAAACAAAAGGAAGAGAATTTGTGATTATTGCTTTCATTTCCCTATAGTGAAGGCCGGCGAGGAACGGCGCCAATCACAATTGCTTGCATAGTTTGGAAAATTGGTTATAAAAATTTACCAATTGATCCGAAGGGAGGATTTCTATGGAAATGCCAAAGCCAGATCCGCGTGTCTTGGGGCTTAAATCCAAACTTGTCGCGCGCCTTCGGGACGTCTTGCCACATGACGCTGTCATTGATGACGAGATCCAAACGCGTGTCTATGAATGCGACGCCTTGACGGCATACAAGTGCCCTCCGCTTTGTGCGGTCCTTCCGGCTTCGACCGAGGAGGTCTCGGCCGTCTTGAAAATTTGTCATCAGGAAGGCGTTCCAGTTGTGCCGCGCGGCTCGGGAACCTCGCTGGCGGGCGGGGCCTTGCCGACGGCAGATTCGGTGATTTTGGGTGTGGCGCGGTTGAATGGCGTGATCGAGACCGACTACGACAACCGCTTCATTAAGGTACAGACCGGGCGCACGAACCTAAGCGTGACCGGCGCCGTTGAAAGCGATGGCTTCTTTTACGCGCCAGACCCTTCGTCTCAGCTTGCCTGTGCAATTGCGGGCAATATCGCGATGAATTCAGGCGGGGCGCATTGTCTGAAATACGGTGTGACGACGAACAACCTTCTTGGGGTCAAGATGGTGATGATGGACGGCACGATCGTTGATATTGGCGGCGCGCATATGGATGCAGGCGGTTATGATTGGCTTGGTCTGATATGCGGGTCCGAGGGACAGCTTGGTGTTGTGACCGAAGCGACATTGCGGATCTTGCCAAAACCCGAAGGCGCGCGTCCGGTGCTGATCGGCTATAAAAGTGCCGAGATTGCAGGAGCTTGTGTCAGCGATATCATCAAGGCAGGGGTCCTGCCGGTAGCGATAGAATACATGGACCGCAAAGTTCTTGAGGTGGTTGAGCGTCACGCGAAGGCAGGATATCCCGATTGCGAAGCGCTGTTGATTGTCGAAGTGGAAGGCTCTCCGTCCGAGATTGACGAACAGCTAGGGTTGATCAAACAGATCGCGGCCAAGCACGATCCGGTTGAATTGCGCGAAGCCAAAGACGCGGCCGAAGCGGGTCGAATATGGCTGGGCCGAAAATCGGCCTTTGGCGCGATGGGTCAGATCAACGATTACATGTGCCTTGACGGGACAATCCCCGTTTCGTCGCTGCCCCATGTGCTGCGGCGCATCGGTGAGTTGTCGAAAGAGTTCGGCCTGGAAGTGGGCAACGTGTTCCACGCAGGCGATGGCAATATGCATCCGCTGATCCTGTTTGACGCCAATAAACCGGGTGATCTTGAAATCTGCGAAGAAATGGGCGCTGAGATTCTGAAGCTGTGCGTCGAAGTCGGCGGTTGCCTAACGGGCGAACATGGTGTCGGAATCGAAAAACGCGATCTGATGAATGTGCAGTTTGCGCCAGAGGATCTTGAGGTGCAGATGCGGGTGAAGGACGTCTTTGATCCCGCGTGGCTTCTTAATCCGGCGAAAGTGTTCCCATTGGCCAGCAGCGAGAGCCGGCGCGTGCAAGTAGAGGCAGCTGCATAAGATAAGGTTTGGGGGCTATTTGCCCCCAATACCCCAAAAGTATTTCCACCAAGAAGAAGGACGGGCCTCGTGATTGAGCCGACAACAGAACTTGAATTGTCTGAGGCCGTCCGCGACGCGGTTGGCCCACTTTCGATCAGGGGGGGCAACACGCGCGGAATGGCGCCAGCCGCCGGCGATCCGCTGTCTGTTGCGCGCGTATCAGGCATCTCGCTGTATGAGCCGGGCGCGCTGACAATTGTTGCGGGCGCGGGCACGCCACTGTCCGAAATTGAAGACGCGTTGAAGCAAGAAGGGCAGATGCTGCCGTTCGAGCCGATGGATCATCGCCCCATGCTTGGTACGGATGGCACGCCGACGATCGGTGGCGTGGTGGCGGCAAACGTCTCGGGTCCGCGCAGGTTGCGGGCGGGCGCCTGCCGGGACTCGCTGATTGGCGTGCGTTTCGTCGATGGTCGTGGCGTTGCGTTGAAGAACGGTGGTCGTGTCATGAAGAACGTGACGGGCTATGATCTGGTTAAGCTTTTGTCTGGGTCTTATGGCACCTTGGGTGTGCTTAGCGAAGTGAGCTTCAAGCTTTTGCCAAAGCACGATGCAACGGGCGTTGTATCCTTGCATGGGCTGTCATTGAGCGACGGAGTGGCAGCGATGGCCGCAGCATTGGGCTCGCCCTACGAGGTTTCGGGGGCAGCGATGACGCCGGGGGTCGATGATGGGGCGGGGTCTGTGGTCAGGTTGCGTCTGGAAGGGTTTGAGAACTCGGTCGCCTATCGCGGTGCGCAATTGCAGAGCGTTCTGAAAAAATTCGGTGCGGCAGATATGGCGATGGGCGGTGAAGAGGACTGGCGCGCGGTGCGTGATGTTGATGCTTTTGCCGACAAGACCTGCATCTGGAAAATTGCGATCAAAGCAAGCGATGTACCGCAAATGCTGGAGACCGGCATCTGGCCGAACTTTGGCTGCGACGCGCTTTTGGATTGGGGCGGGGGGCTTATCTGGGTTGGTTGCGACGAGGCTCAACTTGCCGCGATCTCCGACGATCCTATTGAAGGCGCCGCTCGTTTACACGCGGCATTGCAAAGTTACATGCAAGTCGTCGGAGGCCATGCAACACTTGTGAAGGGCCCCGTGGCGCTGAAAGCGCGCGTGCCGGTCTTTCAACCCGAAGCCACCCCTTTGGTGGGGCTTGCGACAGGGCTACGCGCACAATTTGATCCGCGTGGCATCCTAAACCCCGGGATCATGGGCTGATGGAAAGTGAAACCTTTGCGTTCATTGCGATGCCCGCTTTCGGGGCACTTATCGTGGGCTATCTTTTGACCGACTGGCGGCTTGCCGGAGCGGTTGCCGCGGGTTGCTTCGGGCTTTTATTAATCTTGCCCGGTGCGGAGCCAAGCATTGCAACGTTTGTTCTGCCGATCCTTCTTGGGGCTGCGGCCGGGGCGCTTGTTTTGCTGCCTTTTCTGCGATTTCTTCCGGATACCACAATTTGGGGGCGCATGACTGTTGCGATCATCGCTGCCCTTCTGGCGTCTGTTTTCAATATCTCAATTCTCGCCGGGGGCGCCTGATATGCAGACGACATTTACTGAAGAACAGTTGAAGGTTCCCGCGATCAAGCGATCAAACGAGATTTTGCGATCCTGCGTGCACTGTGGGTTTTGCACGGCGACATGCCCAACCTATCAGGTTCTGGGAGACGAGCTGGATAGCCCGCGCGGCCGCATTTACCTCATCAAGGATATGCTGGAAAACGACCGACCTGCGGATGCGAAAACGGTCAAACATATCGACCGCTGTCTGTCGTGCCTTGCCTGTATGACGACCTGTCCTTCGGGCGTTCATTATATGCACCTCGTCGATCATGCGCGGGCGCACATTGAAAAGACATACAAGCGCCCCCTGTTCGAGCGGCTCCTGCGCTGGACGCTGGCGCAAATCCTGCCCTATCCGGCACGGTTCCGCATCGCCCTTCTGGGCGCCAAGATGGGTCGGCCTTTTGCGCGCTTTATGCCCGATGCCCGGCTGAAGGCGATGTTGGAAATGGCGCCGAAAGTCATCCCCCCTGTTAGCCGCAACGACGATCCGCAAACCTTTGAAGCCAAAGGTGAAAAGAAGATGCGGGTGGCGCTGATGACCGGCTGCGCGCAACGTGCGCTTAACACCGATATCAACGATGCAACGATCCGGCTTTTGCGACGGTTTGGCTGTGAAATCATCGTGGCAGAAGGCATGGGATGTTGCGGTGCGCTTGTGCATCACATGGGCAAAGAAGTCGAAAGCCACGCCGCGGCGGCGAAAAACATCAAGGCCTGGATGGCCGAGGATCGCGCGGGCGGATTGGATGCGATTGTGATTAATACCTCCGGATGTGGCACGACCGTTAAAGATTATGGCCATATGTTCCGCAATGACCCGATGGCCGAGGACGCGGCACGGGTCAGTAACCTGGCGATGGATGTGTCGGAAGTTCTGATGAAGCTGGACTTGCCTGAAGGCGTCGCTGAAAAGGTGCGCGTGGCTTACCACGCCGCGTGTTCGCTGCAGCACGGGCAGCAGATCAAGACCTACCCGAAGGATCTTTTAAAAAAGGTCGGATACGAGGTCGTCGAGCCGCGTGATTCTCATCTTTGTTGTGGTTCTGCAGGGACTTACAATCTCATGCAGCCCGAGATTTCTCAGGAACTGAAGGGGCGCAAGGTGAAGACGCTGGAAGACAAATCGCCTGAAGTTATCGCGGCGGGTAACATCGGCTGCATGATGCAGATCGGCTCGGGCACGGACATCCCGATTGTGCATACGGTCGAGCTTTTGGACTGGGCGACAGGGGGGCCAAAGCCGCCAGCGTTTAGCCAATCCAACACGGGCGCGCCTGCAATTCCCAACCTAAGATAACAATTCTCCGTCATAATCTTGTCCAACCGGCAATCTAAGCAGAAGATGGGTCGAGGAGGGACGCGATGGGGAATGGTCTGAAAGCCTTGTTTTTGGCGATTGCTTTGGCAGCGCCAGTATCTGTGTCGGCTGACGAAGACGATGCGGCAACCGGATTGACGGCTCTTATGACAGCCTATGAAGCGCGCGGTTGGGAGGGTGTCGGACGTTTGAACATCGGCTATGGCGGCATGTGCACGGGCGCATTGATCTCGCCTCGGTTGGTTTTGACCGCTGCTCACTGCATGATTGATCAACGCACCGGGGGGGACATCGAGGCGCGCGACGTGACGTTCCTTGCGGGATGGCGCAACGGCAGGGCCTCGGCGTCGCGCAAGGTGCGGCGGGCGGTTGTCCATCCGCGATATGAATACAACGGCCCCGGCGGAGAGCTGAGCGTCGCGAACGATCTGGCGCTTCTTGAACTTGTTAGCGAAATTCGCCTTGCGCATATTCAGCCGTTCAAAACTGCAAGCCGCCCCCGCAAGGGCGCTTCGGTTGGTGTTGTGTCCTATGCGCATGATCGTCAAAACAGCCTATCATTACAGGAAGAATGCCACGTGTTGGCTCGTCGGGATGGAGCGTTGGTCTTGTCTTGCGATGTGGATTTTGGTTCCAGCGGAGCCCCGGTTTTCGCGGACGTTGACGGCGAGCCGCAAATCGTTTCTGTGGTTTCGGCCAAGGCGATGATCCGGGGTCGCAAGGTCTCTCTGGGAACCAACCTTGAAAAACCGCTGGATGAGCTGATGGATATGATGGCATCCGGGGACGCGGTTTTGAACGCCGGTACGACAACGGCGAGACGTCTGTCTGTCGGGGGCGGCAATGGTCTGGCGCTTTCTGGGGGCGATTCCGGCGCGAAATTCGTGAAGCCCTAGCGCCTTGACCAGACCGTGCCGCTTGACCACCATATGACGATGGTTTCGCGCTTCTTTGCACATCTGGTCCTCGCCACTTCGCTTGCCGCACCTGCATGGGCTGATGTTTCGGCAGTTGGCCGGCTCGAGAACACATCGACCAATCAAACTTGCTCCGGGGCGCTCGTTTCGCCGCGCCATGTGTTGACGGCTGCACATTGCATTGGCGCGTTGCGCAATGCCGAAGACGTATCCAACGCAGAGATCCTGTTTCGTCCCGGGGCGCTGAAAAACGGCCCGGTCTTCAGGGTGACTGACGTCGCTATGCATCCGCTTTTCAAGCAGCCTCTAGCGCAAAACCGTTGGAAGTTGCGGTTCGACATGGCGCTCTTCACGCTGGGCGCCGAAGTGCCCGCACCGGTTGGCAAAGCGCTTTTACCGGGCCGTGAAGCCGAAGTCGGCGAGACACTCTTTTTGGTTAGCTGGCGTGCTGGTGCGCCGGCGCCGCCGCGGCAACGGGCCTGTGAGGTTGTCGATGGTGTAGAGGGCCTCGTGACGGTGGCTTGTGCAGTCGCGGGCGGCGAAAGTGGTGCACCGCTCCTCAGAAAAACCCAAGCAGGGCTAGAGCTTGTGGCGGTTCTCTCAAGTTCTTCAAGTCAGGGCCAGCAACCGGTTGGTCTTGCATCTGATGTGGCGCTGCGATTGCCGCCGCTGCAAAGTGCAGTGAGTGCCGCCGAGGGGTCTTGAAGCCGCGATTTACGGTGCCTATCTGAATTCAGCAGAGGCCGGCAGTTGGCTCTGCTTTCGAAACCAGCCTTGCCCGCTACTGGGGAGGCGCAAACCTTGGAATCGCTCAAAGGAGGATCCCTCATGCGAACTTTTGATCTTGCACCGCTTTATCGTGCAACCGTCGGTTTTGACCAGATCGCCGACCTTATGGACCGCGCCCTGACAGACACGTCAACGGCCGCGACCTATCCGCCCTATAACATCGAGAAAACAGCCGACGACGGATGGCGTATTTCGATTGCCGTAGCTGGCTTCAGCGACGCCGATCTGAACGTTGAAATGCGTGAAAGCGCCTTGATCGTCACGGCCAAGAAGGCCACAGACGATGAAGACCGCACGTATTTGCATCGCGGCATCGCCACCCGCGCGTTCGAGCGCCGTTTTGCATTGGCCGACCATGTTCGTGTGACAGGGGCAAGCCATGTCGACGGCATGCTACACATCGATCTTATGCGCGAAGTCCCCGAGGCGCTTAAGCCGCGCCGCATCGAAATTGCCAACGGCGATACGTTCGAGACGAAGACCGTCGAGGCCAAAGACCTGAACTGACGGCACACACCACAAAGCGAATAAAAGCCGCCCCGATGCCTGGCACCGGGGGGGCTTTTCCGGTGGGGGCTCAGGTCTTCGCGAATTCCGCTGTCTACTTTTGGCGGCGGTTACTCGCCGTAAGGTACCCAGATTGTCTTCACTTCGGTCGAGGCTGTCAGAAACGCTGAAGCATCGACATTTGACCAATCTCGCCCTTTGCCATTGTTGACCCAAGTCCTTTTAAGGTTACCTGCGGCTTCGCGCTCGATCACGGCTGACAGATCGCTGCCTGAGAAGGACCAGACGGCGTTGATATCCATATGACCGCCGAGTTGCGGCGCCAATTCGGTGTGGCTGCCGGTCAGGATGTTGACCACGCCGCCCGGCACGTCGGATGTGTCAAGCACCTGATAGAAATCGGTCGCTGCTAGAGGGAAGGGTTCGGAGGCCACGACCGTGATCCGGTTGCCCATGGCCATCGCGGGGGCCATCACTGAGATCAGACCAAGCAGTGGCGCATCGTCAGAGGCAAAGGCCGCTATCTTGCCCACCGGTTCGTTCATCGCAAGCGCTATCCCGCGCAGGGGCACACCTTTTGCCGCACCATCGTATTTGTCGGCCCAGGCGGCCCATGTGAACAGCCGGTCAATTGACGCGTCAATCTCGGCCCTGCCGCCGCGTTTTCCTGTCATCTCATTGATCCGGCTTGCGAATTCATTGCCACGCGCCGACAGGTTTTCGCCCAGATAATAGAGGATTTGCGCGCGCAAATGGCCGGTCGTATTGCTCCAGCTTTTAGCGGCGTTCATCGCCTCGACGGCGTTGCGCAGGTCTTTTCGGTTCGCCAGGCCCGCATGCCCAAGAAGCTTGCCCTTCGCAGACCAAACAGCGCGCGAATACCCGCCATCGGGGCGCGACTGCTTTCCACCCACATACAGCTTTGCCGTGCGGTCCAGATCGGCCACATGGGCCTTTGCCGGAGCTTCCATCGGAGCGATCTTCGATAGCTTAGGGGCGTTGTCTTTCGCCTTGGTATAGGCCTGAAGCCCTTCCCAGCCGCCCTCACGCCCAAAGCCGCTTTCGCGCACGCCACCAAACCCTGCAGCTGCGTCAAACAGATTGGTTGCGTTGATCCAGACAACACCGGCGGCAAGTTTTGGTGCAATATCAAGCGCCAGATTGACGTTCTCGGTCCATACCGTCGCGGCCAACCCGTAGCGCGTGTTGTTGGCCAACTCGATCGCTTCAGATGGTGTTCGGAAGGTCGTGGCGACAAGCACGGGGCCAAAGACTTCCTCCTGCATCAACTTATCCGCGGTCGACATACCGGTGATCAGGGTCGGCGGGTAATAGCAGCCCGTGTCCGGCAAGGGCGTCGCAGCGTGGTAGATGTCGCCGACGCTTGAGGCCACCAGAGCTGTGATCGCGTCAAGCTGGACCGGATCAACGATAGCGCCGACGTCAATGCACTTATCAAGCGGTTCACCGATGCGCAGTTTGTCCATGCGTGCCTTCAGCGTGGTGTAAAAGGCGTCCGCGATGCCTTCTTGAACCAACAGCCGCGACCCTGCGCAACAGACCTGTCCCTGATTGAACCAGATGGCGTCGACAAGGCCTTCGATGGCACTGTCGATATCGGCGTCATCAAAGACAATATAGGGCGACTTTCCACCAAGCTCTAAGGTAAGCTTCTTCGCAAAACCCGCTGTTTGCGCACGTATCTTCCGACCAACCGACGTTGATCCAGTAAAGGCGATCTTGTCGATATCGGGATGGGTCACGATGGCTTCGCCTGTACGTCCGTCCCCGGTTACAATGTTCAGCACACCCGGCGGAACACCGGCTTCGCGCGCCAGATCGGCGAAAAGCAAGGCGGTGAGAGACGTATATTCTGCGGGCTT
>Ga0208544_10003019_pt1 | contig 10711 bp, 8 predicted proteins | sample DEB08_DNA_9_FD_184526 | JGI IMG/M metagenome (GOLD analysis project Ga0208544, IMG submission 184526) | Aqueous microbial communities from the Delaware River and Bay under freshwater to marine salinity gradient to study organic matter... | ecosystem: Environmental > Aquatic > Marine > Coastal ...
TGCGCCCAACGTCCATTCCCATCCATAATGATGGCCACATGTGCGGGGGCAGTTTTTGGGTCAGCGTCCTTGGGCATGAGTGAGGCCCCTTTTATATGGATTGGGTGGATCAGACCTGCATGATCTCGGCTTGCTTGGTCTCGACTGTTTCGTCGACAAGCTTGATGTGGGTGTCGGTCACTTCCTGCACGGCGGTTTCCCAGAACTTCTGGTCATCCTCGCTCATGCCGTTAGCTTTGGCTTTTTTGATCTGGTCCATGCCATCACGACGCAGGTTGCGGATCGATACGCGGGCGCTTTCGCCATAATGCCCTGCAACCTTGGTTAGTTCGCGGCGACGTTCTTCGTTCAGCTCTGGAATTGGTAGCATAATGATCGTGCCATTCAGTTGAGGATTGATCCCCAAACCACTTTCACGAATAGCTTTTTCGACTTTTCCGACAAGACCTTTGTCCCAGACATTGATGGTGACCATGCGGGGCTCTGGGACGTTCACAGTCCCGACTTGGTTGATTGGGGTCATGGAACCGTAAGCATCAACCATAACCGGTTCCAGCATCGAGCCAGAGGCGCGGCCCGTGCGTAATGACGCAAGTTCAACGCGCAAATTGGCAATGGCGCCTTCCATACGGCGGGTCAGGTCATCGGTATCAAGTTCAAAATCGTCAGCCATAGTTCTTCGCTCTTCCTCATCAGGGCAAACTGCCCGTCTTTTCTTCGTTTTAGGCCAAAGGGGTGCGCTTGTATAGACAGCCTGCCACGATCCCTTTGCGTGGATAAGACGATCATGTGGCGTTTGTCGGGCAGCGCCCCTTCGTCAATCAAGTAAATGCGGTGCGGTCGCGCCGCTTAATCCCTGACAATCGTATAGGTGCCTTCGCCAGCCAGAATGCCACGGAACCCGCCTGCATGATCAAGTGAGAAAACAATGATCGGCAAATGGTTGTCCCGCGCCAAGGCAATCGCGCTGGCATCCATGACCCCAAGATGCTTTTGCAGCACCTCATCATAGCTGACTTCATCATAACGCACGGCATCATCATGTTTTGCAGGGTCTTTGTCGTAAACACCGTCTACTTTGGTGCCCTTAAAGATCGCTTCGCAGGCCATCTCGTTGGCGCGCAATGTGGCGGCAGTGTCAGTTGTGAAATATGGGTTTCCAGTACCGGCAGCAAAGATACACACCCGCTTTTTCTCAAGGTGGCGCACGGCGCGACGGCGAATATAGGGCTCTGCCACTTCGTTCATTGTGATCGCAGAAATGACGCGGGTGTGAATTCCCAGCTCTTCAAGTGCTGATTGCATTGCAAGCGCGTTCATGACCGTGGCGAGCATGCCCATATAGTCCGCAGTCGTGCGTTCCATGCCTTGTGCAGAGCCTTGCAGGCCGCGAAAGATATTACCGCCGCCAATTACCATGCAAATCTCGACATCCATGTCGTGGACAGATTTTACTTCGCGGGCGATCCGTTGGACCGTGGGGGGGTGTAATCCAAAAGCGGTGTCACCCATCAAAGCTTCACCCGAGATCTTGAGCATTACGCGTTTATATGCCGTTTTGCCTGCGTCGCTCATGGTGATCCCCTTTGTGCCATTGCTTGGGGCGCAAAATGTCGCAAAAACCCGTCAGGTTCAATGGGCGTTCGGTCCTGACAGGCTATATTTGCAGCCTGCTTTCAGGTGCGGTAAGCCTGTCCAACAATACCAAAGGCTTATCACCTTATGCACCCCGTCACTGTCCTTCCCCAAATGCCTGTCTTGATCGCTGGTCCAACCGCGTCGGGTAAATCCGCGCTCGCAATTGAAATCGCGCAACGGCAAGGCGGGGTTATCGTCAACGCAGACGCTTTGCAGGTCTTTGACGGCTGGCGCATTTTGACGGCACGGCCTGACGCTGCGGACCTCGCCAAAGCGGAGCACGCACTCTACGGGCATATCCCATTCGATGCGCCCTATTCTGTCGGGCATTGGCTACGCGATGTGACACCATTCCTGTCGGGGGGGCAGCGACCGATTATTGTCGGCGGAACTGGCCTGAACTTTAACGCGCTCACCCGTGGGCTGGCCGAAATACCCGCGACACCTGACACAGTTCGTGGAAAGGCCAATAACATGGCTCTGGCGGCACTTCTGGACGGGCTGGATGCCGAAACGCGCGGCAGGATCGACGTACAGAACCGCATGCGTGTGCAGCGCGCTTGGGAAGTGCAGGAAACTACCGGCAGGACCCTTGCCGATTGGCAAGATGCGACGCCACCACCCCTTCTGGCCACCAAAGATGCCGTTTGCATCACGCTCGATGCACCAAAAGATTGGTTAAACGATCGTATCGGCCGCCGCTTTGACCAGATGCTTGCACAAGGTGCATTAGACGAGGCCCGCGCAATGCTGCCCGATTGGAACCCGGACTATCTATCGTCCAAGGCAATCGGCGCACCTGAACTTATTGCTCATCTAAAGGGCGAGATGTCACTTGAAGCCGCACGTGACGCCGCAATCATTGCATCACGCCAATACGCCAAGCGGCAGCGCACGTGGTTCCGCGCACGCCATAAAGATTGGGAGCAAATTGCCGCCGATAGCCCTGACTTATCTGCAACACTGCGACTGCGCGATACGACAGCCGATTGATTCCAAAAGGCTTTGTGCCCAGAATCGTTGAAAAAAGACATCGAGGCATGTTGATGACATTGACGACACCTTCCAATTCAGCGCTTGCGCTGAAATCGATCACGCCCGGCGGAAACGCAGGACGCTGGCGGACCGAAGCGATGCGCAGTCATGCGACAGCGCGTCTGATCCGGATCGCCAAGGGTCAAGGACGCATCACAGTTGCCGGACTGACGAACGGCTACGGCCCCAACAATCTGATCTATATTCCTCCGCACACAATGTATGGCATGGAAGTCGGACAGACTGTGTACGGTCAAAGCCTTACGATACCTGATGCTACAGACTGGCCAGACACGCCGTTTCACCTGCGCCTGATTGATGTGGACCCCCAAAAGGAACTGGTCACGTACATCGAAGCAATTGAACGCGAACTACAGCCTGGTCGCGACGTACGCGTGGCAGAGTGTTACTTTGGACTGCTAACGCTTTTTGTCGAACGCCAACTTAAAGCCCGCGACCCTGCGAATATCGATATTCGCCGCAGCAGCGCCGCAGCCAAGCTTGTCGCGCGGTACACCACGATGATCGCACGCAGCTTCCAGTCTGACCGCAGTGTTGCAGACTATGCCGCCGATCTAGGCGTCACCCCGACCCATCTGACCCGTTGTTGTCGGAAAACATGTGGACGGTCTGCTCTGGCGTTACTCAACGACCGTATCCATTACGAGGCTTGCGTAATGCTTAAGGACACCAAAACGCCGATCCAGAACATTGCACAGTCATTGGGCTTTCATTCTCCAGCCTATTTTACCCGCAGTTTTCAAGAAAAATCAGGGCAAACACCTTCTGATTTTCGCGGCAAACAACGACCTAACTTGCACGCATAGCCGAGCTCCAGTGCTGCACTGCAGCACCAAAGCGCTTTGGATCACTTGATCCAAATGTCGGTTTTAGACCCCCAACGTGTCGTAAACGTGATCCAATATGCGAATGCTCCTGTTGACGCGCGGCAATAAATTGTGCCGTATGTCACGTGGACGAATGCATGCGTAACAGGTGACGGACGATCACTGGCTGGCATTCGGGCAAAATGAAATGTGTCACAGGGAGAAACTAATGACGCAGATACCAAACTCAATCCACCCAGCAGCGCTGATGTACGCCAAAGAAGAAAAAGCGGGACTGCTTAGCCGTCGCGAATTCATGGCGCGCACAACAGCACTTGGTGTTACAGCGACCGCAGCCTACGCGCTGATCGGTGCCGCTGCACCAGCACATGCTGCAGGGCACATCCAGCAGGGCGGAACTTTGCGCATGCAAATGGAAGTACGCGCGCTCAAGGACCCGCGGACATATGACTGGACGCAAATCGCGTTCTTTTCGCATGGCTGGCTAGAGTATCTCGTAGAATACAATAACGACGGCTCTTTCGCACCAATGCTGCTTGAAAGCTGGACCGTTAACGATGACGCGACCGTCTACACACTGAACGTCCGCAAAGGCGTCAAGTGGAACAACGGCGACGACTTCACAGCAGATGATGTTGCACGCAACATCGCTGGCTGGTGTGACAAGAACATGGAAGGTAACTCCATGGCTGGTCGTTTTGCGATCCTGATCGATGAGGCCACAGGTCAAGCCGTCGAAGATGGTATCGAAATCGTCGACAGCCACACCGTGCGTTTGAACCTGCCAGATTCTGACATCTCGCTAATTGCGGGCATGGCGGATTATCCTGCTGCAATCGTTCCTGCTGACTTCGATGCGGAAAACATGGTCGGCAACCCAGTCGGAACTGGCCCATATGTCCCAGAAAGCCTTGAAGTGGGCGTCAAAGGCGTCGTTGTTCGCAACGAAGGATTTGACTGGTGGGGCTATGCCGAAGGGCGCGGCGCATACCTCGACCGGATCGAGTATGTGGACTACGGCACGGATCCATCAGCTTGGGTAGCTGCTGCGGCGTCTGACGAAGTTGACATGTTCTATGAAACTGTTGGCGACTTCGTTGAGGTTGTTGAAGGTATTGGTTGGGAACGCTCTGAAATCGCTTCCGGCGCAACCATTGTTATTCGACCAAACCAGTTGGCCGAAGTTGACGGCATGAAGCCTTACGCTGACAAGCGCGTCCGTCAGGCGATTGCCATGGCTGTCGACAACGCAGTTTGCCTTGAGTTGGGTTATTCCAACCTTGGTCAGGTCGCACGCAACCAGCACGTTGGTCCAATGCACCCCGCTTGGGCAGATGTACCAGGGATGCCATTCGATCCAGCAGGTGCACTTGCTTTGTTGACCGAAGCAGGCATGCAGGACTTCGAGATGGAAATCGTATCGATTGACGATGACTGGCGCAAGAACACGACTGACGCGGTTGCCGCCCAGTTGCGTGATGCGGGCTTCAACATCAAGCGGACAATCATACCGGGTTCGACGTTCTGGAACGATTGGACGAAGTATCCGTTCTCGTCCACGAACTGGAACCACCGTCCGCTGGACACCCAGATCCTTGGTCTGGCATATCGCTCCGGTGAAGCATGGAACGAATCCGGCTTTGCAAACGCAGAGTTTGACGCGCTTCTGGCACAAGCCAACGCAATTGCGGATGCAGAAGCACGCCGCGAAGTGATGGCCAAGCTGCAGGCGATCATGACGGACGAAGGTGTGACGATCCAGCCATACTGGCGTTCACTATACCGTCATGCCAAGCCTGGCATTGTGGGTTGGGACATGCATATTGCGTACCTTCCACAGATGTACAAAGTCGGTTTTGCGGCTTAAGTAAAACAAGGGCCGCCCCAGTGATGGGGCGGCCTTTCTTTGTTACCGGATGTGGATCTTTGGCAAACCAAAGGCCGCAATAAAAAACGAAAAGTCAGGCAACGTTCTGACGTAGCTCACCGACAGGGGCCTTTATGGGACTGTTTATTCTGCGCCGCCTTGGGGTTATGATCCTCACGGCTTTATGCCTGACATTTATTGTGTTCTGGCTCACGAACCTTGCACCGAACCTTGAAAAACTCGCCAAGACCCAAGGCAACGCCCGCATGTCGGACGAAGCTGTCGTTAGCTGGCTTGAAAATCGCGGGTATTCGCAAGCGTTGCCAATTAAATACGGCCAATGGCTGGGTGTGTTACCCGGCTATGTCATTGAAGCCCCCAACGGTGAAGTTCGGGCGCGTTGCGCTGAACCGGGTCAACCGGTGGAAGATGCTTCGACATTTTGTGGCATTCTGCAAGGTGACTGGGGCTTTTCGACGGTCTTCAAAGAGGACGTATCAGGCATCGTTGCCACCCGATTGGGTCTAACTGGCAAGTTGATGCTTTGTGTTATGTTGGTGATGATCCCTGGCGCATTGATCCTAGGGGTCCTAGCGGGCATGCGAGAAGGATCACGTACAGACCGCACGCTGTCGACCGTCTCGATTATTTCGACCGCGACACCAGAATATGTATCAGGTGTTGTCTTTATTTCGGTCTTTGCGACTGCAACTTTCGGGATGCAATGGTTCAAAGGTACGGCGACGTCGGCGATGGACGATGCAACCTTTGAAAACTTTTTCCTGCCGGTGATAACCATCGCACTTTACGGAATGGGCTACATCGCGCGGATGACGCGGGCTTCGATGACAGAGGTCATGACAGCCCAATATATCCGTACTGCGCGCCTGAAAGGCGTAAGCTTTCCCAAAATCGTCCTCAAACATGCTTTGCGCAATGCACTGATCGCACCGTTTACCGTGATCATGCTGCAGTTCCCGTGGCTGCTGAATGGCGTGGTCATCGTCGAGACTTTGTTCAACTACAAAGGCTTTGGCTGGGTGCTTGTACAAGCCGCAGGTAATAACGACATCGAACTACTTCTTGGTGTCTCAATCGTTTCCGTCTTCGTGGTTTTGATCACACAGCTGATTTCTGATGTCGGTTATGTGTTCTTGAACCCACGCATTCGTATTTCTTAAAGGGAGGATCAGGACATGGACGCTTTATCATGGACCGGTAGCCTTGGCACCATCCTCAACCCCGCGCTGACAATCCTTGTGGTACTTTTTGCCATAGCCCTTGTCGCGCAATTGGTTCTGGGACTGTTCGCAGCCCCAATGACCCTTCAATCCAACGCAGACGGTACACTGGCATCACGCGGCGGTGCCTTGGGCATGTCCGAAACAGCTGTCAAATATCTGTTCCTCGCACTGCTTGCAGTCGTCGTGGCCTATATCGTAGTACCGCTGGTTATGCCTTATGGCAGTGCTGGCATCGTGGGCGAACTGTCCAAACGGTTCTTGCCGGTCTGGATTGCGCTTGTCGCACTCTTTGCCGTGTCGATCGTCTACAAGCGCAAGCTGGGCCTCTACGGCAAATTGTTCGACAGCACTGTGGGCATGATCGGTTTTGGCTTAGTGATGTTTTGGGTATTTACCGCATTGTTCGTCGGTCTGTTCGATATGATCGTTACACACGATTACCTTAGTCAGGTTTCGGGCCTCAAGAACAAGACACCCGGTGTCCCCGTGCCAGAAGGCACCGAAGGCGCCGTTGCACATTACCTTCTTGGAGGCGACAACCTTGCGCGCGACATCTTTAGCCGCGTTGTGACAGGATCGGTCTTCGTGATTGCCATTGCACCGCTTGCAACGGTCTTTGCCTTCATGGTCGGAATTACGCTGGGTTTGCCTGCAGGTTTCTATGGCGGCAAACTGGATACAGTGCTGTCCTTCGTGGCAAACCTGATCCTCGCTTTTCCGGTGATTTTGTTGTTCTACCTTTTGGTCACGCCAGAGATCGTTCTAACAGGTATTCCGTCCTACATGGCGGCATTCTTGTTCATCTTCCCGCTGATCTTTTTCGGCGTGTTATTGAACTCGCGCTATTACACTCAACCAGCCAAGCGCACCGCTATCTTGGTGCCTGTCTTGGGTGTTTTGGGCTGGCTTTATCTGTCGGTGATCAACCAAAAAGGCACGGTCATCAACTTCCTGCCAGAGTGGATGGACCTGTTTGATATCTCGATCCTTGTGGTGTTTGTGTCCGTCGTCTTTGTGAACGCACCAACTGTGTTTCGTATCGTTCGTGGCCTGACCCTTGATTTGCGCACACGCGATTATGTCGCTGCAGCCCAAACTCGCGGCGAAGGTGCGTGGTACATCATGCTTTGGGAAATCTTGCCCAACGCGCGTGGTCCGCTAATCGTCGATTTCTGCCTACGCATTGGTTACACAACCATCCTGCTGGGAACCTTGGGTTTCTTTGGCTTGGGTCTTTCATCCGAAAGCCCTGACTGGGGATCAACGATCAACGAAGGCCGCAAGCTGCTGTTGATCTACGCACACCCTGCCCTACCACCTGCGGTCGCCTTGCTGAGCCTCGTTCTGGGTCTCAACCTGTTGGCTGACGGACTGCGTGAAGAAAGCTTGAAGGATTAAATCATGACTGACCAACCCATCCTTGAGATCGATAAGCTTTCGATTTCGTTCTTCACCCGACTGCGCGAAATCCCCGCTGTGATGGATTTCTCTGCGACCGTCATGCCCGGCGAGGCCCTTGGTCTTGTTGGCGAATCCGGCTGCGGAAAATCCACCGTGGCCCTTGGGGTTATGCAAGACCTTGGCGTCAACGGTCGTATTGTTGGCGGCTCGATCAAGTTCAAAGGCCGTGACCTATGCGAAATGTCACCAGAGGAACTGCGCGCTGTGCGCGGTTCCGAAATTGCGATGATCTATCAAGAACCTATGGCGTCGCTGAACCCCGCTATGAAAATCGGCAAACAGCTGATGGAAGTGCCGATGATTCACGAAGGCGTAGGCGAAAAAGAGGCCTACGCCCGCGCCCTCGAAGTGGTCACGGATGTGAAGCTTCCCGATCCAAAGCGCATGCTGAACAGTTACCCGCACCAGCTTTCGGGTGGTCAGCAGCAGCGTATCGTGATCGCGATGGCGTTGATGTCCAAGCCGTCGCTTTTGATCCTCGATGAACCGACCACTGCGCTTGACGTGACAGTCGAAGCCGCCGTTGTCGAATTGGTCAAGGACCTTGGTAAGAAATACGGCACATCGATGCTGTTCATCAGCCATAACCTTGGCCTTGTACTCGAAACCTGCGACCGGATCTGCGTCATGTACTCTGGCGAAGCGGTCGAACGTGGCAGCATCGAAGACGTTTTCGACGAGATGCAGCACCCTTACACCCAAGCGCTGTTCCGTTCGATTCCTTTACCCGGCGCAGACAAAAATGCACGGCCCTTGGTTGCGATCCCCGGTAATTTTCCGTTGCCGCACGAGCGTCCGCATGGCTGCAACTTCGGGCCACGATGCGACTATTTTGAAGCTGGGCGTTGCGATGCAGGCTTCATTCCAATGGAACCGGTGCCAGGCAATGACCGCCATCAGTCACGTTGTGTGAAATTCAAAGAAATCGACTGGCAAGCACCCGTGCAGCTTGGCGAACAAAAAGAAAAGCCGGAACCCGGTCAAGTCGTTCTGAAAATGGACAACCTCAAGAAATACTACGAAGTGGCCGCGAATGCGCTATTTGGCGGTGGCGACAAGAAAGTCGTTAAAGCCAATGAAACGCTGAGTTTTGAAGCACGCGAGAGCGAAACATTGGCCATCGTCGGCGAATCCGGTTGCGGAAAGTCAACCTTTGCAAAGGTCCTTATGGGGCTTGAAACGGCGACTGAAGGGGAAATTCTGCTTGATAACAGATCGATCGGCAACACACCGATTGAACAGCGCGACACAAAGACGATCGCCGACATCCAGATGGTGTTCCAGAACCCGTTCGACACGCTGAACCCCTCTATGACAGTCGGTCGCCAGATCATCCGCGCGCTTGAAATTTTCGGGATCGGAACGAATGACACCGAACGACGCGACCGCATGCTAAACCTGCTAGATCTGGTAAAGTTGCCGCGTGAATTTGCGGACCGTATGCCGCGACAGCTTTCAGGTGGTCAAAAGCAACGGGTTGGTATTGCTCGCGCATTTGCGGGTGACGCGCGCATCGTTGTGGCCGACGAACCTGTTTCAGCATTGGACGTGTCTGTTCAGGCGGCGGTGACCGATCTGCTAATGGAAATTCAGCGCGAACATAAGACAACCTTGCTGTTCATCAGCCATGACTTGTCCATCGTGCGCTATTTGTCCGACCGCGTTATGGTGATGTATCTGGGCCATGTGGTCGAATTGGGCACCACAGATCAGGTGTTCTCTCCGCCCTACCACCCTTACACAGAGGCGTTGCTGTCAGCGGTTCCCATCGCCGACACCAAGGTCAAGAAGAAGCATATTGTGCTAGAGGGCGACATCCCATCAGCAATGAACCCGCCCAGCGGTTGCCCGTTCCAAACACGGTGCGGTTGGAAATCCAAAGTTGCAGGTGGTCTTTGTGACAAGGAAGTTCCGCCAGTGCGCTTTGTGGCAGATGGTCATCAAATCAAATGCCACCTCAGCGATGCTGATCTGGCAGAGATGGAACCGGTTATTCAAATTGCAGCAGAATAATCGTTTTCTGGCCCCGCAAACATCTGTCTAAAGCATGACGGTTTTCGAGAGAAAACCGTCAGTTGCCCCATATAGCTAAGACATAGTTCTGGGTTTCCGCAAACGGCGGGACCCCGCTATGGCGGATCACAGCCCCTGGACCTGCGTTATACGCGGCCAACGCCAAAGGCCATGACCCGAATGCTTCGAATTGCGCGCGCAAATACCGTGCGCCACCATCCAGATTCTGTACAGGATCACGCGGATCAACACCTAAATCGCGGGCTGTTTCAGGCATGAGCTGCGCCAACCCCAAAGCACCTTTGGATGAAACCGCAAATGCATTCCAACCACTTTCTTGTTGAACCAACCGCAAGAAAAGCCCCGTTGGTACACCATGCTGTGTCGCAGCAGCACGCGCCAAACGCAGATACGGGCCGGAATAATCGCCGTCATATGAAGGTGTTATCGTAAAACCCTCGCCACGTGGCGGCTGCAAGCGGGCCGAATTTTCATATTGTTCTGAAGCGCGCCCATCCAATACCGAGGTTTGGCTTTTCAAGAGTCCCGACCGCGACATGGTCGATACCTGTTCTTGCGCTGCCAAAGGCAAAGCGCCAAAAATC
>Ga0208544_10003023_pt1 | contig 10706 bp, 8 predicted proteins | sample DEB08_DNA_9_FD_184526 | JGI IMG/M metagenome (GOLD analysis project Ga0208544, IMG submission 184526) | Aqueous microbial communities from the Delaware River and Bay under freshwater to marine salinity gradient to study organic matter... | ecosystem: Environmental > Aquatic > Marine > Coastal ...
TGCTATGCCCTCAAACAGCATCAGCGTCGGTATGCGACCTTCCGATTCTTACGCAGTTTAAAAGTCAGAGAACGCTTAGCATGGAATGCAGTCCTGTACCGATCATGGTGGCCGATGGCCAACTATGCGCCAGTAAGGAAAGCGATGGGGATCGCATGGTTCGCAGCGCAAGGGTTGAAATCCTTATTTCATGTGCAGCAAGGTTAAAAGTTAGGAGAAACCGCCTTGGTACGTTAAAGCGTATGCCGGGTGGTGTGGGGGGGACGGCGGCTTCGGCCGCCTACCCATCCCGATTAGGTAGCTGCGGATCACTGCAGTCGGCCGAAGCATCCTGCGGGAAGGCGATGACGAAGTCGTGTACCTCCGTGATTGTGATCAGCTGGCTACAGCTGTTCGTTGAGCGGAATACTTCGTTCAGATCGATGCGGCCATTGTCGTTCACATCACCTTCAGGGCGAATCTGCCAGGCTTCGAAGCGGCGGGTAATGGTTCCCCAGCCACATTCGTTGACGGCCAGGTTGGGCGTGCGCTCTACGATGGTGTCCACCGCACAGTTATCTGTGCCCGTAGCGTCGCCAAACAACAGGTTCATCATCGCTGAGGTCGCCGCAAAGTCGTCGGCGTAAGCCTGGGTTAAATCACCAGGGAAGGTCAACGGTAAGGCTGCACAGGTCAGTGACCTGTTTTCCGGTGCGTAACAGAACGGATTCAGTTTGTCTTCAGGTACGACTTGTACCCAACAAGTATTCCTGTTTAGGCTTTCGTCAATCACTTGCAGGAATACGGTAATGGTGTCTCCGATGTCGGAGCAGGTAAATTCTACCGTATCCAGCCAGGTGGTATCTTCCCGGCGAATGGCTAAAGTTACTGCGCCGCAGTGGTCGGAGGAGCCTTCGTCCAACGCCTGGGCGGCGAGTTGAGCTACCCCTGTACCACCTTCATTGTCTGCTCCACTGAGGGAAATAAGGAGCTCGTCTTTACAGGCAGCCGTGGGGGCGATCGCATCGCGGACGAGGAGCGCTACCAGGATACAGGAGGTATTGGCACAGGAATCTGTTGCACAGTACCGGAGAGAAAAATGTCCCCTTGGCAGAATGACTCGGTCACCGGGCAAACCTTCCCAAACAAAAGCCTGGTTTTCGTCGGTAATGGTAACGGCAGAACTGGCTATATCCGAACAACCATTACCGTCTGCGAGGAGGGGGACCGGCACATTGAACAGCGCTTCGCAACTGAATGGAGAGGTAGAGGTTTGCAACTGGTTATCTGGTAGGCCATTCTGGTCGTAATCGGGTATGCTTACGATAATTGTAGGTCCGGTAAAGTCACCAACACGGATGATTTGATTATAGGTTAGGCTATTCCCCGGATCGCACCAATCGATGAAGTTCCATTCTCGCCGAAAGTAATAGGAGCCGGGGCAAACCTGAATGCGCGGTTCATCAGAATAGGAAGCGCCCAGGTTGCAAACACTTTGATTCAGGTCATAAAAATTACCAGCGGTAGCCAAATAAGGGAAACCCGAAAAACCAGGTGCAGGATTGTCTTCCGGGCCACCCTGAATACCATCGGTTGGAAAATCCTCATCACATTCGATAATACTGGTAAAGGGCGGGAAAACGATGTCACCCAGGTTGGGTTTACGTACCCTGATCACTTGCGTACAGCTACTGATGAGTGCGGGTGGGGGACAATCGGATTGGTAGCGATCCCGCACCGAGAAGTGGCGGGTAATGATCCAGTCTCCACAATCCCCTTCTTCCTCCAACTCATCATAGACCGTTACGATCATGGCGCTGCAATTGTCGTGTACTTGAGGATAACCCGTTAGGTTGAAGACATTGCGCAAGTCCTGGGGGATGCGGTAGGGTTCACTGTAAGCCAGCATGAGCGTACCGTCGGCTTCCACGCTGTAGCTATACTGGTGGGTAAGAGAAATGGTTTCGATATCGAGGCAGACCAATTCGGCAGTAATGAGTACCTGTGATTTACTCAAATCTAGGATGCGGCCTGCTACGTCTGAAAATATAGCAATACCGTAGTCGCCGGTGGTAACTGGCTCCCGGCAGGAATAGACAATGGTATAAAATTGCTCGGGGTGGAGCCCGAGGCTCAGGCGCAGCGAAGGGGCCATCATCGGTATAACTGAATCGAAATCACTAAGACGACCTAAAAAAGTTTCATCAGATTGGGCAATCATGTTTCGACAAGGATCTTCGGGGAAAAAATCGCCTTGATAAATGGAGAGTAAACCATCGAATTTGGAAACACCAATGAAGGTAAAAACATCTGCGGTGTTGATGCTGAAAGTATAAGTGTCGTAATAGCGGAGACCCGCGCTGAGTGGTGGAGCAACTTCCTGGTAGCAACTATAAAAACCAGGATTAAAGGTGGCATCATCGGTGCTGAGTGTCCCGTTGAGTTGCTGCATATCTTCCAGCTGGGTGGCATCACTGGTCGCAGGAGGGCAGATCAGGCTGGGGGCGGTTTTGTCCTCGGCGTTAATTTCGCCCCAGCAACTGAAGACGACCAGGCCAGCTTCGATAATATTGATGGTATAAGTATGGTTGCCACAACCCGTTAGCACATCAGTGCCGTTGTTGTCGATGTCAACAACAATTTCGGAGGAGATGGGATATGTTCCTGCAAGTACCATACTGGGCGTGATGGTTCGGCTACAGGTTCCGTCTAAGGTAATGTTAATATTAGCCAGGCAGGATAAATCCGGCGGCATACTGGCGGCCCGTAATAAACCGGGTGCACAACAATACAACAAAATAAAGAGGAACCCTCCAGCCAACTGATTTGCCGGAGAACGAAAGGTAGAGCGCCACTGCTCTTGCATCCAGGGATTTTTCATAAATCGTCTTTTTGAGATTAACCCAATGGTCTTCTTGGGAAGGAATGACCATTGTCGAACGTACTACTACTACTCGATAAGACGATACTTGTGAAGGTATTTCAAGCTATCCCCTCTGCAACTGGTGAACAGCGCATTCAACCCCTTTTAAGGGAAAGAGATCAATTGTTTTGAAATTGGATGTACGTTGCGGTAAGGTAAGCAGATTTACCTGTACAGCAAACATATGTATTTATTTAAATTAGTTGTAGTAATTGTTTAAAATCTGATCGCTTTCTTAGTGGTACCTAAAATATTTCTATTTTTGCGGCGCCTCCAGGCAAAGCCGCATAATTCAAAGAATCATTCGGAAAATTATCGAATAAACTAACAAATATGCCTTACCTTTTTACTTCAGAGTCTGTTTCTGAAGGACACCCAGATAAAGTATCCGACCAAATTTCTGATGCTTTAGTTGATCACTTTATCGCCTTTGATCCCCAGTCGAAAGTGGCATGTGAAACCTTGGTAACTACTGGTCAGGTATTTCTGGCCGGGGAGGTGAAGTCCAGTGTTTATCTGGATGTTCAAAAAATTGCCCGGGATGTCATCCAACGGATTGGCTACAACAAGTCGGAATACATGTTCGACGCCAACAGCTGCGGGGTATTGTCGGCTATTCACGAGCAATCACCAGATATCAACCAGGGGGTAGAACGGAAAAACCCCGAAGAGCAAGGCGCTGGTGACCAGGGGATGATGTTTGGTTACGCGACCAACGAAACGGAAAACTACATGCCATTGGCACTGGATCTTTCTCACAAAATCCTGCAGGAACTGGCGGCTATTCGCAAAGCAGGCGAAGAGATGACCTATTTGCGGCCCGACAGCAAGTCGCAGGTTACCATTGAATACAGCGACACCCACCAACCCCAGCGAATCGACACCATTGTCGTGTCTACCCAACACGATCCTTTTGCCGAGGATGAGACGATGCTGGCACAGATCAAAAAGGATGTGATCGAGCTGGTCATTCCCCGGGTGAAAGCGCAGCTTAAGCCTGCTTTACAGGCCCTGTTCAACAGCCAGATTACCTACCATGTCAACCCTACCGGTAAGTTTGTCATTGGTGGCCCGCACGGAGACACCGGCCTTACCGGCCGCAAGATTATTGTAGACACTTACGGCGGTAAAGGTGCCCATGGTGGTGGTGCGTTTTCGGGCAAAGATCCTTCTAAAGTCGATCGTTCAGCGGCTTATGCCACCCGACACATTGCTAAAAATCTGGTTGCTGCTGGTGTTTGCAGTGAGGTGTTGGTGCAGGTGTCTTACGCCATTGGTGTAGCCAAACCGACCAACATATATATCAATACCTACGGGACGGCAAAAGTTGGTAAGAGCGATAGCGCTATTGCTGATGCGGTAGCCCTCCTCTTTGACATGCGTCCCTACGCAATCGAACAGCGCCTGAAACTGCGCAATCCCATCTACAGTGATACCGCGGCTTATGGCCACATGGGACGCGACTCAGAAATAAAGATGGTGACTTTAACCAATGGTTCAGGAGAAGTGAAAACGATGGAGGTGGAAACCTTTACCTGGGAGAAGTTGGATCATGTAGACCAGGTGAAAGCTGCTTTCGGCTTGTAGGTTCAGCGTGCCACGGTTTCAAATAAAATTAAAAAGGCAAAGACGGTGCGCCATTCCGTTTTTGCCTTTTTTCTATTTAGCCAACTCAATTCCTGTCGGAAAGCTTGTCACTTGCTTTTATTGAAGAATTATCTTGCGCACTTGCTGTCCGGTGGCGTTGACCATGCGCAGCAAGTATACTCCGCGGGGTAAGTCGTGGGTATTAATCAGGGTATTATTACTGCCTGGCTGTAATTGGAGCTCCTGGATCCAGAACGGTTGGCCCAACTGGTTGTAGCCTTCCAGGCGACCTTCCCAGGGCTGGCTCATTTCCCATTCCAGGCGGAGGTCTTGCCCCGCCACAAGTGGCTGCGGCATAATGCGCCACTGCGTCAGTTCACGGATAAATTGAGTGCCTACAACCGGAGCAGTGGTGATAAAGCTCTGCCGTTCGGAAAAAGCGGTACAGGTGTGGTAACCATTGAAGGCCCGCACCCGCCAAAAATAAGTACGGTCGTTTGATAGGGTATCCGTCGTCAAACTATTGGTATGGGTAAGGTAATTATCCGTTAAGGCAGGCGGAAAACTGTTGAGTCGGCTGACTTGCACCAGATAGCCCGTAGCCTGGGGCACGGCTTCCCACGAGAGCAAAGGCTCGGAGTTGTCCACGGTTGCTCCATCCAGTGGTAATGTCAGGTTGGCGGTTTCGGTAGTAGGCGGTAAAGCCGGAGCAGCGGACAGCCAATTGGCCCGGCGCGCCAGCAAAAATGCCCGCATAGCTTCCTGTTGCTGGGGGCTGAATTGATTCTGACACGCGTCGTTGGCGTAATTCATGATCAACGAGCCATTCGATTGGAAGGCCACGTCGGCCGGATCGTGCTGGACCACGGCACTGACGCCCGTTCCATTACACGTCCAGCGGCTGGCGAGGTAATCGGGGGTAGTGTCACAGAAGCCGTCGGCGGCGAAGGAGCAATTGCTGCCGTCGGTGCGCTCCACATAAACCGTATCGATGATCAGTGTATCCAGGATGAGGGTGTCCTGAAAAAAGGTGTAGTCCGCCGTGACGCGCTCGGGAGCAGCATCGGCGAAATTAGGCGGATCGGTATCGTCCCAATTGATGCCGCCTTCCCAGCCAAAGAAAGGGTGGGGGAGGCTGAGTCCGTGACCCACTTCGTGAGACCAGGTGATGTCATTGGCACTCGAACAACTGATCGCATTGGCAATACCTGCGTAAGGCAGGTTGTACCCACAATTGCCCGCCGGATCACTGACGAAGTACGTATTCAGCGTATTAGGTACATTATAGGTGAACATCATATCGGCACCTTCCAAAACCGTTGTGTGGCGGTAGTAGCCACTGTTGTTGTGATACAACACATCACCCGCCAGGAAAAACTGGATGCCAGCCGGGGCAAACGATTCGTTGAGCTTGCAAAAAGCATCCAGGAGCGTATTTTTCGAGTAATAAGCGGCGCCTTCGTCCGTACCCAACAGGTGTACGGTCATGGCAACGTAGAGGGTCGTATCACCACCCTTGCGAAAACTTTCCGGCGATTGTTGAAATTGTTGCAGCCATTTGGAGCGGCCCTGATTGGAACCACAGAAATCTGCCGGTACCAGGCTTTCCTGTCCGGATAAAAACACCCCGCCTAAACAGAGGATAAAGAGCAATGTAACTTTGTACATAGGATAGGGGATTGATGGTTCGATTAGTTAAGTAGGAACTTCTCCACGGCCATCCGGTCATGGAGTTGCAAGCGCAGCAGGTACAAGCCGGTGGGTAGTTGAAGCGTGGATATGGGGATGCGTTGGCTACCCGTAATGGCCTGGAAGGATTGTGTTTGTAGCACTTGCCCTTGCAGGTTCAACACTTGCCAAACGGCCGGACCTGAAGAGCGGCTTTCCAGCTCCAGAAAGACTTGGCCACTGCCACTGGGATTGGGCGTGACCCGCAACTGCTCGCCAGCCAAAAGGTCCTGGCTGGCCGTGACATTCCCGGTATCAAAATTGGCGGGTCGGGTAAATGAACCACAAGTATTATAGGCATTGAAAGGGAATATCCGCCAGAAGAAAGTTTCAGCCGACAATAAATTCGTAAAAGTCAAAGCCGGCTCATCCACAATGAACTCGTTGAAGACAATACTGAAAATAGAGAAAGGATTCACCTGAACGAGGTAGTGTGTGGCATTGGGGACCGGTTGCCAGGCGAGGCGTACCGATGATCCTTCAATGAGTGCAGCTGGGGCCGGGGAAAGCACCGTGATGTTTTCCGTCTCAGGAATAACCAGACTGCCAGCTGCGGGAGCTACCGTGAGCAGATTGGGCCGTTCTTCCAGGATGTTGGCCTGCATCGCAGCGATTTGATCCAGTGAAAAGCGGTTTTTACAACCCGAATTCGAATACGACATAAACAAGGTGCCGTCAGACACAAAATCCTCCCCATTGGGGTCTTGTTGTACAACATTGGATGTTCCGGTTACATTACAACTCCATCGATAGCTCAGGTAATCGGGCGGCGTATCGCAAAAGCCGTCTCCGGCATTGTTGCAGTTGCTGCCATCGAGTTTTTCAACTTGCCAGCCGTTCACGAAATCCGGCGCAGGTTGATCAGGGGTTATATTTTCGTCTTCCCAGCCGTAAAATGGATGCGGTAGCGAAAGAAAATGCCCCACTTCGTGGGCCCAGGTGTGGTCATTGGGTTGGGTACAGCTTTTAGACAGGGCAATGCCGTCTACTCCAGGAAAAAAATAGCCGCAGTTGCCAGCGGGATCCTGGACAATGTAACAATTAATCGCGTTGGGAAAATTATGCTCGGTCATCATATCGTACCCGCCGTCAAAATCATGTTCGTAGTAGGTCGAGTTGTCGATGTAGTGGATCGGATTAGCCAGGAAGAACTGGATATTGGCATCCGCGAAATCATTGTTCAAGGTGCAAAAGGAACGCATGACGGTCAGTTTGCTCATGTACCCCACGCCATCATCGTTACCCACCACGTGGATTTGCAGGGGCACGTAAAGGGTTTCATCGTTGCGGGGCGAACCGCTGGGGCGCGCCTGGAAGTCCCTCAACCACGATGAAATACCCAGTTGGGTACCACAGGGAGACAATTCCTGGGCGTAGCTATTGGATGCCAAAACCACCAAAACAAAAAAGAGCAGGTAAGTAAGCTTTTTCATACGAGTGTATTCAGGAGAAAAGAAAAAAGTCAATCGCCCGAGGCACGAACGATTGACTTTTGTTTAGGATAAATTGTGTTTTCGTCAGAGCTGCTAGAAGCGGCTAATTCATTCTCTTCTATTGGGCAATCACCACTTTCTGTGCCAGTCGACCTTGCTGCGTGAGGATTTGTAACACGTATACGCCGCTGCTCAATTGGCCGATAGGTAAATCGACGAGTTGGTTGCCTGCACCAAAGCTGTATTCCCGTGCCACACCAGTAGGGCGGCCCGTGATGTCGAGCATCTGGATTTGCCCCACGAATGCCTCCGCTGAAGTCAGGTTGATCTGCACATTTGACTGTCCGACAACGGGATTGGGAGAAACCTGGAAGGATTCCACGAAAGCGAGTTCCTGGCTGGCCACTACACCACCCGTCGTGAAACTATTGACAGTGGTAGATGCTATACAGGTAGAGTGGGCGTTAAAAGGCCGCACCCGCCAGTAATATCGTTTTCCTGCTTCCAGGCCATTGATCACCTTGGTGGTTCCGTAAACGACTATTCGGATAGGATCAATGGTAAAAGAAGATACCCGGGAAACCTCCAGTAAATAGGCGTTGGCATTGGCTACCCCCGTCCACTCCAGGTTAACGGCGTTGAAATTAGGCGTAATTTCATTACCTATCGGGGAAACCAGGGTAGGCGAGTCGTTAATTGCTGCGTAGGCAGGTACGGGGTCAAGGCGGAGGGTGTTTCGGCTAAAAGAGTTGAGATCAGCCAGGACTAGACTGGTCTGCTGATTGGTGAATAAATAGTCGCTATCAGGGCAGCTCAGGAAATAACTCATGTAGTTTTGCTCCTGCGGGTCGATAGGGTTGCCCTGGGGATCGAGTACGTTCAGGGTGAAATTACAGCCGTTCCAACCAAGTCCGTTGTTGTAGTCGGCGGGGGTGTCGCAGACGCGGTCACCAGCTGTCTCACAATTGGTACCGTTGGCACGTTCGGTCGCGTTGCCGAGCGGACTGTTAACCGGGGCATTGACGTTTTGGGTGTTATAGGGTGCTGTTTCCCAACCGCTAAAAGTGTGGTCCAGCGAAAAATAATGCCCTATTTCGTGGCTCAAAGTAGCATCATCTTTACCAATATAGTCTTTCGTGATCACGATCCAGTCACGTTGAGGGCTGTAGTAAGCTAACGTTACTCCTCCTTCACCACCACCGTCTGTATCAGCATTTTCAACAATGTATACATTGAGGGCTCGTGGATCCTTTTGAAAAGACATGATGCTATTCTGGGTAGCAGAATGATTCTCGTAAAAGGTCGTATTGCTGATGAGGTTGTAAGTACCATCCGCCAGGAAAAACTGAATTTCGTAAGACGCAAAATCTTCGTTGAGTTCACACAATTGATCCAGGATATTGTTTTCATTCAGGCGACCCGATCCATCATTTCTGCTACCGATATGGAATTTGATGGGCACGTAGGAGATGTTTCTGGCCGACACCGCGCCGGTTGCCACCGTGCGTAGGTTAGCCGTCAACCGCGCTGCCATAAAGTCATAGCCTTCAATTCGGGAATCGGTTCCGCATACACCTGTTTGAGGCCTTTGCGCTTGAGCAGTTGCAAAAAGCAGCAATGCCAGCGATAATAATAACATTTGACGCATGGTCGATGAATTTTCAGTTGATATAAATGATCGCAAAAATACTTAATTACTGTCTAAAGTGTTGTTAGTATAACATCAATTCTTTGGTCGGTGGTTGAACAAAGCACGAAAAAAACACTAACTTTGCCGCGCAAACAACATAAAATTAGTTGTTCGTATTATTTTTAGCCAAAAAACCAATCCATTTAACATGAGTAAAGTAACCGTCATTGGTGCTGGTAATGTGGGAGCCACCTGCGCTAACGTCCTTGCCCACAAAGACCTTGTGAAAGAAATCGTTCTTCTCGACCTCGTAGGTGATCTGGCTCGCGGCAAAGCGCTCGATACCTGGCAACAGGCCCCGATTGACTATTACAGCACCCAAATTACGGGTACGGATAATTACGCGGATACTGCCAATTCAGATATTGTCGTGATTACGGCAGGTATTCCCCGCAAACCGGGAATGAGCCGGGATGATTTGATTTCCACCAACGCTAAAATCGTTAGCTCGGTCACCAAATCCATCATGCAGCACTCGGCCAACCCGATCATTATTGTCGTTTCCAACCCCCTGGACGTCATGACCTATGCCGCCCACGAAGCTTCGGGCCTGGATCGCAGCCGCGTTTTCGGAATGGCAGGCATCCTGGATACCGCCCGCTACCGCGCCTTTTTGGCTACCGCACTCGATGTGTCTCCCAAAGACATTCAAGCCTTGTTGTTAGGTGGCCATGGCGACACCATGGTGCCCCTGCCCCGCTACACCACGGTTGCGGGAATTCCCGTTACGGATATGATCGATGATGCAACCCTCGATGCAATCGTGGAACGGACCAAAGCTGGTGGCGGAGAGCTGGTCAAGCTGATGGGCACTTCAGCCTGGTATGCACCGGGCGCTGCTGCCGCGCAAATGGTAGAAGCCATTGTTCGCGACGAAAAGCGCATCTTTCCTTGTTGTACCCTCTTGCAGGGGGAATATGGCCAGGACAAGGTCTATTTGGGTGTTCCGGTGAAATTGGGTAAAAATGGCATCGAACAACTGATTCAGGTAAAACTCAACAAAGAAGAGCAAGCCCTGCTTGACGATTCTTCTATGCACGTGCGCGCCGTAATGGAGGTGTACGACAGCATGAACTAAAGGATAAGAAATTTTATTCGGTGAAGTACCGGGACAGCCAGCAGTGCGCCTGTCCCGGTATTTTTTGTGCGCCCAGCATGGGCGCAGACTCGGCGGTGCAAGTCCGCTATACGCTTGGCAGCGAGGAGTATTAGCCAATAGCAAGGGTGTCCATCGTGAGTTGGAATCTGAAGGAAGCTGGCGGCAAAGTCCTGACCTGACGAACAGAAACCGCATAGAAGGCCATTTAAGGTGGGTGAGTTTGCAAAACAGAACAAAGCCCGACCGCTGCCTGGAATCTTAGGTGGT
>Ga0208544_10003024_pt1 | contig 10704 bp, 10 predicted proteins | sample DEB08_DNA_9_FD_184526 | JGI IMG/M metagenome (GOLD analysis project Ga0208544, IMG submission 184526) | Aqueous microbial communities from the Delaware River and Bay under freshwater to marine salinity gradient to study organic matter... | ecosystem: Environmental > Aquatic > Marine > Coastal ...
ATCCTATGGACCTATGGACTGAACATTAGTACGCAGCAGCTCAACCGGACGGACGGGCTTTGTGTCCGTCTTTGGACTTGGCTTGGGACTTGGGACAGGGTAGAGATGGGAGGAAATGAGAGGCGAGAGAGCCATCCAGGATCCAGGCACGAAGTATATAGCTGTTGTGGGGAAGTGATTTCTGGGTCTGATTATAAATATACCTACTTATATCCACTTATCTTGTCTAACTTTAATTCTACACTGTTACTATTGTTTGTAGACGAAACGTCTCAATCATACCACATCTTCCTCTCCCATTCAGCATCACTCACTCCAGATAGAACACGCTTCCCTTCTTTTGGTGATCCAAAGAACTCAGCCAAGGTTTCGTCGTCCTGCATAATCTCTTCCTTACTAACTCCGAAGTAAATCTTCTTCAAGTACATGATACAATCACGGTCAAGCAAGTAATTATTGAGACTCAAGGGCGGGGTACTGGAAGAGTCACCCATGAACTGAAAGGTCTTGGACTCGAACTCAGGTGCGGAAAATGCGGAGAAAGATGCAGCGAGTTGTTTGCCAATCTCAGTGGGTGTTTCTTGAGGGCTTCCTCGGAGGGTAACAATAGAAAACCAGTGATAGGGCATCCCAGGGATTGATTTCATTGGCTCATTTGACTCACCATCACGACGTGGCATAATACCGTCAATGTACCATTTAGATACATTGTCTTCACCATTACTGCTACTACGCCATGCATCAATATGAGGCTTGATGAAAGCCCCCTTGGTATGATCATGTTGGAAGAAGACACTGATAACAATGTCGGTGACTGCTGTCTCGAGGCTCTCAATGAAACCACCAGATGCTGCTGCTGGAGCCTTTGTCTTGATAGGAGAACGATTGACATTCTTCTTCGCCTTGACACTAGTACTAGCAGATGCGGCGGGGGTCTTCTTAGGGGTCTTCATCTTCTTTCTGTTCGGATAATATATGGACTTGCTCATGCAGGAAGCTGCTGACAGAAAACTCGAAACTTCTCTTTTTCTGTTTTTAGGGGGGGGATTGGGGGCTAACGCACCATCGGGAACGGCCAATCTGCCAATCTGCCATGGCGGATATATATCTTTACATGTAGGAAAGATAAATGCAGGAATGGTCGGCACCATACTCGTTTGCGGGGAAATCGAAAACGAAGTCGCGGGAACATCACAAGTTTTTGTCACAATCAATCCTCTCTCATCTCTCCTCTAAGGAAATTGATGTTGGGGATAGACCCCCAAGCACTTTGAGCCCCCAGGAACAAGTGGCGGAGATAAGATAACGGGGGAATTAGTACAAAACTTCAGAACTCGTTGGTTTGAGCTTTTTAGTGGACCTACTTACGTGGGGAAGTACATACGTTACAAAGTCAAAACGATGGTTTGACGTTTCAAGACATCTCCTTCACTCTCACTCTCACTCTCACTCCCAAAGAATATCTAGTACCACAAACCAAAGATACTCAAAATGGCAAGAACAAAATCAACAGCAAGAAAAAAAGTAGGTGGGGTCAAGGCACCTCACAAGCAGATTGCCACCAAGGCTGCCTGCAAGTCTCTCATAGCGAGGAAACCCCGCCGCTACCGGCCTGGCACCGTTGCCCTTCGTGAAATCAGGCGTTACCAAAAATCCACTGATCTTTTGATCCATAAGGCACCCTTCCTGCGACTTGTTCGTGAGATTGCCCAAGGTATGAGAAGAGATCTTCGATTCCAGTCAACTGCAGTGTTAGCGTTGCAGGAGGCGTGTGAAGCCTTTCTCATTGGGCTTTTTGAAGACACCAACTTGTGTGCTATTCATGCCAAGCGTGTTACCATCATGCCAAGAGATTTACAGTTGGCCCAGCGCATTCGTGGTGATCGTTGTTAGAGGATAATGTAGTTTAACTTAAGAATAGACTGCCAATCATTGATTGGTCAGCGCCCACGGGACATCATTTTGTACTTTCTACCAACTCAACTTATATTGAGGACTGCTAGCACATATAATTGGTTGCCAGTCACTATGGAGAAGTAGTGGTGAGTGCCTGGTATCGATCCCAGGGTGCATAAGTCATAGGACGAGAATGAATAAGGAAAAGCTGCGCACCATGTCACATACTCCACATGCACACATAGGACAGCTTGGCCACACATAGGACAGCTTGGCGCCTGTACAGAAGACAGGAGCTGGTGATCTCAATCAGATAGTGTCACTGTGGAATGACAAAGAGAGCAAGAAGGAACGCTAAGTCATCTCAGTCAGTTGAGGAATGTGTGCTGTCAGGAGAATAAGCATAAAGTGCAGGTAAAGACATTATCACTATTATATGCTCAGCATTCAAAAGTCAGCATCAAGACAAAACACCTGATCCGCTTGATTGACACCAACACGAGATTTTGCATATTCTCCAACACGCTTCTCGAAAAAGTTGGTCTTACCCTGAAGACTAATCATCTCCATCCACTCAAATGGATTGGCAGCTCCATAGTGCTTGGGGCATCCAAGGGCAGCCATCAGACGATCAGCACAGAACTCAATGTACTGACACATGAGGTCTCCGTTCATACCGATCAGACTGACAGGAAGGGCATCTACCACAAACTCCTTCTCAATCTCTACGGCATTGGTGATAATCTCTTCAATACGGCTGGTGGGCAACTTGTTCACCAACTTGCTGTACAGTAGGCAGGCAAAGTCGCAGTGTAGACCCTCATCACGTGAGATGAGCTCATTGGAGAAGCAGAGACCAGGCATGAGACCACGCTTCTTCAACCAGAAGATTGCACAGAAGCTGCCACTGAAGAAGATGCCTTCCACTGCAGCAAATGCAACAACCCGCTCAATAAAGGAGGCATTGCTGGAATCACACCACTGAAGAGCCCACTTAGCCTTCTTCTGGACACATGGAATGGTTTCAATTGCATTCAAAAGAGTAGCCTTAGTCTCTTGATTCTTAATGTAGGTATCAATCAATAAAGAGTAAGTTTCATTGTGGATGTTTTCAATGGCAATTTGAAATCCATAGAAGAAGCGTGCTTCAAGACTTCTAACTTCTGTAATGAAGTTCATAGCAAGATTCTCATTAACAATTCCATCAGAGGCTGCAAAAAATGCTAAGACAGTGCTGATAAAATGACGTTCATCCTTGTGTAGCTTTTCCCAATCAGTCATGTCCAATGAAAGATCAATTTCCTCTGGTGTCCAGAATGATGCTACTGCTTTTTTGTACAGTTTCCATAGCTTGTTTGTGCGTATTGGTCAGAAACAGACAGAAATAATCATTAATACCACGCTCACCTGTCTGAACAATAATTTATATTTGATCACTTCACACTTACATCAATATCCTGGATCGGAAACAGCACAAACCTACTATTATTACTGTCCTTTTGATTCATTGTGCTGACGACAATAAAGTAGATCTAAGGAATATGAGTAGATATGCAGAGAATGGGACTGAGGATGGTTTAGGAGGTTTAGGGGGGAGGAACGCGTAAATAGATGATTTCAGATTTTGTTTCGTGTAAGTGTCGCATCCAGTTTTCCCAGGAGCTAGAGCAATGGATTCTGAAATGATAGGTTTGGTGTTTTACTTAGGTATCTTTACACGAGTCCAGAGCTAGGAGACCAAGGATGACATTATAAAATATTCTATCACAAAGTCAATGAATACGACATGGATAATCAGGGTTATATATTATTGCATGCTACAGATGACATGTCTCTTGACATTGAAGTCAACGTTACACATTATGGGGAAGCGATGAGGATTGGTCGTTTCTTGGGGAGTAATACACAGATTAGAACTCTCTGTATCACTTTGAATGATGATACTCAGCACATTCGTCGGCATCACAGATACATGATATGGCTATTCTCTGGAGGAATCATAAGAAATAGGTCAATACGTCACATCAGCTTTGTTGGTGTTGATTTCGGTAGAGACATCTCTCTTTTCACTGTCTCTCTTCGGAAATGGTTCTTGCGCAACCGCAGCATCCAAAAGGTATCATTCTTGCTATGCCGCTTCCGTGGAGTACAACAGTTTGTTGCTCTTAACCAATGTCTCTCATCGTCACAGAGCATCAAAGGTATTTGCTTCAAAGAGATTGACTTCACTGCAATTCATGGTAATAAAGCTCTGATGATGGCGTATTTAAGCCAGGCTTTCGGTCAAAAACACGTACATTTTGAAGATTGTCATCTTTTACCATGGTACTTACGTGAATTGGTTAGGGGCATTTCGGAAGCCAACCATCCAGATATGTTATTGATAGAAAACAACAGGAGCCCGCTCTCAAGCAACATATGTCAACTGTTGAATAGAGAGTTGACCAACCACACGTCAGTTGACTCCAATGCATTAATCTCGCCTATCTCGGTTCTAAGTCTCAAAGGAGGTTTGGTGGGTGACATAGGTGTTTTTGCATTACTCTCAAGAGGGCTTGAAGCATTTGCCCTTGTTCGCTTGAACCTGTCACGATGTAACATTTCTGATCCAGGATGTGCTGTGATTGCTAAGGTGCTAAGAGAATTACGTGCACCTTTCCTCAAGAAGCTTGTTTTGAGTCACAATCATATCAATGATACAGGAGCAATTTTCATTGCAAAAGCATTATCCACAAACTCAGTGCTACAAACGCTCTCCATGTCAAATAGCCAAGGCCGTATGACAGAGCACACATGGCTTGCTTTTCAGAAAGTTTTGTTCAACGATCTCAGCCCTAGGACAATCAAAAATTCAAATCATGTCTTAACAAATGTAGCTTTGACACGCTATGAAGGCATGATAACAGGAGCCACACAAAAATGCTTAGCAGATATACTTCTTCTGAATCAAAGTGGTTGTACTCATGAGGGAGTTGAATTGGTAATAAGGGAAAAATTGATCAGATTTGCTTACAACTTACTAACTGATCGTGGAGTAACCACCGTCATGAACAGGTTTTTCCCTGCATGGAACGGTAATGACTTGACTCAAATATTCTTATTGCTGAAATGGAACAGCAGCGTCTATCGCCTCACATATGGTGCTGATTTGTGGATTAATAACAGTCTGGCAGAAAGTGAATATTGGGTGCATCGAGTTAGAAGCACAAGAGAGCTGACATTGTTTTATTCTGTCATTCGATTCAGAATGGGTTTTGGTGGTGCATTACAAAACACCACTCCATTCCTTCGATCTCACAAAAGGAGCTTCAATGAAGTCCACCAGTCAGTCATTTTCCATTCGAAGCTTTTAAATACATAAATCGAAAATGAGATACTTTCATCATCAGATGTTTAAATCATGGCTTTAATCTACAAAAGGCCAATTGATGAACTGCAAGAGCACCCTCTTCGATAGCGACAAAAAATGGCACTGGATGTCGCTACGACCCGAGCCAAAAAAATGAACGATCTGTCTCAAAAACTCCAAAATAACACTGCCTCCACACCGCTGCCTTTCCTTCACCATTCCTCCTCTAGTACGCCTCCTCCGCCACTCAGCACTGCTCGCCTGCTGCACCACCAACATTGTAATCCGCCCCATCCACGCCCTCAAAATGTCCTCCAACGCCCTGCAAGTAAAATTCCTCAGCCCCAATGCCGTCATGCCCACCCGAGGTTCACCCCAATCGGCCGGCTTTGATCTCTCCGCCGCCGAACCCAAAGTGGTACCAGCCGGAGGGAGGGCGGTTGTCAAGACTGATTTGAGTATTGCTTGTCCGGAGGGGACTTACGCTCGTATTGCTCCGAGGAGGTATGTCAGATTGATTGCTGTTGTGAAGTCATTTTTTAGAGGTCACGTGCAACGTACATAATTTTATATGCACGTCATTGGTCACTTATCACTCTGATTAACACTTTCTGACTTTGTGACTTTCAATTAATTATTGCAGTGGACTTGCCGTCAAGAAGATGATTGATTGCGGCGCCGGAGTTGTGGATGCCGATTGTAAGTTCATATTAAATGACACATGACATGATTTATGTGTTCACATGGTTCATGTCACTCACCGCTGTTAATATATCTCAACCAACATACGAACCGATCTCGCGAACAATATTGAATAACCCAACAATAAAAAGACCGAGGAAACGTAGGCGTAGTCCTCTTCAACTTTGGCTCAGAAGACTTTGAAGTCTCCATCGGTGATCGCATCGCTCAATTAATCCTGGAACAAATTTCCATGGTCCCGGCCGTACAAGTGGACGAATTGACAGAGACGGAACGAGGTGTTGGTGGATTTGGATCGACGGGTGTGTCTAATGGAAGTGTGGATAAGAAGGCTAAATATTAATATATATAAAAATTGCGTCGAGTAGTCAGTCCAAGAGCACCCTCGCAGCGGAGTGGCGATAGATGCAAGCATATAATTCTTGCGTTGAGTAGTCAGTCTTTTTCTCAGGGATGATGCAATTGTAGTGTGTTACGTTTGCGTGTTGATTGTGTTGTGTTGTGTTGTTTTAGCACGGAAATTTTGCATTACCTTCTTGTGGGTTTGAATTTGAATTCATTTTAATTAGTAGGGATAGGGTGATGCCCCCTTTCCTATGCCCGCTAACAAGGGGTTATCCCCTCCTTTCGGTATCCTTCATACCACCATAAAGTGCGCTGTTATTTTATCCATTAGAGTTATTAGCAGTGATCAATGGCCTGATCATTTGCTCCCCAAGCATTTTGCTTCCCCAAGCATTTTGCTTCCCCAAGCATTTTGCTTCCCCAAGCATTTTGCTTCCCCAAGCATTTCTGCTTCCCCAAGCATTTCTGCTTCCCCAAGCATTTCTGCTTCTTCATAGGCAACAAAACGAGTTGGTTTCAACACCTCCCTTGTCAATACATCTCATTTTGGCTCTTTTAGCCGGTTGCGACAATCTATCATTATGCATCACCTTCACTCGGCGGCTCGGGCTTCCTTGGTGAACATTTGAAGCAACATTGCATTGCAAGGTATTGGCTTCTTGAAGATCTGAGTCTGTAGACTGTGATGATGATGTGCTCTGTTCATCGTCAGAGTCTGTGCATGTTGTTGACAGAGTCAATTTAGGTTTTCCTTTTGCAATCTGCTGTTGATGTTGGTATTTGGATTTATTGCCACAACAAGCCAGAGCGAGCTGCCTGCGTGGAGCAGGACCTGAGGCTGTCATCCTAGCTGTTTGTTTCGTGCGTGCCATGTTTGTTTGAATGAGATGATGCAGCTAAGAAGACAAATTATCAAGAACACCCTTAGATAACTCTGAAACAAGAAGGATTACACTGTTTTGTACCAATTCCATGCGATGTAGATACCTACCTGACTTGTACCAATTCCCCACTAAGTACCAAAATGCCAAATCAGTGTTTTGTGGTTTTGTTCAATTCCCACGTAAGTGGGGTTTTGAGGGGGTTCCTCCTCGTCTGTCCGTCACAGCAGCGCATTGACTCCAGAGATACAAGTATGTAGGTACCTATGCTGCGTAAAAAGCGGGAACTGCATCATGTGATTCGGATACCTATCTACCCCAGCCACAAGCCAGGTACTTTTACTTAATGAGAGAGGCGAAAAAAGAAGGCCCGCCCTCACCATGACTTCCACCCTTCTCATACCACAAACCGCCACACCACATTAGCGCAGCGGGGGGCCAACATAAATACAAATATATATATAAAATATATTCTTGATAATTTTGCACGTAGGTAATTAGCAATAATAGTATGAGCAATAAGAGGAAATCCACAGGCATGACCGAAGCTGATGGATCCCCTCCTCTTCGTGATGAGGGCGGCGGAAAGTTACTCATCATGAGATGTAGGAATCTGACAAGTGATATCATTCATAATGCAGCCATTGCCATTGCCAATGCACTCCAAGAACCAGGTATGTGTAATTGCTGAATAATTGCCAAATTGAATCAATCAATCTAAATATTAGAATGTGTTCTTTTCGCAACACAAAAATCCCAGGCACCATTGAGACCCCCCTGCTATGCAGATTCGGGCTCGGCAATCACGCAATTAGGAGGCCAACCCTCGTTGATATGCTAGCATCGCTTGCCGGTCTACTTCGACTTGGTAATGAAACTGACAATGGATTGCCACTTTATTCCTTCCTTCAAGGGGTAGAATCTGAAGCGGAACAATTTTTTGCCAATCAACCCAAATTCTTCTTCATTAATTGTGCTGTTGTAATGCTCTCAGGGCAAGAAAAAATACGCCTGACGGTAGCATTCCCTGTCATTTTTAAGCATGATCACTACTATATTATTATTGGGGAGGAATACACTCCTGTGTATCGTGTTCTCAACCCGAAGGAGTTGTTCTTCACAACAAAAGGGAAACAGGATTTAATGTTTTTGCTCAAGAAGAACCATAAAAAGGACGATGAACTTATTAACTTCTATGAGAATCAAGAAGGCAATAGGGAGACCTATTGTGTGCCCGATGGTGCCGCATTTCATTCTATTCCCACCAATATATGGGATGGATGTGATAATGCAATCATTGCAAGTCAGGCGATGACAACAGTAGTAAACGATCAAGGAGTGCCACCTAATTGCAAGTCCTCTTTACAAATTGTCAACCTCAATGATACTGTAAACATTGTCAACATTCCAAATGATGGTGCTTATAGAGGATAAAATAAACTCAAACTCAGTGATATTAAACCACCATACTGTTATTAACCCACCCTCAGAGAATACTTGGCCTTTCTTGGTCAAATTAGGCAGGGCGAGAAGCATAGGTGATTATGGCGATGTATATAATAACTGTATTACAAATGAGGCCAGAAATTAAAACACTGCACACTGCTCTTATTTTATATTCTCTATAATTAGTAATATTTATTCTATCAGGGAGTGGAAGTGTTCTTGTTGTCCTCACAGATCTCATCCCTCTGTAACATTTCCAATGTTTGATGTAAACGGATCTCTGTATCTCTATCTCTATCTGATATACTCAATGACTTTGTAGCACAATCATGGTGTTGATCCAATTCTATTTTCCTGAGAATGCTTCTGAAGAAGTAACAAGGTTTGATGTCATCATGGAAGGCGGGGCCTCTGCAAGTGGGGCATGTTTTGCTTGTCTGTAACCAGTGCGAGATGCAGGAGTGGCAGTATTCATGACCACATTTGGAGAGAAATGATGCATCCCGGAAAAATTGATGGCAAATCGGGCAACTAAAAGCAATTCGATCATTTGACTTTTTGCACTCGTGCTTCAAACTTGCTGCTGTGGTAGTTAGCAATGACATGATAATCAAAGATAACCGCTCTGAAGACCCTTGATGACAAGAGAGCAAGCCTGCTGGCAGCCCGCTGGCTTGGATGGATCTCGTGGAGTTGGTATGTACAGCTTTCTTTTACCAGCAAGGCGTCAATAAAGAGTAGGGTTCTTATTTTTTGGAATGGTATCCAAGTTTGTCTTCCAAGATGGAGCTTTACAAATGCTCAAAAGGATGATTCATGATTTTATGTACCAATTCCACCATACCGAAGCAGCTGCCACCACTTTTAGATTGTGCTTGCCTTGACAGGAGTTCGCCACAAACCATGGCAAGCACTAGCTAAGAAGGAGTTGTGTAGCAACCATGCTGGTCAAGCCACTGCAGGAGTACAAGAAGGAGAAATCAGACGACCTCTACAAAAAGCTTCGCTGGTTATTCTCTGTTAAAGGAGTGAAACAATACAAACAGAACAACCGAAATGAGTATTTACAAGGTAAGCTACTGATCTCATCCTTCCTGCCGCATGATATAACCACCGAACTTCCTAGACAATTAGATGATCTCCAACTTAGCCCAGATTTTTACTTTCCTGGCGGTTTGGAGTTATGCAAAGACAAGTTCAAAGACACTATCAGCAACACCGAAAGATTAAAACATTTACCTCGCGAGCGGAGACCACCATCAGTACATCACTTGTTCACAGCTATATCAAAATTCCAGGACAATTTCATTCAGTGTTGGAGAGTGATTAGTCGCCTCCTTGATGAAGATCTTGATGTGGAATTCACAGAAACTGAAGAATTGCCTTGGTTTAGCAACAATGAAATAAAGCAGCAGCTAAATTATCTGATTGTAAAAATTGCCTGGGGAGAAACAGCTCGCCATTGGAACAAGTTGGGTAATGGAATTATGTGGGATTGCCCAACTTCTTCAATCAAGAAAGATTTTATTGATATCCTTTGCCCGCTCAGGAGTGATGGCATCCCAGACAGTATCGTCCTCTTCAAAGATCTTTTGGATTCAATAACGGCTTCAGAGTCCCCAGCTTTTGGGGAGTTTCATTCTACCAATGTAAGTGTGGATGATGTCTCACAGATGCCAACGGATGATGAGCAAGCTTCATTTCAAGCAAATCCTGGAGATGATGGACCAGGAGAAGGCACATTAACAGATCAGACCATGACAGATGTGATGGGGCACAATTCACATCCACAGCAGCAGCAACCACAAGATCCGCCCACCACTTCCCAAGCAATCGTTTCGAGAGAGCCTATTCTGATTCAACCAAGACCACAGCAGCAGCAACCACAAGGTCTACCCCCCACTTATCAAGCAAGTGTTCCTAGGGAGCTAGTGCTGCTCCAGGCGATGCAACAGCAGCAGCAACTTCATACAACTGCTCACGGAGATGATGGACCAGGAGAAGGCACATTAACAGATCAGACCATGACAGATGTGATGGGGCACAATTCACATCCACAGCAGCAGCAACCACGAGATCCGCCCA
>Ga0208544_10003027_pt1 | contig 10701 bp, 7 predicted proteins | sample DEB08_DNA_9_FD_184526 | JGI IMG/M metagenome (GOLD analysis project Ga0208544, IMG submission 184526) | Aqueous microbial communities from the Delaware River and Bay under freshwater to marine salinity gradient to study organic matter... | ecosystem: Environmental > Aquatic > Marine > Coastal ...
GGGAGATCGTTTATCAAAATATACTCCCTGAGATGTTTGAGGCTTTATCAGGTGAGATCGAGTTATCTTTAGTTGATCCTGGAGCTAAGATATATCAGGTAACAAAAAGTGAAGGCACCTCTGGAGATTACAATCTTGTTTCTTTGGGAGGTAACAACTACGGATTTATGTATAAAGACAGCGGCGACCTTATTGATGATGACAATGGGGACATACTTGTTTTTGACCTAAAAAAGGTAATTGAACTTACTGCCGCCCGTGGTCCGGTTTATTATACGCAGGATCAGAAAGATGCGTTTGATGCTCAGACGGATGTGGGGCAGGGAATTATTCCAGAAACATTGCTGGAGCAAATGGCTGCCCCAGGCATGGGTGTAATACCATCGACTATTGTATCTACGACAATGTCTCTTGCAGAAACCGTATCAGACGTTGCTGAAGCTGTATCTGAAGCCCCGGCTGCTGGTGCTGCGGCTGTAAGTGAGCTTGATGAAAGAGAGGCGATCCAAACTAGATTAATTGAGGTACGGGAGCAATTTGAGCCGGGGACGCAAGAACACAAAGATATTAGCGTGTATATTCAATCTGCGTTTGATTCAAAAAAGATTACTTTAAGGGCGTTAAGAAACATGGAAAGTAAATACAAATGAACCTTGGTAGCGCAGATATAAAGTTTTTAAATTCTGACCCAAGAAGGAAGATGTCGGCTCCTGCTGCTACATGGGCTGAGAATTTTGTAAAGGCTAAGGACGTAGGTTTTTTAAATGGTGACGCTGGATCAAACTCACCAGGCTTTGCCAAGTCTCAAGTTTGGGAGCCTATAATTGAATCGCTTAATGAAACTGAGTTTCTAAATAACGGCGAGAGATGGAGTAACCCTGCTCGATATCTAATATCTGCGCCGACTACTGGACAGTATAAGTCTGAAAAGGCTTATAACAATGCGATTGAAAAGATCTTTTCTACTATTCGCCAGAATCAGCTCAATCTTTCTCCTGATCTAAACCAAGTAAATGAAAGCTTCATTGAGAAACAAACTGTTGAATTAGTAAATAGAGAGCGCGCTGAACTACAAAAGCTTTCCGATGACAACCCTGGGTTTTTGTATGGAACGGCTCGGTTCGGTGGTGCAATGACTGCATCATTAAGTGATCCTGTTGCTCAACAGGCTATGATGTTGGAAGGCGCTGTTGCAATTGGCAGAACCATGTGGCGTCAATTATTTAATTCTGCTGTTTTAAATAGTGGAGCTGGTGCTTTTTCTGAGATTGCAGTTAAAGAATGGTATGATGAGCTTGACATTGATTATGAGTTTTCTGACTTTGTAACTAATGTTTCTGCAAACGCTGCCTTAGGTGCAGCTCTTCCCCTTGCTGGTGCTGGCATAAAGCTAACAGTTAATCAAGCAAGGAGAGGGTACTTAGCTCTAACTGGCAACAACCAGCGCGGCACATTAGAAAATCGTGAAATGGCTGCGGCCCTATTAGAAGCTGAAGAGTTTGAAGAAATAGAAAACCCACTTCAATCAGCCACACCTAATGAAGCCCAGTATGTTCACAACCAAAGGTTAGTTGAAGCTGGTGCTGCTGCGGCTAATGCACAGCCACCGGCAATGTCTCCAGATGCTCCATTGCCCATGAGTGCTGCTTCTGTGAGTGCGGCTAATCTTGAAGGTGTAAACCTTATATCTATGGTGAAGGCTTCTGAGATTGGCGTTGATGCAGAAACATTCCAATTCAAAGCAGAGGGTGATGAGTTTGGCGTTACTGCAAGATTGCAAGGGGTCCAGACATTCAACCCATATTGGGCTGGCACTGTTAGTGTTTATGAATATGCAGATGGTCGAAAGGTTATTGCAGATGGACACCAACGCCTTGGACTAGCTAAACGCATCATGGCTCAAGATCCGTCACAGGATATCAGTCTACACGCATACACATTTAGAGAAGTGGACGGCATCACTCCAGAAGAAATGCGCGTGGTCGCTGCTTTGAAAAACATAGTAGAGGGAAGCGGTACATCAATTGATGCTGCAAAGGTCTTGCGTGTAGATCCTTCTAGGCTTCCAGATTTGCCACCAAATTCAGAGCTTGTGCAGCAAGCTAGAGGCATAATGCCTTTAAGTGACAATTCATTTGGCATGGTTGTAAACGGGGTTGTACCGGCTAAGTATGCGGCATTTGTGGGTAGGTTGATTGACGATCAGGACTTGCAAGACGCAGCAATGAGTGTGCTTGCCAAAGCTAACCCAGAAAACAAATTTCAAGCTGAAGCTATAGTTCGCCAGGTTAAGGAAACCCCTTCGGAGCAAGTAACTCAAATATCTTTGTTTGGCGAAGAGCTAATGACAGAGAGTTATTATTTCGAGCGTGGTAAAATTCTGGACAGAGCTTATAAAGAGTTGCGCAGAGATAAAGCTGCGTTTGAAACACTTGTAAGAAACGCTGAAAGGTTAGAGGCTGAAGGAAACATCCTTGCGGCTGATGCAAATCAAAGAAAGGCGGCTACAGATGCCCAAACGATCACGCTCCTCCAAGCGCTTGCAAACCGCAAAGGGCCGCTCTCGGACGCCCTCAATGATGCAGCAAAGACAGCAAGGGACACAGGAAGCTATGGCCCAGCCACAAACGGATTCCTTGATGCTGTCAGACGATCAATTGACGCAGGCGATTTCCAAAGCATATCTGCTGGCGACATTGGACGCGGCATCGATGGTACAGCGGAGGTCACGCGACCTTCAATTAAAGAGCCAATCCTAGACGGATTTGATGAGCCTACAGGGCCAGCTTCGGATCAGCAGACCGGTCAGCTTATAACTGATATGCTTGGCGCTGATGAGGTGGATACGCCACCAGCAGCGGTGGCGCAGGCAGATCTTGAAATGCAATCCGCGCTTCAGGAGGTGCAAGATAAGATCCAGCCAGATTGGCAACCATATATGGCTATGGAAGCTGGCGACACTCTTGTTGCTATGAAAGACATTGTTCCGGTCAATGTAAGGGCTAAAGGGGTTGTAAACTCTCTTGGCTACATGGTTCAATCTGCAAACAATGAAATACCAAAACGCGGGTCATTACTTCTTAGAGATAATGGTGACGGAACTTTCTCAGTTCGAGATGGAAATTCTACATACTCAATTGCAAAAGCTGCAGGCTGGTCTGAAGTGCCTGGCAAAATAATTGATGATGCTCAGTACGCTTCTGAGTTATCTCGCAAAGCGGCAGATCGCATTCTAAACCAAGACGCGCTTGGTAAAAATAAAATGCGCTATGTCGTTGCGGAGACTCTTGGGCAAGATGAGGCTGACATTTTTGTTCAAAAACTATTGGAACGTCAAAGGTTCAAGACAGGTTTAGGGTTATTCCGCAAAGCCAAAAAGAACAACGAAACTCTGAACAAAGCAGCGGCTCAAGCTGCTGCTGATTTGAAGATCGAATTTGAACCAGCAAAGGTCAAAAAACTCAAACGAATAGAAGAAAAAGTTAGAGACAAATACAACGGAAAATATAACAGATTAACTGATGCGGCCAGAACTGGCATCAATGCAGCAACTATAGAAGAGGCAGACGCTTTTGTTAAAGCCATGTCTAAGAAATTTCATCTTGTAGATGAGGGATGGAAAATTACTCCGGCTGGATACGTTGACAAAAAAATAATGGTTATCTTTGATGATAAGTCATTAGGAGAAATTCAAATCTGGCCTCCTGGAATGCTCAACGCAAAACAAAATCCAACACTTTTTGAAAAATCTGGTCACGATTACTATGAAATATCAAGAAGTGTAGACTCAACTAATGTTGAAATAGCAGACGCTAATCAAAAAATGATAGAGATCTATGGGGCTGTTACGTCTACGCTAGACCAATCATTTGCTCAAAAGCTTGGGATAGGAGCGCCGCGCGCCAGCAGTGTAGACTCAACTTTGTCCTCTGGGATTTCCTCAGAGCCTTCGTCTGTTACTACAGCACGAGCTAGTTCCTTGGAACCACCTACAGGAGACCAACCGTCCTCTGTATCCCAGATCATGCCAAGTGGGCCTTCGATGGCTGCAATAGAGCCGAAGTCGAACCTAAATAATTTCATGGATGATACCTCCGATTCCAATTTAGATATCGCTTCGGCAAATGTCAATATGGATCTTGAAGTTCCTGTGGGTCAAAGGCTCAATCCAGAAACAAACGAGCTTGAGGCTGTTTCAATGCCTATAAAAGACCTTCGTGCCATGATGGATGAAGAAGACGCTGTAATGAAACGGTTGGAGTTCTGTACGATATGAGTTTTAGAAAATGTATTGACGATGGTGTTGCTGCCGGTGAGCTTTCTTCTGAAAAGGCTGAAGAGATTAAAACCCTTTTTGGGGATCTTGAGGTTCAGTATAACAAGCAAATGGGTTTTGCTGCTGCCAGTTCTAAGGCTGCTTTAGATACATCTGCGGCTATAAAGAAAATGTCTAAGGAAAAGAAGCGCCGCGCAATGTTACAGGCTAAGACCTGGACAAAAATACGAATGCACATGGATACATTCGTAACGGCTGTTACAGGCGAACAAAATAAATACAAAGCTACGTTTGATGTTTTTGAGCAATCTGTAACATCTCGCCTTAACAGTGTTGCCCAGTTGCAAACCGTAATCCGATCCAGGGCCACATCAAAAATGGATCAGTTTCTTGGAACATTTAGAAGAAACATTATTGGCGAGACTCGGGAAAAGGCAAGGTTAGAAAATGTTATCAGTGAAATATTCAAGCCAGGGTCAACCGATGATATTTCGGCGCGACAAATGGCTGAAGCTTGGGCCGAAGCTGCTGAATATTTAAGGTTAAGGTTTAACGCTGCTGGTGGTGCTATACCGAAACGCAAGGATTGGGGTATGCCTCAATTCCATAACTCTGTTGCGGTTGCTGCTGCTGGATTTACTTCGTGGCGAGATACGATCCTTCCGAAGCTTGATGTTAATAAAATGATTGATGAGCAAACGGGACTGCCATTTTCTCCGCAAAAGCTTAAGCTTGTTTTGTTTGATGTTTTTGAGACGATACGGACAAACGGTCAGAATAAAAACAAACCTGGGAGCTTTGCCGGCAATCAATCGTTTGCTTTACGACATCAGGACCATCGTTTCCTTGTATTTAAAAATGCTGACAACTGGATGAAGTACCAAGAGGCGTTTGGAAACCCCAATGCTTTCGATGTTATGATGGCTCATATCGACAATATGTCCAGAGACATTGCGTTGATGGAAGTGATGGGTCCAGATCCAAAGACCACTTTACGATTCATGAAAGACACTCTTACAAAAGAAGCCAGTCTATCTGGGGACGCCAAACAAATTAATAGTGCATCAAAGGCAAATGCGTTTCTTGATGATCTGTATTCCGCCACGGTAGGAACAAACAATGCACCGGTAGATGGCGTATTGGCAACAACTATGGCTGGCACAAGGAATATTCTTCACTCTGCCCAGCTTGGTAGCGCAGCTATTGCCGCTATAACCGATATTAATTTTGGGCGGATAGCCAGGACAATGAATGGTCTTCCCCAAACTAAGATGATTTCAAAGTATTTAGAGCTTATGAACCCGCTTTCTCTTGAGGAAAAGGGCCGCTTAGCAATTAGGTTAGGTCTTACTGCTGAAGGCTGGTCCACCTTAGCTGCTGGGCAAATGCGGTATGTAGGGGAGATATCAGGTCCAGAAGTTACCAGGCGCATATCTGATTTTGTTATGAGAGCTTCATTGCTTTCTCCGTGGACGCAGGCGGGTAAATGGTCTTTCGGTATGGAGTACCTCGGATTCTTAGCTGACAATGTTAATTTACAGTTTAAGGATCTTCCTGCAAATATGCAGAAAAGCATGGAGCATTATAATATTGGGGCTGATAAGTGGGAGATCATTCGGAAGACGCCTTTGTATGATTACGAAGGGGCTAAGTTCATAAGGGCTGAAGACATCGAGGCCCGTACCGATATAAACCCAGAGCTGGCCCGTGACCTTGCAACAAACCTATCTGTAATGATTGACACAGAAACTAACTTTTCTGTCCCTAGTAGCTCTCTCCGTGGGCGTGTGGCGATTACAGGTGATGCCAGACCTGGGACATTAGCCGGTGAGCTTACAAAGTCCTTTGGAATGTATAAGAATTTTGGTGTTACCCTGGTAAATACACACATCATGCGCGGCTTGGCCCAGCCTACCGGCAGAGGGAAGGGTGCTTACTTTGCAGATCTAATGATAAGCACAACGCTTATGGGCGCTCTTGCGATGCAGCTAAAGGAAATGGCAAAGGGTAGAGATCCACGGCCAATGAATACCGCTGAGTTTTGGGGCGCTGCTTTCATGCAGGGTGGTGGCCTCGGTATCTATGGCGACTTTATGTTTGGCAGTGTCAATAGGTATGGTGGCGGTTTGGCTGAAACCATTGCCGGTCCCGTAGTAGGATTTGCAAACGATGTTTCTCAGCTAACAGTAGGCAACATACTACAGGCCGCACAAGGTAAAGACAGCAATGCTGCTAGTGAATTTATAGGATTTGCTGGACGATATACTCCTGGATCTAGCCTATGGTACGCACGACTTGGGCTTGAAAGATTGTTTATTGACCAGGGCAAACTGTGGGTCGATTCTGATACGCGCACAAAGATGCGTAGAAACGCAAGCAAGTATAGAACGCAATACGGTCAGAAATACTGGTGGTCACAAGGCGACATCCTTCCCGAAAGAACACCAGAGCTATCAAACGTGTTTGAGTAAATGGAACTAATCTGCTATAGAGTGAACAAAGGAACGGGAAAACGACATGAGTGATATCGCAATTAATCCAGTAACCCGCCGGGTTCAGTTCACAGGCAATACCGGAACCGGTCCATATGCCTTTACGTTCAACATCTTGGTCGATGGTGATATCGCAGTCTTCAAGGGGACTACGGAGCTAACGCTTACCACTGATTACACGGTCAGTATTAACGCGAATGGAACGGGGTCTATCACTCTAACTGTTGCCCTCATAACATCTGACGTTCTTACAATCATTGGTGGTCGTGAGCTTTCACGGACTACAGACTTTGTTACAGCCGGGGATCTTCTGGCTTCTAGCTTAAACGAACAGCTAGACAGTAACGTGATTATGACCCAACAGCTTGATGAGAAGCTTGGGCGTGGCTTGTTTGTGAACCCTGGTGATGTGTTCACTGACCTAGAGCTTCCTCTGAAGGATGATCGCAAAGGTACAGTTCTTGGGTTCAATGCGACTACGGGTGACCCAGAGCCAGGTCCAGAGATTGCTGATGTCGATTCACTAGCAGCAATCTCTGCTGACATTAAGACACTTGCTGAGATCCAGGACGGTACGGTTGCGACTGACGCTATTACAAACGTCAACACGATCCGGGCAAATGTCACCACGGTATCCGGCATCTCAGGCAATGTAACAACTGTTGCAGGGATCAGCTCGGACGTTACTACGGTTGCGGCTGATGGCACTGACATTGGGCTGGTTGCCGGATCTATCAGCAATGTAAACAATGTCGGCGGATCTATTTCAAATGTTAATACGGTCGCTGGCTCTATTTCTAATGTTAATACGGTTGCTGCTGACGGTGCTGACATTGGGACGGTTGCTGGGATTTCTAGCAGTGTCACAACTGTTGCCGGTATTAGCTCTGATGTTACGACTGTAGCGGCTGACGGTACGGACATTGGCAATGTTTCCGGTTCAATAGCAAATGTTAATACTGTTGCGACAAACATTTCATCGGTAAATACAAACGCAACAAACATTGCAGACATTCAAAACGCTTCAACTAATGCTGCAACTGCAACTACTAAAGCAGGAGAAGCTGCGACAAGCGCAACTACAGCAACAACTCAGGCTGGCATAGCAACGACTAAAGCTGGGGAAGCTGCTGCATCTGCAACTGCTAGTGCGACTTCTGCCTCTGCATCTGAGGCTGCTAAGGATGCTGCTCTTGCTGCGCTAGATAACTTTGATGACCGTTATCTTGGAGCCAAGGCTTCCGATCCTACGCTAGACAATGACGGGAATGCTTTAGTTTCTGGAGCATTATATTTTAATACGACTGACGATGTGATGAAGGTATATGACGGAAGTTCATGGCTTGCTGCTTATGCTTCTCTGTCAGGCGCTCTGCTTGTTGCTAACAACCTGTCCGACTTAGCCTCTGCTTCTGCTGGCCGGACCAACCTTGGCCTTGGTACTGCTGCCACTTCTGCTGCCACAGACTTTGTTGCTGTGACTGGCGATACCATGACTGGCAATCTGGACATCACGGGTACTTTGACCAGCGATGGGCTGACTGTGGATACAAACACGCTGCACGTTGATAGCACAAATAATCGTGTTGGCATTGGGACGAGTTCCATTGATAGCAACGCTAAACTAGCTGTTAGCAATAATGGTGCCGAAGGTTTGGAGATAAGGGCAAACAGCACTAACATTGAATTGTTTGCTTATAATAGAAGTGCCGCAACTTATGAGCCTATAGTTTATAATGGTTTATCGCATGAATGGCGAAACTCAAACGGCAACGTAGCAACCATCGACAGCAGCGGTAACTTGCTGGTGGGTAAGACGAGTACAGGATTTGGCACTTCTGGTATAGAGTTAAGAACAGATAACACTTTATTTGTAACACGCAACAACAACACCCCAGCGTACATAAATAGACTTACTGGCGATGGTAACATTGTGGAGTTTGCCAAAGACGGCTCCACTGTGGGGAGTATTGGGGCAGTTAGTGGCCGTACATTTCTAAACTCCCAAGGCGGTGCTTTATCACTTAGAACCGCTGGTTCTGATAGAATACAGGTAGAGTCTACATATGTATATCCTCAAACAGATAATTCTTATGATTTAGGTTCATCAGGACACCGCTTCAAAGATCTCTACCTCTCTGGCGGTGTCTACCTTGGCGGCACTGGGTCGGCTAATAAGCTGGATGACTATGAGGAGGGGCTGTTTACCCCAACTACCACCCCAGCCACTAGCGGTACAATAACTCTTAGTAGTGCTGGCGATAGGCTTTCTTATACAAAAGTGGGCCGATTAGTTACTATTTCAGGTATGATAAATGTTAGTTCCGTAAGTAGCCCAGTCGGCTCTTATGTGCATATAAATAACCTTCCTTTTACAATTCAGGCGTTAGAAGACACAGCGGGTCGTTCAGGTCAACCGATTACTTTTGGAGATAACTCTGCGGGAACATATGTCTCCGTAGGCACAATAGCCTTAACAGGCAGCACTCAAATTCGTGTTTACAGGGATGCCTCAACAGTTGCAGCAGGTGACGATTTTTACGTTTCCTATTCATACTTTACTGCATAACCACCCCTGTTGGATCACAGGGTAGTCAGTCCAACCATCACAGGAGATAAACGATGGCACTAACAGAAGAAACAGTACAAGACAAAATCGAGATCGTATCAGTACATAAAATGGTACAGGTCAGAACAGCCGTGGTTATCAAGCGTGACGATGTAGAGATCAGCCGATCCTTCTCGCGCCATGTAGTAGCGCCTAACGATGACATCACAGGCGAAAGCGCAGAGGTTCAAGCCATCTGTGCAGCCGTACACACACAAGCGGTTAAGGATGCTTACGCCGCCCATCTAGCCGCACAGGAGGTTTAACCTATGGCCGTAGCTTACACTTGGACTATCTCCACTTGCGAACACGACATCGCAACAGGTGGCCGTGAGTTCTTTATGGCGCGGCTGAAGGCAGCACTGAAACAACCGGAAGAAGAAGATGGATAAAAGAACAGTAGCGTCAGCACATGAACGGATCGACCTTGTTGAGAAAGATGTTGTGGCTCTCTCAACGCAAGCGTCGATACAGTTCAAAGAGGTCTTCATTAGGATTAAGAGACTTGAGGCTATCCTTATCGGAACGGCTGGCTCAATCATTGCGCTTTTGCTTGCAGTTCTGACAAAGATGGGCTGAAATTGTGGACCCGATTAGCTGCGTTGCTCTTGCCACTGGCGCTTACAAAACGCTCAAGGCAGCTATATCCACGGGTCAAGACCTTCAATCAATGGGCGGCAGCTTGGCGACTTGGGGAAAAGCTTTTTCTGACTTCAACAAGATTGAGGAAAGGTCAAAAAATCCGCCTTGGTGGGAAAAGACTTTTAAAGGGTCGGATGAAGAAAACGCTGTGTTGATATGGAACCAGAGGCGTGTTTTTGATGAGATGAGGCAGTCCATTAAAGATGAGATTAGTTTCGTTTACGGCCCCTCGGCTTGGGAGGAGGTGCTAAGAATTGAGGCTGAACAACGGCGAATCCGCAAAGAGGCAGCATATGCCAAGCAAGAGTTTATTGACAATATTATAAACTGGACTGTTGGATTGATTGCCTTCGTCATGAGTGGAGGGTTGTTGTTTCTAGCGTTTTATTTCTGGGGCAAATATCAGGGGCGTTGGTGATGTGGTTTCTAGTCTGGTTCATGTTTACAAATAACAAGCTGGAGCATTATCAGCTTGCTCAGTTGCCGACAGAGATGGAGTGCAACGAGGCGCTTGAGGACGCTAAGGTTCTAATAACTAACAGCACAACGGTAGTGTATTGTTTTGAGGTTATACCAGAATAAGAAGGGTGATTACGTTGTGTATGACAAAAACGGAAAAGTTGTTATAATAACTCACCACAAAAGCCATGCACTCAAGTATGCAAGGAGTTTAGAAGATGACG
>Ga0208544_10003034_pt1 | contig 10684 bp, 12 predicted proteins | sample DEB08_DNA_9_FD_184526 | JGI IMG/M metagenome (GOLD analysis project Ga0208544, IMG submission 184526) | Aqueous microbial communities from the Delaware River and Bay under freshwater to marine salinity gradient to study organic matter... | ecosystem: Environmental > Aquatic > Marine > Coastal ...
TGCCATACCAAGACACAGTCAAATTGGCCGACACGATTGAAAAGGTCCGCTTGCTAGACCCGGACCGCATTGCGCTGTTCGGGTATGCCCATGTGCCAACATTTTCAAAGCGGCAGAAACTGATCCCTGACGCATCTTTGCCCGGGGAAGAAGCGCGTTTTTTGCTCGCACAACAAGCCGCCCGCGCATTTAAGACTTACGGTTATGAGGCGATTGGCATCGACCACTTTGGCAAACCTGACGATGCCCTGACACTGGCCAGCAAAGCCGGTCACCTGCGCCGGAATTTCCAAGGGTATACTGACGATTCTTGCCCCAGCTTAATCGGTATTGGCGCGTCCTCGATTTCACAATTCGCCCAAGGCTACGTACAAAATGCATCCGCGACCGCAGCCTATATCGCGCGTGTCGAAGCAGGTGTTCTGTCAGGTTATCGCGGCTATCAAATGACTGCCCAAGACCGATTGCGCGCAACAGCAATCAATATGTTGATGTGTGATTTCGAGATTGATTTGGATGTTTTGGGCACGCATGCAGACGCGGCTGACCTTGCACCCATTCACGCGGGGATTGTCGCCGATTTCGCGGGCTGTGTTATCCAAAAGGGGTCGAAAATCACGATCACCCCTGAGGGTCGCCCCCTCACTCGGATCATCGCACAGCGGTATGACGGGTTCAGCGATATCGCGGCGCAGTATTCACAGGCGTCTTGATTTTCTGCCCGTTTGAGCCACGTTTCCACTCAGCACAAAAAAGGGCGCGGCCATGGACATCATCAACATCATCTTTGCGATCCTCAGCATCGGGCTTGGGTGCTTTGGCTGGCTGGCGCCGCGCTATACGCTTGGCGCGCTTGATCTAACGATGGGCGAAACCACAATGGGCGCATCTGAAATCCGCGCATCCGCAGGGGCTTTGTTTGTAGGCATGGGCGTCGGCGCACTATTTCTTGGTACACCAGAAGCTTATCTGATGCTGGGCTTTTGCTGGTGCGGCGCGGCGCTGGGACGCCTGACGTCGTTGGTGTTAGACGGTGGGTTCCAAAAGAAATGGATCTATTTCGTCGTCGAGGCTGGCGTCGGTATTCCGGCAATCTTGCTTAATCTCTAGATCGGGTCTTCGATTACTTCCAAACCATCGTCGGGAAACGGGCGTTGTAGTTTCAACGCCTCGTCAACTGGTGCAGTCAGCCAATGCGCTATCGCTTCTTGGCTGCGCAATACCACTGGCATGGCTTTGGGATGAATTGGACCAACGATGTTGTTTGGTTCAACGGTTAAAAACGCAAATAGGTCATTCGTCGTCTCACCTTCTTTGAGGGTCCGCACTGACGTCCATTCGGTCCAGATACCCGCAAAGAAAAGTGTCCGCTGCTCACCTGTTGGCCCGAACCAGACCGGTCCGGGTCGCCCACCGTCAACTTTGCCGAACTCTGAAAAACTCGTAAACGGCACGACACATCGATTGGCAGGCCCCAGCCACCGCCGCCAATGGGGCGACGCCGTGTTGCGCACGTTCGTCACACCTTTGTCTGTTTTCTTACCTTTGAGGACAAAAGCAGGCGATGGCATCCCCCAGCGCATCATCCGCAGCGCGCGGCCCTCTGGCTCTTGTGTGATCACAGGTGCTGGATAATCGGGATAGATCGCGGGCAAGCTTGGCAAGTTTCCCGTATCATCGCGCCAAAGTTTTACCAGATTGGTGATCGCCGCTTGGCTCGATGTCATGGAATAAAGATTGCACATTATCAGAAAATGACACGTGACCCGTGCGCAATCAATGCCGCAGACCCTTGCGTCGCCCCATCCAGTTGCCTATCTGTAAGGTGTCCTTCGGGACTATGGACATAAACGCGCTCGTAATAAGCGGATCGGACCCGGGGGCGGTACCCGGCGTCTCCACCATCACGGCTCATTTGGCCAGCGAGGGGACGAAATAGGATCGACGAACGTCTAAAGGGGTAAGCTTTGTCTCGGTGAGTTACCACCGTTATCGGTACAAATTGTATAGTTGCAAATGACAACAATGCACCGATGGCAGTCGCAGCGTAAGCTGTGCCTAATATCGAACCTTAACTCCTTGGGTTTTGCGACCTAAGGCGGGGTCCGCAGGTACCTGGCAACAGAAACCTGCACCTAATCCCCCCACTCTTTGCACAGATAACAAGCAGTTCAAAACATGTACTGTGTTATGACTTGCAATGCGTCAAAGCTGTGCGCACGATAAGCCCATGACGTTTAATCGCTTTGTTTTTGCAGCATTTACAGCCTTTGCCCCGGTCATGGCACAGGCCTGTGATACAGCATTGATCCTCACGATTGATGTCTCGAACTCTGTTGACACCGCCGAGTACCGTTTGCAAACGGACGGTCTGGCCGACGCTTTGCAAGACCCCGAGATTATCGAAACGATGGTTGCAGGCGGCACTGCGATTGCCGTGGTACAATGGTCGGGCGCGGACAAACAAACCGTTTCAATCCCTTGGACACAGGTGCGCAGCGCACTGGATGTACAAAGCCTGTCCGGTCAAGCACGCCTGTTGGAACGTGCCTTTGTGCTGTCAGATACAGCACCCGCCGAGGCGATTTACTTTTCGTTAGAGTTATTCGACCAAGTCCCGCACTGTGCGCGAAAAGTGATTGATATATCTGGCGACGGCACCCCCAACGGCGGCACTGACGTGCGGGCTGCGCGAAATCTTGCGGAACGCAGTGGTGTGACGATCAACGCGATTGCTATTGAATCCATGGGCCTCGCCATCACAAATTTCTACCGCAGCGCCGTGATTACCCGCAACGGATTCGTGATGACCGCACGGACCCACCGCGAATACCCTGATACTTTGCGCGCAAAAATCTTGCGCGAGATTAGCCGCATCTTTGGCTAGGCTTGACCTACGACGTCGCTTCTCGCATTACTGAACCATGGGGTCCGCGAACACCCCGTGAGGCTTCGGCCAAAGCGTCGCATCCACTGACCACTTCAGAAAGGATGCACTATGGCTGCTTTCAACGAAATTTCACCTGCGAACCTCATGCGCTTGGTTGGAACCCCGCAATCTCCTGCAATCGTTGATGTTTGTATCGATGATGACTTTGCCGAAGACCCACATCTCATTCCCGGCGCGTTTCGCCACCCCTATGGCGACCTTGCGGGATTGACGGCACGGCTTGGCGATAAAGATACTGTCGTTGTTTGCCAGAAGGGACTGAAGCTTTCTCACGGTGTTGCCGCCTATCTGCGCGCCCAAGGGATGAGCGCGCAGGTCGTGGCCGGCGGGAATGTCGCATGGCGTGATGCAGGACTACCGCGCGTGCCCGCCGCCAAAATCCCTGCTTCGCTTTGGGTCACGCGGCACCGCCCCAAGATTGACCGGATCGCCTGTCCTTGGTTGATCCGCCGATTTATTAACCCTGCCGCACAATTCCTGTTTGTCCCCCCCTCATCTGTTGCCGGTGTCGCAGAAAAGTTTGGGGCAACGCCTTTTGACACCGACATTGCACCGTGGACCCATGAGGGCGAAAAATGCACCTTTGATGTGATGATCGCAGCCTTCGGCCTGACCCACCCTGCACTTGAAGCACTGGCATTGATCGTGCGTGGCGCGGATACAGACCAACATGACCTTGCCCCACAAGTCGCTGGCCTACTGGCGATATCGGTTGGCTTGTCGCGGATGTACCGTGACGACACGCAACAGCTTGAGGCGGGAATGATACTTTACGATGCTTTGTATCGCTGGGCGCGTGATGGCCAAGATGAAGGTCACAGCTGGCCAAACGGGGCGGCACAATGACGCGCGAATTGGTGCGCGTCTTTGGACGCATCGGGCTTTTGTCGTTTGGCGGACCCGCCGCCCAGATCGCTTTGATCCATGACGAACTGGTCGAAAAACGCAGTTGGTTGACCGAAGCACAATTCTTGCGGGCGCTCTCGTTTTGCATGCTTTTGCCCGGTCCTGAGGCCATGCAACTGGCCACATATGCCGGCTGGAAAAAGGGCGGCATCCTTGGTGGACTAATTGGTGGCGGACTGTTCATTTTGCCCGGTGCGCTTGTGATTACACTGCTTGCGTTGACTTACGGTGCCTATGGAAATCTACCTGTTGTTCAGGCGCTTTTTCTAGGCGTGAAAGCGACGGTCATGATCATCGTGATTGCCGCGCTTTTGAAAATCGCCAAGCGCGCATTAACAAAACCTTTGCATAAGTGGCTCGCGGTTGCTGCCTTTGTTGCGCTGTTTTTCTTGGCGCTGCCCTTTCCATTGGTCGTTTTGGCCGCGGCACTGATTGGCGCAATGGGCCAGATCACAGACGAAGCAACCTTCCCGCTGCCATCAGGAAGCTTACGCAAAAGTGCCCTGATCCTGTGCATTGGCGGTATCCTTTGGGCCGCACCGATTGCAGCGATTGCGTTTTCCGACAACGCCTTTTTGATGGACGTCGCTTTGTTCTTTTCGACACTTGCTGTTGTCACTTTTGGCGGCGCCTACGCAGTACTGGCCTACATGACACAAGAGGTCGTAGTGACATTTGGCTGGCTAAGCACTGCGCAAATGATGGACGCATTGGGCTTGGCGGAAACGACGCCAGGACCGTTGATCTTGGTGACACAATTCGTGGGCATGATCGCTGGACTGGCGGAGGGCGGCATTGCAATGGCACTAGTTGCCGGCGCACTGACGCTTTGGGTGACCTTTGTTCCGTGTTTTATCTGGATTTTCGCGGGTGCACCGTTGATTGATTGGCTCGAAGGTCGGCCTCGTTTGCGCGGCGCATTGACCGCAATTACGGCGGCTGTTGTGGGCGTTATCGCCAACCTGTCACTTTGGTTTGCCCTGCACGTGTTCTTTGGCGCCGTCGATCCCATCAATTGGGGACCGGTCCAAAGCGTCGTTCCGCAGCTATCAACACTGCAACCACTTGCAGCCCTACTCGCGTTGATTGCAGCCATAATGCTTTTGTGGCGGCAGTGGTCGCTGACAATGGTGTTGCCTGTTTGCGCGGCACTTAGTCTTCTTTTCAGCGGTATGGCTGGATTGATCTAAGCCTGCCCCTTTTCACTAGCCCCGAATCCCGTATGCTATCTCCAGACGCTAAGGAGAGTTGCACCCGTGAATACGACCATCGACTACGGCAACCTGATGCACCGCGCTATGCGCGGACTGATCCAACAGGTCCTTAACGGGATTAAAAAAGACGGCCTACCGGGACAGCATCATTTCTTTATCACCTTTGATACCATGCATCCTGATGTCGAAATCGCCGATTGGCTGTCAGACCGCTATCCGGGTGAAATGACGGTCGTGATCCAGCATTGGTTCGCCGATCTGGATGTCACGAATGATGGCTTCACGATCACGCTGAACTTTGGTGACAATCCCGAAACCCTTTATATTCCCTACGATGCGATCAAGACATTCGTCGATCCGTCGGTTGAATTTGGCCTGCGCTTTGAAAGTCAGGACGAAGAGGCCGGCAGCACGGCCCTCGAAGTCGAGGAAGCCCCGATGGATGAAATGGTCGAGGACGAAAAAGACGGGATGCCGCATGAGGCCGAAGTCGTCAGCTTGGACAAGTTCCGCAAATAAAGCAGCCCATAGAATGTAATTGCGACAACGCGCCTGACGGCAGCCCAATGCGATATTGCGGTTCATCCCCCTGCTACCTATAGATCAATCGACATTTTGATGAAGGGCAAGACCATGACCGAGACACGTACAGAAACCGACAGCTTTGGCCCACTAGAGGTCCAAGCAGACCGTTATTGGGGCGCGCAAACGCAGCGCTCGATCATGAACTTCCCGATCGGTTGGGAAAAGCAACCTGTTGCAATCGTGCGCGGCCTAGGTGTGATCAAACAAGCCTGTGCAATTGCCAACAAAGACCGCGGCAAACTGGACGCAAAGCTGGCAGACGCTATCATCTCCGCCGCTGCAGAGGTTGTTGCGGGCAAGCTGGACGATCATTTTCCACTGGTGGTGTGGCAAACAGGGTCAGGCACACAGTCGAATATGAACGCCAACGAAGTCATCTCGAACCGCGCGATCGAAATGCTGGGTGGTGTGATCGGTTCCAAAGACCCCGTGCACCCGAACGATCACTGCAATATGGGGCAGTCTTCAAATGATACGTTCCCGACCGCGATGCATATCGCTGTGGCCATGACCGCCCATGATGTTCTTTTACCCGGTTTGGCAAAACTGCATGCAGCACTTGAGCAAAAGCAGCAAGAATTCAACGATATCATCAAGATCGGCCGCACGCACACGATGGACGCGACACCGCTAACATTGGGTCAAGAATTTTCTGGATACACGCATCAGGTTGCCATGGGCATCCGCCGCATCAAAGCAGCCCTGCCCGCAATTTACGAGCTTGCCCAAGGCGGTACCGCCGTTGGTACAGGTCTAAACACACCAAAAGGATGGGGCGAGACCGTCGCCGCCCATATGGCCGAAATCACCGGCCTGCCGTTTGTCACCGCGCCAAACAAATTCGAAGCACTGGCAGCACACGATGCGTTGGTTGAAATGTCTGGCGCACTAAAAACCGTAGCCTCTAGCCTTTATAAAATCGCGTCTGATATCCGGATGCTGGGGTCTGGTCCGCGCTGCGGTCTGGGCGAATTGATGCTGCCAGAAAACGAGCCCGGCTCATCTATTATGCCCGGCAAAGTGAACCCAACACAGGTCGAAGCGATGACGCAAGTTTGTGCGCACGTCATGGGCAATGATGCCGCTGTTGGTTTTGCGGGCTCACAAGGGCATTTCGAGCTGAACGTGATGAAACCAATGATGGCCTATAACGTGTTGCAATCTATGCAGCTTTTGGGTGACGTATCTGTGACGTTTACGGATAACTGCGTTGCGGGCATTCAGGCGGATCGTACACGGATCGAAAAACTGATGCGTGAATCGCTGATGCTTGTCACGGCGCTTGCCCCTACGATTGGCTATGACAACGCGACGACTGTCGCCAAGACTGCACATAAGAATGGAACGACCCTCAAAGAAGAGGCAATCAAGCTAGGCTTTGTGGATGCGGCCACCTTTGACGATGTTGTTCGGCCCGAGGATATGATTGGCCCCAAATGAAGCCAGTGAACTTGAACAAGGCGCGCAAATCCAAGACGCGCGCCGAAGCAAAGGCCAAAGCTGACGTGAATGCCGTCCGCTTTGGTCGCACCAAGGCACAAAAGGTTCTCGAGGCAACGCAAGCCGAACAGGCCAATCACCGTCTGTCACAGTTGAAATTCGAGGATGATTGATGGCACACGCGCGGCCAGTGAAAAGATCGCTCACGTTGCGTGGGCACCGCACAAGCGTTTCACTCGAGGATATTTTTTGGGATGCGTTTCGGCGCTATGCCGATGCGCAAGGGCGTACAATTAACGGCCTTGCTGCAGAAATTGACGCCGCACGCGGTGACATAGGTCTTGCCTCCGCGATACGCATTTATGTGTTAGAGCGTGCCTTGGCCCGCAATCACTTGCGCGAATAAAGAGCGCCACGCAGCGTCGAAATCTCGTTGCGATCGTGAATTTCGCTAAGTTGTAGCGCGCCTGGCTTTGGATCTGGGCGCGAAGCAGATGACTTGTCGAACAATCGAGCGACTTGTGCGGCATCGAGTTGGTTCTTGGCTGTTGGTTGAACTGTTTTTTGTTCTTTTTTGCGTCCAAAAAGCCCTGCAAGTCCGCGACGTTTGGATCCTGATACTGATGTTGTCATAATAAACTCAAATCATTAAAAATAAGGAGATACTCGCCTGTTCTTTCTTTATGCCACATCCGCAGGCCACACGTAAATCACAAAATAGGCACAATTCCGCCACTTTTCAGCTAACGCCCTTTATTTGTTGCAAATTATTTTGGTGCTATTTGATCGGTTCAAATCTGACTTACGATCGCTATATCCAGTTTGCACACACTGGCAACAAAGACGAATTATTGTTTCTCAAATGGAAACCAACTACGAGTCGCGCTTGGTGATACGCAACCAAATTCCATCCCGTGCACGTACGGTCAAATGGGCCACTGGGACAGGAACATGCGCATCAGATATTGCGAACTTATAAGCCCGCAACAGCCGCGCCAGCAGCACAACGCCTTCAATCAATGCAAAACCGGCACCTGTGCAAATACGCGGACCTGCAGAAAACGGCATGTAAGCGTCCCGCAAGCCTGCCTTGCCGTTCTCGGTGTCAAAGCGTGCTGGATCAAATGCGTCAGGTTCATCCCAAAGCCGCGTGTGACGATGCAAGTGCCAAGGCGATAGCACCACTTGCGCGCCTATTTTGACGGCCCGTCCCCGAAAGACCTCGGGCTTTGACGTCTCGCGGACAATCATTGGCACAGGCGGATACAGCCGCAGCGTTTCGCGAAACACATCGCGCGTGTCTTTCAACCCTGACAATCCCGCAAATGCGCCGTCATAGCCCTGCCCCTCGGCCGCGATCCGGTCCTGCCACGCAGGGTTTTGTGCCAACAGATAAAGCCCCCATGCCAAGGCTGACGCGCTGGTTTCATGCCCGGCCAAAAAGAAGATCGCGACCTGATCGACCATTTCATCAAGGCTCAGGGTTTCGCCTGTCCCAGGGTCTTTGGTCGTCAGGATTTTGGTCGCCAGATCATCAGGCGCATTTCCGGCTGCGATCATTGCGAGGCGGTCTTTGGTAAGTTTTGTGATTAACCGCCGGATCGTCGCGGCCGTCTGGCGAGTTTCAGAGCGGAAAAAACGTGGCATCCATGCAGGTCCATGCACAAACGCGGCCAAGTTCAGGATCGGTTGCGTGCGCTGATACGCGCGAAAGGCATGGAACACCTCTTGGGCGGTTTCATCCTGTATTTCGATGGAAAACAATGTGCGGAAAATCACATCGGCCGCGATATGACTGGTGATTGCCTCAATCTCTTGCGGGGTACCATCTGCCATGGCTTCTAAGCGCGCCACACCCGCATCTGCTGCTGCTAAAATCCCCGGAAAAGTATCCCGCAGGCGCCCACCTTCAAATGCGGGATCAATAATCCGGCGCTGACGTTTCCAGACCTCGCCGTTGGTCAGAAAAACACTGTTCCCCAACAAAGGGCGCAGGCCCGCGCCAATGCGGTCCGATTTAGGAAAGGCATCGGGGTCTTCACTCAGGACCTGTTTGATCAACTTGGGATCATTTATCAGGTAGCTGCGAAAGAACGGTGTGCGAAATTCCGCCATCCATGCGCGATACAGTTTCGCTGGTTGTGCCGATAAAATATCTTTTCGAAACAACCGCATATAGCGCCAAAGCGAGACCTTATCAGGCCGCGCTGCAGGTTTTGGTGGGAGTGGCGCTGGGGCGTCTATCATGGATTCATCGACGTGTATTTGGACACTGGCACATCAATCCGGGATTTTGACGGCTTGCGCCCCATATAGCGGTCCCGCAGCAGGACTGGGCCCGCTGTGATCTGAAAATAGTCATAGTCCTTGGGCTGATCGAAGGCACAGAGGTATTGAAAATGTAGCCGGAAAAACCGCCAGCGCAGTGCTTTCCAGCGCGCAGGCGTGAGGCTTTGGGTGAATGCCGCAGAGATCACAAGCGGCCATTGCTTATCATCAGGTGCGACACCAGACACGGCCACCGGGTCACATAATGCAAAACAACACCCGTCACCCGGTGCGGTCACATCCACCCAAGTTACATCAGAAGTCCTGGATAGGAATGCCAAGTCACGCCGCAGCCTATCGGCCTTTGGCAAGAATGAAACCATCGGCACGACCTGACCTAGCGACAGAAACCCGAGCTTTGGCCCGTCGTTTGGAACTCTCTCGTCGCGGATCAGATCGGCAAGGATCGAGACAGCTAAATGCGCCCCTGACGAATGCCCGACGACCAATACTTCTTGAACATCTTCGGCCAACGCCTCTACGATCAAGTCGCCAAATTCGGCCATGCGCGCCTCAAGTGCGGGTGGGACTGCGCCCTTGTAATGCGCCGAGAATGCGTAGTCATGCATCAGGTAATACGCGAATAGCTTGTTATCTATGGATTTGAACCACCGCAAAATGGTGACGGTTATGACTGCGAGTAGCGCCCATTCGATTGCCCAAATGCCCCAATCTGCAACCGCGAAAACCAGACTGTCCTCAGTTCCTATGAAGCGGTGTAATATGCGCCCGATATGTCCGCCAATAAAAGAGCCAGCAAACAAGGCAAAAACCAACTGCACCAAAAGCATCAACACCGGACAGAGAGCCGCAATCACCGGCCCTTTGCGCATCCACATCAGGCGTCGCAACGTACCGGTCGCAATGTAAATCCAAGCGGTTTGAAGCAGTTGCAGGTACGTCGCGGGGATCGTCTGCGCCATGCTGCTGCGCACAATATCGGACCAGACCAAGACATCGACTTGCGCGGATACATCTTGATCATCAATGCGGGCACTCACGTTCCAACGAAACGTGTCACGCGACGGTGCCGCCTGCAGGCCAATCTGATATCCGCTGATCTGCGCCTGTGCAGCGCCTTCTTTGCGGTACAGCTCGCGGTAGCGGCGCGGATGGATGGGATCATAGCCGGGGATATGAAAGACCCGTCTGTTTTTGACCCGCGTTAAATCTGCGCTCATCCCTGCCTCTTTCGCGTCTGTTGCGCGACGTTAGTGGATAAGTGTTTAGCCGACCAGCGCCAGCGCAGGAAAACGTTCCA
>Ga0208544_10003035_pt1 | contig 10683 bp, 7 predicted proteins | sample DEB08_DNA_9_FD_184526 | JGI IMG/M metagenome (GOLD analysis project Ga0208544, IMG submission 184526) | Aqueous microbial communities from the Delaware River and Bay under freshwater to marine salinity gradient to study organic matter... | ecosystem: Environmental > Aquatic > Marine > Coastal ...
AGTCAGGCTAATATCTTCACCAATGGCCACAGTAGATTCCCACTGCTGCTCGACACTGGGGTGGAGGATAAAACCGCGATCTCGTTGCACAGGGCCGCCGTCAAATATTAACGAGCTGCCGCAGTCGTCGAGATACTTAAGATCGAGCTGATCAAAAATAGCCTTAACCGGAATATCCAGCTGTTGATTAATAATAAGCCCCATGGCGCCGTCAGCATTGTGCTCGCAGATATACACCACAGACTGGGAAAAGTTAGGGTCATTTAGGCCCGGCATGGCCAACAAGAAGTAGTCTTTAAGGCTGGAAATAGTTTTTTTGGTAACTTTTGTCATGGTAAACAATATGAGGGTTTAGGGGCCTAAACTCAAGTGATCAAGCGCGATTACTTGGTTGTAAGCCGGTTGTCAGCCTGATATTGCCAGGTGCGAATCACATGTACTTCATCCCGGTCACGCAGCTCTCGTGGAAAGGCGTTAAAGGGTGATGCCAGTTTGACGGAGCGTACCGCTGCCTGGTCGAGAATTTTTGACCCCGAACTCGTCGAAATTTGCACCCGCTTAACCGATCCATCGGGGAGGATCACAACAATCAGCTGCACACTGCCGACCAGACGCTGAGCACGCGCCTCGCGGGGGTAATTAATATTACCGACCCGTTCAATGCGCTCTTCAAAATAATTCATGTAGGCCGCTTCCTGGGCCGTTTTGGTCGACACCGATGTCAGTCGGGCCACCTTGGGCATATTGCTATAGGTCTGATTGAGTTGGTCGAGTTTGGCGCGGATGGCCCCTATCGAACGTTGCGCGGCTATTTCTTGAATGGATTGCTGCGCAGGCACCAGTGCCTGATTGGGTTGCCGCTCATTGATCGCCTGAGGCGTATACCCCGAATTTCTATTGGTCAATATGGGGTTGTTGGTTTGCTGGCTAGCATCCTGCCGTTGCTGGGGACTGACTGACTGTTGATCGCTCTGAAACTCTGACAACGTGTTGCTGGTGACCTCGGCAACTATATCTCGGCCATCGCCACTGCCTCGCTGATTAGCCTGGGCCAGAAAATCTGCCCTATCTGGTGCTTCCTCATTGGCGTACTGAGCCAATGTGACCTCCATAGACGTCATAGGCCTAGAGGGCGAAGGCAGAGTAAAACTTAGCCCTAATAGCAGCACCAGGTGCAGTATTAGGGCCGCGGAGAACGTACCTTTCAGTCTTTCATCGGTTTGATTCCATGGGCTATCAATAAAGCTGTCCATAACAAACCTTTATGCTAGCTGTTTAAACGATCTTGAATAGCATCGATCAATTTGTCGCCAATTGCAGTGCCCTCGGCATCATCGATCTCACGAGCACAGGTAGGACTGGTGACATTGATCTCGGTAAGGTAGTCACCAATAACATCTAAGCCGACAAACATCAGCCCGCGCTTAATCAATGTCGGCGCAATCTGCTCCGCAATCCAGCGATCGCGATCACTGAGTGGCTGCACACGGCCATGACCGCCTGCAGCTAGGTTGCCGCGAAATTCTCCACTGGCAGGGATGCGTGCCAGACAGAAGGGCACCACTTCCCCATCAATCACTAAAATGCGCTTATCGCCCTCAAGGATTTCTGGCAGGTATTTCTGGCCCATAATTGTGCGCTGACCATTATTTGTCAGAGTCTCGAGAATCACATTGATATTCTGGTCTCCCTGGGTGACCCGAAATATCGAGGCGCCGCCCATACCGTCCAACGGTTTAAATACCGCATCTCCCTGTTCCTCCAAAAACCCCTTAAGACGCTTTTGATCACGGCTGATAATCAGTGGTGGCGTGCACTGAGGGAATTCCGTGGCAAACACTTTCTCATTGCAGTCGCGGAGACTCTGAGGCTTGTTGACGACGAGAGTGCCACGTTTTTCTGCGGCTTCTAGTATGTAGGTAGAGTAGATAAATTCGCTATCAAATGGAGGGTCTTTGCGCATCAGCACAACATCCAGCTCCTCAAGTGGGATAGAACTGCTCTCCTCTAATTCGAACCATTTAAAAGGATTTTCAAACACCTTGAGCGGGCGTACTTCAGCTCGCGGATTACCATTTTCCATAAACAGATGTTGCTGTTCCATATAGTAGAGTTTGAACCCCTGACGTTGGGCAGCAAGTAACAGTGCCAACGTGGTGTCTTTGTTATATTTGATCGATTGAATTGGGTCCATTACGACCCCGAGAGTTTTACTCATAAATGACTGCCTTGTGGTTATTTATGCACTATAACTAATAGGACGCGAAACTGGATAGAAATCTGTGAGCCAGCCGACAAAAAATTTAATAAAAAGTGAGCGTTGTAGATTATATATTACAACTGTGTATAAAATTCCATAACTTAAGTGATGTTGGCAGTACTTAAGACGTTAAGTGGTTTTAAGGGTGATTAAAAAATGGATGTTCAGGGCCTCAAAGTGCTCGTTATTGACGACAGCAATACAATTAGGCGTACGGCAGAAACACTGCTTTCAAAAGCGGGTTGTGACGTGTCGACCGCCTCGGATGGATTCGACTCCCTCGCTAAAATTGTCGATCTAAAACCCGATGTCATATTCGTTGACATCATGATGCCACGTCTCGATGGCTATCAAACCTGTGCGTTAATTAAAAACAACGACGATTTCAAAGCCACCCCGGTGATTATGCTGTCGAGTAAAGACGGCCTATTCGATAAAGCCAAGGGTCGCATTGTTGGTGCCGATGATTATCTGACCAAGCCCTTTGGTCGCGCAGAACTGCTCAATGCACTGGAAAAGTATATTTAACCGTTACCCGTTATAACTATTTACTGGTTGTAACTATGGAGTCTAGGCCGCGTATTTTTGGTCTGGCATAAAGCGAATCTGACAAGAGGTTGGAGTAAATGGCAAAGATATTAATAGTAGATGACTCTCCCACAGAAACTTACAAGTTAACCAATATTCTGGAGAGAAACCACCATTCGGTGTTATCTGCTGAAACGGGTGAGCAGGGTGTAGATCTAGCAAAGACAGAGCAGCCTGATGTGGTGCTAATGGATATTGTGATGCCAGGTCTAAATGGCTTTCAGGCCACCAGACAGCTGAGCAAAGGCAGTGAAACTAAGCATATCCCGGTAATTATTGTCACCGCCAAAAATCAGCAAGCCGATCAGGTTTGGGGCGAACGTCAGGGTGCTCGGGCCTATTTAGTAAAACCTATCGATGAAAAACAGCTGGTATCTGCCATTGCTGATGTTCTCGCATAAAGGTCAAGTTTATGTCTGATGGACAGGATGTCTTCACCGCGATAAGTGACGTAGTGAAACGATTTGGAAAATCGGTATATGGGTTACCAGCCCAGAAAAAAATTCTAGAGACCCAGAAGCTTATCGGGTTTTCACTGCTCGGTGCCGGCTATGTTATTCCACTCGACGAGATTAGCGAGGTATTGGAGGTGCCCGAATGCACCAGCTTACCCCGAGTTAAGTCTTGGGTTCGTGGTGTTGCTAACGTTCGTGGTCGCCTGCTCCCCGTCATAGATTTTGCCGACTTTCTCGGTGGTAAATTAACTGGTATCCCGCGGGAACAACGGGTTCTGGTATTTGAAATCCATGGCGCCTATGTGGGCATTATTGTCGATCAGGTGTATGGCATGAAAGCCTTACCCGTCGACTCATACCAGCCGATGGCTAGCGAAAGTCCGCTAGCTGAGTTTATTGATGGAAAGTACGCCGACGAAAATGAGGGTTTTGAGCTATTTCGTCCGCAAAAATTAATTGAAAATGATCAGTTTATGAATGTGTCTGTTTAGGCATGGATTCGCAGTAACAAAGCATCAACTTGGAGGATGACATGAATAATAAGGGAAAGGGTAAGCAGACATGGTTTCGGAACCTAATCGTTATTTTGGGTTTGGCTTGCATGGTAATGGCTGGTTACAGCGGTCTGGAAGTCAGTAATAAAGTCAGGGACGATCAGAACAATATCCAAGGCATAGCAAATCTGCGCGTCAAGGCGCTGCGTATCAGCCAGCTAGCCCGAGATGCTACCGCTGGGGGTGAAGAATCTTTTGATGGTTTGAGTGCCCTGAATGACCAGATGAACGGTGTCTGGCAGAACCTCAAGAACAGCTTAGTTCGACAGGACGAGGTCTCCAGAGCTCAGATTCAGTCTGTTTCAAACAGCTGGGATCAGGTTAGAGAAAATCTGCAGTCATTGGGCGATAACCGAGAGACTGTTCTTTTTGTCTCCATGGTTGCTAGTGAGCTTAATGCAAAGTTACCGTTACTTCAGGATAATTCAGAACAGGTAGTAGATGCCCTGATTGCTCGATCAGCACCCTCAGGTCAAATAACTATTGCTCAGGAACAGCTGTGGCTGATCGAACGAATTGGTCGTAATATCGATAAAATGATTGCCGGCAGTGAAGACGCGAATGTAGCTGCCGATCAGTTCAAAAGTGACTCCAACGTTTTCCGTGACACACTTGATGCAATGGAAAATGGCAACTTTATTCTCGGCATATCCAAGGTCACCGATAAAGCTGCCATCGCCAGTATTAACGAAATTAAACAGTCTTTTGATGTAGTCTCCAGTGAGATAGAGCGAATCTATGAATCTGCCGACGAACTCTCTGTCGCGCAAAACTCCGCCAACGCGCTAGTAGGATATGTGCCCGCGCTATTAACCAGCCTAGATCAGCTGGACAACATTGTCAGCACGTTAAATGCTTCAGGAAAACGCCCCTTTAATAACCAAACCACCCTAATGGCGGTTGCTGGCTTTTTGGCCTCATTAGTTTTATTGGGCTTAATTATTTATACCTCAACAAGACGTAATCTGATTGAAGCAGAGAAAGTTAAAGATAAAAATCAGCAGGCAATCTTGCAGCTGCTAGATGACATCTCTGATTTAGCTGATGGTGATTTGACCGTTGAGGCCACAGTAACGGAAGACTTTACCGGTACCATTGCCGACTCGATAAACTTCGCCATCGCTGAACTTCGTAGTCTGGTACAGAACGTAGCCAGTAGCTCCGAAAAAGTGGCGAGCTCAACCGCCGCTACTCGGTCGGTATCATTACAGTTGGCAGACAGTGCTGAACATCAGGCTCAAGAGATAGCTGGCGTGTCGGCGGCGATTAATGAAATGGCCATTACCATTGATCAGGTTTCGTCCAACTCTGCGGAATCTTCAGCGGTAGCAGAGCGCTCAGTATCTATCGCCAAAAATGGTGCTCAGGTTGTACGTAACACTATTGAAGGTATGGACACTATTCGTGAACAGATCCAAGACACCTCCAAGCGGATTAAACGGCTGGGTGAAAGCTCTCAGGAAATTGGCGATATTGTATCGCTGATTAATGAGATCGCCGATCAAACAAACATTTTAGCACTTAACGCCGCTATTCAGGCAGCGATGGCTGGTGAAGCTGGGCGAGGTTTCGCGGTAGTTGCCGATGAGGTACAGCGACTGGCAGAACGTTCCGCAACAGCGACCAAGCAGATTGCCGGCTTAGTTAAGACAATTCAAACGGATACTCATGAAGCGGTTGCTTCGATGGAGCAAACTACTGCAGAAGTTGTAAAGGGTGCGGAGCTTGCTAACAGCGCCGGTACGGCACTGGAAGAAATCGAAACAGTATCTACCAACCTAGCAGAATTGATTCAGGATATATCCGAGGCGGCCAAACACCAGGCCACTACCTCCTCACATATCTCCAACACCATGAATATCATTCAAGAAATTACCTCTCAGACGTTGTCTGGTACAAACGACACTGCAACCTCTATTGGTGACCTAGCCGAGATGGCTATCGAAATGCGTGAGTCGGTTAGTGGCTTCATCCTCCCGGACACCAGTCAACCTATTATTCCCGAAGAGAGCGATGAAATAGAGGGCTATCAGGAAAACTATGATAAGACTGATGGGGAAAGTTATGGGGATAGTTATGAGGAGCCCAGCAACGAGAGTGATGAACCAAATAGCGCCAGTGGAATAGACGCCAGCCCAGAGCAGATCGCAGAATTTAGTCTCGTAGATGAAGAAGATCATGAGATCGAAGAGGGCCATGAATTCGATAGCGAAGCAACCGACTTTACCGTTAATGGCATTGATAAAACCGATATCAACTCAGACAAAAAACGGCTTGGCGAAAGTGAATTCGACGAGGATGAAGATCCCTTTCACCTTGAAAAATTTGAAGCAGAAATTGAGGCGTTGTTATCCGACAACGACAAGAAACAATAGCCTTTAGCGACATCATATTAGGGACATAAACAGTGGTCACTGTGCCAAGGAACGCCGCTATCTCAGAGACTGAGAAAAATTCAGTGGGCCTCTGGAAAGAGGCCATCGAGCAGAGAACTGGGGTAAAGATTACCCCAGACCGTGAAAAAGCGCTTTCTACGCTGCTCGAACGTCGTATGAAAGAGCTCCAATGTGCTGACATTAATCAGTACTTTGAAGACTCCCTTGACGACGCCAAGGGCGCTCAGGAATGGAGCGGAATCATTGATAGCCTGCTGATTAAAGAAACCAGCTTTTTCCGTCATCAACCCTCAATGGATTTTGTAACCGACTGGGTGGCCGAAAAAATTAGTGGGGGTCAATTGACTGAGCCGCTCTGGGTCTGGAGTCTAGGTTGCTCTACCGGTGAAGAAGCCTATTCTCTCGCCATGTTAATAGAGCAGGCGATGGACGCTGCAGGCGTGGCGCCTCGCTACGGCATTATCGGAACCGATATCAGCCGCGATTGTATTGCTCAGGCCCGTCGCGGGGTGTACCGACAGAGCAAAATGACTCATGTAAGCGGGTCCCTTCAGGAGACCTATTTCGATCAGGTGGGTAAGGGCTTATGGCGGGTTAAAGACAGTGTGCGCCGTCGCGTCTGCTTTGTTAATAGCAACGTGCTAACAGACCAGTCACCTATGGTCAGGCGTAAAATGCACCTAATATATTGTCAGAATATGTTGATCTATTTTCGTCGGTGGAAGCGGCGCGAAATTGTTAATCAACTTATAGAACATCTTGAAACTGATGGTCGTCTAATCTTGGGATTGGGCGAACTTGGAAATTGGATTCCGCCAGGACTAGCTCGAGTTGCACCGCGAACGGTGCAAGCTTACGTCATGAGTAGGTATGGGCAACAAGGAGATGCTGGATGAGTGACATTCAGATGCAAGATTCTCAGAATAGCCAGACTCAGGCTTTTAAGGGACTTGAATGGTTAATCGATGAAATTGAAAGAAGTCTAACCTCAGCATTTAGTGAGTTAGAAGCTTTTACTCAGGATACTGATGACGAAACGAAAATTAGATTTTGTCTCAGTCACCTGCATCAAATAAGTGGGCCATTCAAAATTTTGGAATGCCAGGGTTCAATGCTGCTTGCAGAGGAAATGGAAGCGCTCACTCAGTCGATAATTGACAGAAAAGTCTCCAATATCCATGAGGCCTGCGAGATTCTTGTTCAGGCCATTATCCGCCTGCCCATTTATCTGCGCCAGGTACTTGCTACTCGCGAAGACCGTCCAGAAGCACTGATTCTATTATTGAATGATCTGCGTGCCGCTCAGGGAAGAAGCTTACTTTCTGAGGGTATATTATTTACCCCAGATCTAAGTACCATAGAAAATAAAAAAGATCGTCAGTTACGTGTTAATGCAAATCCCAAAGCACTAATAGATCTAATTAAGCGTCTGCGTCAAATCTATCAAATATCACTGATTAAAATAATTAAAGAAGATGATCTTCCTAAGCATTATTTAAATCTCAAAAAAGTTTTTCAACGCATGCAAGAAGTCTGTGTGGATACTTGGCGAGAAGAGCTATGGTCTATTTCTCAAGAAATTCTAGATCTCGTTTCTGACCGCCAAATAGACTTTACCATGGCTCTAAAGAAACTCTTTCGAGTACTGGACACCCAGATAAAAGTTGTCATTTCAGACGTTGAAACCGACAAAGCATCGGAGATAGATACGGGCCTGATTAAAAATCTTCTCTACTATCTTATGACCGTTAAGCCGGGCAATAAAAAGCAGCAGGAACAATGGGAAAAATATGCGCTAGCTAATGCCTTGCCTGCAGGTGTTGTAGATCCTGAATCTAATCGTTTAACCCCTCGCTATGACCCTCTTGTCGTGCGCGCACTTGTCAGTGCTATTCAGGGTGAGCTGGCCAATGTGCGATCGGCTCTTGAACGCTTTTCAATAGAGGGCGGCATGTCCTCAGAGGATGTGTGTAAAACATTACCTATTCTTACCAACATGGCAGATTCTCTAGCACTGGTGGGGCAGGGAAAACTACGTGATGCCATAAAAGACATTAGACAAAATCTTGACGATACCTTTAGCGGTAGCCTTGGCGTTGATGACGAACAGGTTATAGCAGCGGTGCAGAAGCTGACAGAGGTAGAAGTAACGCTCAATGCCTGGGCAGCAAGCCCAGAAAAGTTTTCTGGCGTCATTGATGTAGATTGCGCTGAAAATAATTATGAGTTTGATAATGCCAGTGCGATTTTATTATCAGAAGCGCGCACTGGTATCGAAAGAATTAAGGAAGCCGTTGTTGAATTCATCCATTCACAGTGGGACCTAGACTTGTTACGCCCTGTGCCAGAAATGTTTAAAGAGCTGTCTGGCGCACTTAAAATTATTCAGTTAGACCGTGCTGCTGCAGTGATTCAAGGCTGTGAAATCTACGTACAAAAAACCTTAATCAGTGAACAACCACAGATTGAATGGCACGCATTAGACACCTTTGCTGATGCCATCACCATTGTTGAATATTATCTGGAACAAACAGGCTCTATTGAAGATTTAGACCAAGACAGTATTCTAAAAGCCGCCGAGGAAAGTATCGAATCTCTGCTTGAGGGATTCATTGCCGATGAGGCAAAAGAAGATCTTTCCCTGTTGGGTAGTCTTGAACCTATTAAGAATCTCGAACCTATTAAGAGTCTCGAACCCATTAAGAGTCTTGACCCTATTGACGGCCTTTCAGCTGCCAGTCCAGAGCTTGTAAATAGTTCAGAGCCATCAAATAGCCTTGAGCTGGGAGATAGCCTTGAGCTGGGAGATAGCCTTGAGCCGGAAGATAGCCCTGAGCCAGATGCGGTGCCAGCTAATGTACCTGAGCAGATTCCAACAGAGCCTGTGGCGAAGACAGCAGAAGACGAAGAGTTCGATGCGGAAATAGTTGAAATATTTGTAGAAGAAGCCGCAGAGGTTTTAGCGGCGCTACGCTCAAAACTTCCAGAATGGCAAAAGAACCCAGACTCTACGGAAGCCTTAACGGTTATTCGCCGCTGTTTTCATACCTTAAAAGGTAGTGGTCGGATGGTCGGTGCCACAGATATAGGAGATCTTGGCTGGTCAGTTGAGAGCATGCTTAACCGCATTCTTGATGGTCGAATTTCCGGTGGTAGTAGTGCCCAAGGTGTCGTCGAGCTTAGCATTGAACGGATGCCGATCTTAGTCGAAGCCTTTACTGCTAAACAGCCTCAGCCAAACCCGCAAATCAGTCAGCAAATCATTGATGCGGCAGAACAGCTTGCCAAGGGCGAGTCCATTAACGAACTCCCTAATACAGATTTATCGCAACAGGTGGAGGAGGCGCTCTTAGATGGCAGCGAAGATCAGCCACTGACTAAACCGAATGAGACACCGTCAGATAAATTGCTGGCTGAACAGTTAGAGCCTATTGATGTTAGCGACTTGGTTGAGGAACTGGATTCACAGCCTGTCACAGAGCCCCAGGCCCCACTGATAGGGGAGCTTTCTCAGGAAGAGTCTGAGGAAGAAATTCTGTTAGATATTTTTGTCAACGAAGCCAAAGGCCACCTCAGGACCATTGATCATTATCTGATTCAGACCCGTGCGTTAGCGCCGATGCATCAGCCGCCAACCTCAGATCTACAAAGAGCACTACATACCTTGAAGGGCACCGCAGAGATGGCCGATTTTAAGGCTCTCAGCCAGCTAGTCTCGCCCCTTGATGAATTTGTAAAAGAGCTACATAACCATCAGATCAGTGTCGATGAAGACATCATGTACCTGATCAACGATGGCGTCACTTTTGTTCGTAGCCTGCTAGAGAAAATGGTTACAGAGGATGACAGCGACAACCAAGATACGGAAGTTGAAGGTCTAGGATTATTTTTTGCCCGTCTAGCAGAGTTGCGAGAAAAGTTTGTTGGAGCCATATTGCGCGCCGAAGAGGGTCGCGACAATGGACCTAGCTTCGTGGCGGTTAAAAAACTTATGGCCTATGGCTTAAGAGCCATTCAGGATTATGGGGTACTGCTACAGCAGGTGCGCAGTGATACAGGTTCAACGGAGGCGGTTTACCAGCAGTTTATCGACGAACTTGAAGAAATACAGACGACGACAGTCGACCTACCAGCCATTACAGAACTCGCCGGGCTGATGGCTGAAGTTTACCGACGATCACAGGTTGACAGTAACAAGGCCAGCAAGGATACCCTTGAGCTTCTTGAATACAGCCATGAAATCTTACTTAACTTGTTCGATATGTTTGCCGCGGATCAGGATTTATCACCTCTCGCCGAAGCGCATATCCAACAGCTAAAAAACCTGATTAGCCAACTTCCTGAACCGGCTGTTGAAGATACCCCGGTACCTGTCGATGAGTCTTCGGTTCTCCAAGAGCCCTTAGCCGGAGAAGAGCCTTCAGCAGAAG
>Ga0208544_10003037_pt1 | contig 10678 bp, 5 predicted proteins | sample DEB08_DNA_9_FD_184526 | JGI IMG/M metagenome (GOLD analysis project Ga0208544, IMG submission 184526) | Aqueous microbial communities from the Delaware River and Bay under freshwater to marine salinity gradient to study organic matter... | ecosystem: Environmental > Aquatic > Marine > Coastal ...
TCGTCGGTCGCATTGTTGAGCACTATCCGAGCGCCGAGCAAATAGAGCGCACTCCCTCAGGCTCCCTGATCGTTTATTTTAGTGCTGCCCAAAACAGCGTCGCCGATCGAGTTGACCCGATCACCGGCCAGGCCATTGCCCCCTATCAGTTGTCGCCCGTTATGGTTTGGATCAAAAGCCTGCATCGTTCCTTGCTGTTGGATACGCCCGGGCGAGTGGTGAGCGCAACCGCTGCGCTCATGATGCTGCTCCTGAGTGTATCCGGCGCCGTGCTCTTGCTACGTCGTTTGGGCGGTTGGCGGCGTTTGCTTGGGCCCGTGCAAGGTCCGTTACGCTCTCGTATCCATGCCGAACTGGGCCGCTTTGCCGTGCTGGGGCTTATTTTGTCGGCCACTACCGGTCTCTATATGTCGGCCACCACCCTCGGGCTGTTGCCGGAGTACCAGCAAACGGACCCGCTCTTTCCGGACTCGGTGTCCATAGGCACGCCTGCGCCGGTGGGCCAACTACTCGCCTTGCAAGACCTTCCCATCGGGGCCTTGCGCGATCTGGTTTTTCCCTATCCGGACGATCCGGCGGACGTTTTTTCACTGCGCACCCGGGATGGTTTGGGGTTTGTCGATCAAAACAGCGGCGAGCTGCTGTCATTTCAGAGCTTCGGCCCGCTGCAGCGGGTGTATGAATTTATCTATATGTTGCACACAGGCGAAGGTCTTTGGTGGCTGGCCCTGATACTCGGCCTGACGACCCTGACCGTGCCGGTGATGACCTATACCGGTCTGGCCATTTGGTGGCGCCGCCGCGCCGCCCTCGTCACGATCGCCGATAATAGCCCGGCAGTCCAGGCCGATACGATCTTGCTGGTGGGCAGTGAGGGCAACACCACCTGGGCGTTCGCTAAAACCCTATTCGATGCCCTGACTGAGGCCGGTCACCGCGTTCATATCGACAGCATGAATGCGCTAGCCGATTCGTATCCCAAGGCTAAACAGCTGTTTATTCTCACCTCGACCTATGGTGATGGCGCCGCACCCAGTTCGGCCCAGCAGTTCCTGGCCAAGCTAGCGCGTATTCCCGATGAGCGCTCGATACCCGTGGCCGTGTTGGGCTTTGGCGATCGTCAATTTGCCCAATTTGGTGCCTACGCTATCGCAGTTAAGGACGAACTCGACCGCAAGGGCTGGCCAGCATTGCAACCTTTGACCCTGGTGGATCGGCAATCGTGCCAAACTTTTAGCCGCTGGGGTCAAGAGTTGTCTAACGTTCTGGAGATCCCTTTCGAGTTGGCGCATCAGCCGGTGCGGTTGCCCACCAGTAGCCTGCAATTGCTCTCGCGCACCCTATACGGCGAAGCGGTCGATGCGCCTATCGTGGTGTTGCGTTTTGGGCTGGGTAAAAAGCCCAAACTGCCGAGTTTTTCCGCCGGGGACCTGGTAGGTATCTATCCACCGGAGCAGACCAGCGCGCGCTTTTATTCCCTTGCATCGGGCTCCGGGGATGGTGAAATGGAAATCTGTGTGCGCCAACAGGACGGCGGCATCTGTTCTAACTATTTGCACAGCCTAGCCATCGGCGATTCAATTGCCGCCTACATCCAAGTGAATGCGCAATTTCGCCCTAATAGCGAATCCCGGCCCAGTATCCTAATCGGCGCCGGGACCGGTATAGCACCCCTGGTCGGCTTTATTCGCCACAATCAGCGACACCAACCGATGAGCCTCTATTGGGGTGGGCGGCACCGGGACTCCGACTATCTGTTCGCCACCGAACTGGCCCATTTTCTGGCCGATAATCGTCTGAGCCGGCTGGTGACCGCCTTCTCGCGTGATGCGGATGCGCCGGGCTATGTTCAAGACCGGATTCTAACCGATGGTCCGGAGCTGCGCCGCTTGGTGCTGCAGGGTGGCGAGTTCTTGATCTGTGGTGGCAAGGCGATGAGTGTCGGCGTTCAGGAAGCATTGAATGTCGTTTTGGCGCCATTGAAAATGAGTGTTGGCCTACTTAGATCGGCTGGCCGGTATCGGGAAGATATCTATTAGCTCCTCGATTAAACCTGTATACGGACAATCCAGCATAGGGACAATCCAGCATAGCAATCAGAATAGGACAGGCACTTTAACCAATCAGAATCAGAATAGGACAGGCACTTAAACCAATCAGAATGAATCAGAATAGGACAGGCACTTTAACTAATTAAACCTGTATACGGACAATCCAGCATAGGGACAATCAGAATAGGACAGGCACTTTAACTAACTAGGGCTGGACAGGCACCGTTATAGGCATTTTTATCAACTAAAACGGGACAGGCACTTTTATCGAGGCAGAATAGGCAGCATTGGACTGGCACTTTATCGGGCACTTTATCGGGCACTTTATCGTTGGCACTCTATTTGGTGCACCAGCATTGATTACCCCACACTTTAGAGTCCTTTAATTTCTATAAGTCACTCTTTCTAAAAACCAAGGCGAGAGTACGACTACATTTCGCGTTGCGCTACTGATGAAATGGAGTCAGTCAATTACCAATTATTTGATGATTTGGGTCATGCTGGTATTAACAGAAGTAAATCTTGAGTAAGGCTGGCATAGCTATTGAACTAAAGGCTATTGATGGACACCTAGGTTACCAGTAATCCAACCTTTGGCATTCGCCGATACCCTAGTTTCGGACATTTCTGCCGGACTGATGCCAAAATCCCCGCAACGGTACGGAACGATTCTTCAAAGTGACTGGCGTTGTACAACCAGTTTTTAGATCCTATGTTCAGTCGCTCTAAAATAGTAGGCACATTATTTGGAATGGTTCCTCGTTTGCCTAAGCGGATAGATCGTCCGGTCCAGTCTAACAGTTGTAAATATTCTTTAAGGTCGAAGGGCAGACCAATTGGCATTGGCATTCGTGGATTGCCAACAAAGGGTAGTAATGAATGGCTTTGATTCATGGCTTTTTTGTTCACGGGCATGGCCTGGAGAGCGCGTATTCGTTTTTGGGCGGACGTATAGTTTGAAGTCTCCGGCGTTTTCGCCAGCCTAGCCCTAATCGGATTTAAATCGACATAGGTCATGCAAGCCAATAGAGCCTGATCATCGAGCAAGGCCTGGGATTTAAACCGGCATTCCCAGAATTTTCCGGTACACAGGTCTTCGGCATTGGCTTCGCGGGCGATACGTTCGTTTAATACTTTCATAAACCAGCTGATGTTACCCAGTCGGTGACGCCATTTTTCGGCAATCTCCTGCACGACTTTACCTTCAGCTTCGGTTAATACATCACTTTGTAAATAACGTTTCACCAAATAATTACCCTTAAAAAGTTGGAACCAGCGTTGTAATACCGCTTGGCTGGATAGCTCAGCCTGTTCTTGTGCGTTAATATAGAGAACAAGATGATAATGGTTTGACATAACCGCGTAAGCGCAAACATCGATGCAAAAAATCTGCCCTAGGGCAACAATTCGTTGTTCAACCCAACCGCGGCGATGTTCATAGCTGGTACCGGTCAAGGCATCGAAGCCACACAGAAAAGCGCGTCGAACACAGCGTGAAACGCAATGGTAATAAGGGGTGGCGTCAACAGACACCTGGTGTCTTCGTGGCCTGGGCACAATCGAATCCTTGAGTGCAAACTACTGGTTATATAACCAGTTAGCTATTGAGTTGTCAACCCAAAGAATGGTTTATTATTGAATGTTCGTATAGAACGCTAGGACCTAGTAGACGTATGATTAAAGTGTGTGTCCTAGCAGAATGTGATTAAAGTGTGTGTCAAATTAGTATATTAAGGATACGGTAAAAGTGTGTGTCCGTTCAGGATATCCGTTCAGGATAGTAAAAGTGTGTGTCCGTTCAGGATATTAAGGATACGGTAAAAGTGTGTGTCCGTTCAGGATATCAATTCAGGATAGTACTGTTCGTCGTCCTCGCTGTTCGCGTTGATAACCAGGGGCGGCGTCAATAGGCAGCTTATCAAGAGCCATCTTATGCAACAAAATAAACCTGGTCGATGAAACAACCTTTTTTTTAGCGCGTTGTATTTGACGCGCTATTATCGTCAATTTGGCGTTATGGTTAAAAAACAAAATCAACGCTTGCCACCAGCCGATCCCGATCGTCGGCGCCATTTAACAACGCAACGTCCCCAGCTATATAGTCCAGATAACGTATTTGGGTACTCATTGTATCGCTAAAATCGTAGCTCAAGTTTAAACCTTGAATCCGGCCGGCATCACCAGCAATATCAAAACTGATGATTTGAGCGGAGATGGCCAGCTGCTCACGAAAGAAGTTTTTCGACAACATAAGCACCCATTGGGCATTGGTTTCTGCTGTATTAATTAAATCCAGCTGTGTGTAATCTAACACTTGAGCCACCCGTATTTCAGCCACTAGGCGACCAAGCGTGTTGCTGTTAAAGTCTAAGCCCAACACGCCGCTGGCCCGATCAAACTCAATCATGTCGCTTGGTACGTTGGCAACCTGACGCTGGCCGATAAAACCTAAGGTAACGCCGGCCTCTGCTTTCAATAGAGTGGAACCAACAACATAGCTGGCCGCTACGCTTAACGCTTCGGTGCGGGCAAAGTCAATATTAACGGGACCCATTGCCGGCAGTGAGCCGGTTTGGACAATGCCCAACTCTACATAAGGACTGTGTTCGAGTTGACTATTTATGTTGGCCTGCCAATCTAATGCGCCAAGCACACCCGACAATGATACAAAGCCGCTCATGTTTTCTAGCGCGAAGTTTTCTGGTTGCACATCTATGCTGGAAAAATCATTCGCGAAGTCGGTTCCAGGCTCTGCAATTGCGTTAATTTCATGATTGAAGATGACACCAGTTTTTATCCTTATTTGGCCGAAATTGCCGGACAATAACGATGTCCAAGCGGGGATGGTGGCATCCTCTAATGACATCAGGCCGGGCACGCTAAGGTCTTGAGCATACAATCTATTTGAAATCGATAGTGCATCGGCTAAGCCCAAAGTAACTGTTTGTAAGCCGCTGGTCAAAAACCAGTTTTTGTGGTTCGCATCAACGGTGAATTCGGTGAGCTTGCCAAAAAACTCCCTGTTGTCACGATCCTCCTCAGACCAAGCCTGTTCACTTCTGATAGCAAAAACCCCATCAGCAGCAACGAATCCTTCAAAATCCATGCTGAGCCAATCATTGGGTCTATATTGCATGCCCGGTCGATAACTTAGCTGCAGGGATGAAAGGCCGGAGTATGCCTGTTCAATAGTTGATGTTTTATTGCTATTAATATTTACGATACTCTGTAGGCTGAAAGCTTGGCTGATTGTTAGTGGTCCCGTGCGGGCAACCTGGTCTTCAATGACAACAGTGGCAAAGGGGTCATCGGCGAATAGATCGTCGAAATTATCTTCTGCTACACTTGTGACATTGGCCTCTATAGCGAGCAGCAAGATCACCATCGTGATTTTTTTCATTATTACAATCCCTGCTCTAACCCAGTCAAGGTAAAGCTATTCGGGTCAACGTCAAAGTCCAAATCAATGTCGTCTGTTGTCATGATGGTGCGATGAACGATTTTCTTGTTCTTTTGCGAAATCATCTGTACTTCAGTGCTAAACCAGAAGCCATCAATGAGTTCAGACTTGGAGACGTCCATTAGCTTAACTTCACCGTCCTTAGTCAGATAGTTAATGCCTCGAATGACTTGAAAGCTGTCTTGACGAATATAAGTAATAGAACGCACATAACCTGTGCGTTCTATGACCTCGTCATTCCTAGGTAAAGCCTCAATCACCCAAACCGCCTGGTTATTTACGGTGTCTTCTTTAATTAAAGTGAACGTCCAGTCTTCTACATTTCGTTTGGTCATATCAGCGTAGGTGAAGTCACTGCCCATAAAACTGCCGGTTGTATCGCCGTTCGCAATTCGTTTTGCTTTGCCAAGCGCCGGTAGGAACATCCACTGGTCATCGTCCTGCTCGGCCAGTTCGTGGTCGAACATTAGAAAGCCGGTGCCACGAACGTCTGTGGGTTCGGTAAAGAACATCAACGACTTAGTCGTCTCATCTTGCTTGATACGCACGGTTTGCAATGAGCGCAGGCGTTGGTTATTTCGGCTATCGATCAGTACCATGGTCATTTGTGATTTAACGGCTTTGGGTGTTTCCAATGCGTCCACTTTATGCATTATCTCGTCGGCAGTGAGTGCAAAAGACGACGTGCCAATCACACTGGTTAGCGCGGTGGTGAGGCATATCTTAAATAAAGTATTCATTTTGTATTCCTTATTTTGGCAAATTCTGGGCAGTCAGTTGGCTCGATTGTTTGTTTGGAATGTCTGCTGGTTGTTCTTAAAATACCAGCGTAATAGATATGGCGTTAAGGTGAAATTTGAAATCATCGCCAATAAAAACGCGGTACCACAAAGAAATCCCAAATTGAAGATGCTGTGTACTTCGCTAAACAAAAATACATAGAAGCCAACGGTTAACACGATGCAGGTGGTAAATAACGCTTGGCCTGCGCCAGAAAAGGCATCAGTCATGGCCGTTTCAACGTCATGCCCCAGCTCCAATCCATGCCGGAAATGGTGGGTAAAATGAACGGTATTGTCTACGGCGATACCAATCGCAATCGTGGCCACTAACATGGTTAACATGTCGAGTTCGATGCCAAACGGGTGCATCAGACCCATTACTACTAAGATCGGCGCGATATTCGGAATCATGGTGAGCAGACCCAAACGGAACGAATTTAATAATAACATCATCATTATTGCTATAACCCCGGCTGCGACCATATAGCTCACTGCGATTGATTTCACCAATGCAACCATGGTGCCGGCGAGCAATGCGATCAAGCCGGTGACCTGCACCAGGGTATCTTGGCCAAAAATGTCGTCGCCCTGTTGCTGAAGTTCATGCACAAATGCTTCGTAGTAAAGAATGTCACTCCAAGGCAATACTAGGGTCACTTTTAGTTTTTGAAAATCACTATCAACCAGTTGATACAGTTGATCCGCGGCGCTGTTCTCAAACAGGAACAATTCTTCATTAAGTAACTGCTGAGATTGCGGCAAGCTGTTATGACCTTCGCCTTGCAGGGCGCGATTGGACTCTTTGATAACGTCGACCAACGAATTAACGCCCTTAATCTCAACCGTAGGCGTTTTGTAGACTTCCAGTCTTTCCTGCCAGTCGGCGACTTTTCGTAGGAATGCTAGGTTTTTCGCGCCATTGCGAGTGCCGGTATCGAGGATGATGTCGAGCGTCATAGTGCCGCTGAGTTGTTGGTCGATTATGCGCGTCGATTGTACAATTTCAAGGTTGTCTGGCATCCAATTCATCGGGTCATGAGAGAAGTTCAGTTTAGCAATTTGAGGGATGGCCAATAAACAGGCAACCAACCACACCAATGATAGCTTGCCGCCGTGCTGCCAAACAAAAATACTCCAACGGCTAATGCCAGCTTTCATTAGTGACGGTTTTTGCTCAGTTTTCGCTTTGCGAATTGGCAACAGCATTACTAAAACCGGGATTACAACGATTGTTAATATGAACGCTAACATTACGCCAATAGACGCAAATATGCCTAAATTGCGAATCGGTACCACATCCGCAATGGCCAGTGATAATAGACCGCCGGCGGTTGTTAGCGAGGTTAACAACATGGGAATAGCCGTTCGCTGGACCGCGTGGAACATTGCATCTAAGCGTGATTCACCGGAGTTAAATGACCGGTAAAAATGCGTCAGCAGGTGCACCGCGTCTCCAATGGTGATCGCTAATAGAAAGGACGGCAGTAAAATAAGAGGTACTTGAATCTTATTGCCAGTGATCACCAATAACGACATAGTCAGCAATAAAGCCATGAGTACGGCCAACATTGGTGCGACCACGGCATTTAATTGCCGGAAAAATAAAATGAGAGTTAATGCAATCAGTCCGATTGTTAACTGAATAAAGAAACTCATTTCGGTTTTCATGGTGTGCTGTAAGGCGATATTCATAGCCGGCATGCCCGCCTTAATCGCATTGAGATCAGGGTAGTCGGCTAAAATCAGATCCAACTGGAGCAACATTTCAGACAATTGCGGCTGAGTCACAAAGGGTAAATCACTAACCGAGGCATCAATAACAGCATTCACATCGGAAAAAACATCACTGCTGAACAGGTCGTCCAGTCCCTCGTCGCTTGTCGAGTTGTTGCTGCCGTAATCATAAGTTGCAGGCTCGATCATAATCAAGGCCATGCTGCGGTCGACGTTTACCATAATGCTACTGGCTAGGGTGCTTTGTTGAATGCGTTGTTCAACTTGGTCCAGCTCAGGTTGCGTTTGCGGAATCTCTCCGACCAAGTCCAATACTTCTAAGCTGTCTTCGGAGCCTTTCTGAAAAGGCGTATTTAAAATTGACGTTACATCATCTATATAGGGCAGTTCGGTTTCAATACGATCTTGTAAGGCTTTCATATCGGTCAAAAATTGGGTCGATAGCACCTTGCCGCGTAAGCCGAGCATGACCACATCGTTGCGACCAAACTGTTCCTTTGCTTGTGAATAAATGACCCGGACTTCCGCGCTGGCATCGACAAAGTTTTCCATTTCTGAATCAACTTCAATATATCGGAGTGATTGGCCAAAGCCCAATAAGATAATAACAATCACGACCATAGCGAGCTTGGGCTTTTTCATCAGTGCCAGGCTAAAATAGGCCATGCGTGTTTCCAATCTATGTTTCCAAGAGGTCATGCTATTTCTCCAGATTAAAATATTGAGCCAACAACTTGGCGTTAAATCTTGCCAAGTCTTGATAGAAGTTGTCGTCCAGGGTAACCGCTCCGATCTCTTGCAGAGTGGGTAGTAATAATTTGGGACCAACCAGCATTGACTGAAATATAGTGCGTACAACGTCAGTACGTTCATCTCGGTCACTGACATCGATCATTTGGTCAAAATACTGATCTACTGTATCAAGAGCCTGTTGGACAAAGTTGTGGAGTAGCCACTCACGCATTTCACCGCGCTCTAAGACCATGGTGCGAAAGATTAGCTGAACGAATTCCGAGGGGATATTCCGGTATAGATTCAAAAACAAATTCTCCAGCGATGACTCACTTGGTACGGTTAAATTGTCCTGTAAGCGACCTAATATATCGACGATGTAGGACCGAACCATCTCCCGGAACAAGCCACTCTTAGAGCCAAAGTAGTACGCGATCAAGGCGGAGTTTACGTTTGCTCGTTCGGCAATTTTTCGAATGGAGATGTTGTTGTAAGCGTTTTTCAGAAACAACTCTCGCGCAGCCTTGAGCAAATCGCCGCGTTTGTCGCTTTGTTCGTTGTTGGGTGTGGTTGCCATCGACTCAGCCAATTGGTTCGGGTAACTAATAGACTAGTCCTGTTAGATGGGATAAGGAATTTGTTTCATTAATCACGTTTAATCAATTGATTAAAACGCAAATTGACCAACTTTTCGGGTGTTCTGGGTGTTCTGGGTGTTCTGGGTGTTCCGGGTGTTCCGGGTGTTAGGCTGCGAAGGGTTAAGGGCAGGGAATATCCTCGGTTATGCACTGGGTTAAGTCGCGCTGGCTATATAATCAGCCTTCCAATGGAAATGAGAATTATTTGCATTTAGAAATTTGAGTCTTTACAATCGGCACCTGATTTTAAAACCTTGAGGGATCAATATGAGATCAAAATCGTTAACAGTAGGGGTGTTCGCAACAGTAGTGCTTACCGTGGGATTGCAATTTGCCAATGCCGAAGTAAATATATATTCGGCCCGTACAGAAGCGTTGATTAAGCCCCTGCTCGAACAATTCACTGCACAGACCGGCATTAAGGTCAATCTGGTCAGCGGCGGCGATGATGAGCTGATCAGCCGGTTGCGCATCGAGGGCAGTAAGTCCCAGGCCGATCTGCTGATTACCGCCGATGCCGGTCGCTTGCACCGTGCTAAAGAATTGAATTTATTGCGCGAGCTGCACAGTGAGCGGATCGATGCGGCCGTACCCGCCAATTTACGGGACGTCGATGGCACCTGGATCGGTTTGACGATGCGGGCTCGGCCAATCTTTTACCGTAAATCGGCGGTGGATCCGACTCAATTGTCGACTTACGAGGCCCTAACCGACGCCCAATGGGCCGGGCGCATCTGCATTCGCTCCTCGAGTAATATCTACAATCAATCGCTGATCGCCTCGATGATCGCCTCGGTCGGTGCCGATGCAGCCGAAACCTTTGCCTCGGGCTTGGTGGCCAACCTCGCCAAGCCACCGGGCGGTGGCGATACCGATCAGCTCAAGGCGGCTGCGGCCGGTGTCTGTGATCTGGCCATCGCCAATACCTATTACTTCGGTCGATTGATGGCCAGCGACAGCGCCGAGGACCGTGCTGTGGCGGAGCAACTCGGGGTGTTTTGGCCGAACCAGGGCGACCGTGGTACGCATGTTAATATAAGCGGCGTGGCGTTGACCCGAGCGGCGAAAAACAGCGTCGACGCGATTGCCTTGGTGGAGTTTATGCTTACGCCTGAAGCCCAAAACTGGTACTCCGAGGTAAACAATGAATACCCCGTTGTGAGCGGTGTCGAGCCGTCCGCCAAGCTAGCCAGTTTGGGCGCTTTTAACGCCGATGCGCTCAACCTCACCCTGTTGGGCGAAAACAATCGTGCGGCCGTGGAGTTGATGGATCGAGCCGGT
>Ga0208544_10003038_pt1 | contig 10677 bp, 7 predicted proteins | sample DEB08_DNA_9_FD_184526 | JGI IMG/M metagenome (GOLD analysis project Ga0208544, IMG submission 184526) | Aqueous microbial communities from the Delaware River and Bay under freshwater to marine salinity gradient to study organic matter... | ecosystem: Environmental > Aquatic > Marine > Coastal ...
ACGTACCAGCCCCTCAGTAATACCATGTTTAGCCCGTTCCTCGAGGGTATACACCGAATGGGTCATGCTCGCGGGGTGCTGAATCAATGTCTCTGCATCGCCCAGGCTTACCGCCAGTTTTGCCAGCTTGAGCTTGTTTAGCATACGGACGCCAGCTTCATAGCCGCCCTTTAACTCTAGGGCAATCATGCCGCCAAAATCATCCATCTGCTTACAGGCAATCTCATGATAAGGGTCGTTTTTTAAGCCGGGGAAAAACACCTGATCAACCGCTGGGTGGGCTTCGAGCATTTCTGCGATGGCCTGAGCATTTTGGCAGTGGCGCTCCATGCGCAGCTGCAGGGTTTTAATTCCCCGCAGAATCAAAAATACGGTCATCGGAGAAATCACGGCGCCGGTCATATCTTTTAAACCAAATAGACGAATCTGCTGAATAATCTCTGCATCCCCTACGACTGCACCGGCAATTAAATCGCCGTGGCCACCTAGGTACTTTGTCGCCGAGTGAACTACAAGGTCGGCGCCTAGGGTTAATGGTCGCTGAAGAGCGGGTGTGCAGTAGGTGTTATCGACCACGACCTTGATGTCAGTGTCGTGACCTTTAGCCAGCGCACTGATGGCGGCAATATCAATCACTCGCATATTGGGGTTTACCGGCGTTTCGAAATAAACCACTTTGGTTTTATCGGACAGCTTTGCTTTGACGTCGGCATGGTCGGTAAAGTCGGCATAGCAGATATCCACGCCAAACTTTTTAAGTCCATGTTCCATAAATGAGAAGGTACAACCATAGAGAGTATTGTCGACCAATACCTGATCGCCAGGCCCAACAAGCGTCCATAATGTGGCGCTAATGGCACCCATGCCAGAGGCGGTGGCTAGGGCCGCTTCGCCTTCCTCTAAATCTGCCAGTCGCGTTTCAAGAATTTCCTGGGTTGGATTGGAAATACGGCTGTAAAAGTGGCCGGGCTCGTCCCCTGAAAAACGCCCTGCACCCTGCGCCACATTGTCGAAGGTGTAGGTTGAGGTCATGTAAATGGGTGGATTAAGAGAACCCTGATTATCCGCAGAATCATAACCAGCGTGGACCGAACGGGTGGCAAAAGAGAGCTTGGTTTTGTTACCGGAAGACATGGCTTTACTCATTTAATAGGGCTACTTATGTGTCTAGAATAACCCTATTATTTTAGCTAAATCTCCCTATTAAATTTGCCGATTTAATAATTAATAGCTATATTCACCACATCATAGTTAGTTAAAGGTGAGTTATGCCAATTCCAAAGTTAGATCGTATGGATCGTCGTATCCTTGAAGAGGTTCAGTCCGATGGCAGTATTAGCAACCTGGAATTGGCGGAGCGGGTGGGCCTTTCTCCCTCCCCCTGCGCCAGGCGTGTAAAGTTACTTCAAGAGAGCGGCATCATTAGCCGGCAAATCACATTGCTGGATCAGAAAAAGCTGGGCTTGCCGATTAGCATCTATATTTCGGTGAGCCTGGATCATCAAAGTCCGGATCGACTCAAGAATTTTGATAACAAGATAACTGGCTGGCCAGAGGTGGTTGAGTGCTCATTGATAACGGGCAGTGATACGGATTATCTACTGAAGGTGGTGATGCCAGATATGGATTACTACCAGAAGTTCTTGCTGGACAAGCTAAATCAGATTGAAGGGGTGAATAGTATTAGAACCAGCTTTGTATTGCGGCAGGTGGTGCAGCGAACCGAAATGCCATTAACTCATATATAACCGCTTAAAGCCCCGCCAGATAGATCAGAGGGCATTCTCAGTAGCCGATTATACGTTTAGTCCAACCATTCAAGCTTATCCAAGGGATAGCCCAGATACCACTTGGCGCGCTCTAATATAATCCGCACTTTTAGCTTCTGTACCCCCAAATCAGGATTGCCGCCAATCAAATCACACAACTCATTGAGTGACTGGGTGTCAGAACAGCAGGTAAAGCAAATGTACTCCACGTCTCCAGTAATACGGAGACAGTCCATAAACTCGGGAATAACTTCGATTGCATCTTCAAAGGTTTTTCTAGCTGCCGGACTATTTGATTCCAGAGTGAATTCAACATAGGCCAACACATTTCTAACGATTCGATCTAAATCCAAATCGGAATGAAAGGTAATCAGGTATCCCGCCTCTTTGAGGGCTTTGGTGCGCTGAAAGCAAGCACTATTAGACAGCCCCACACGTTCGCTAAGCTCCTGATTGGAAATGTCAGATTGCGTATGCGTGATAGATATTATCTTCTTGTTAATATCATCAAGCTTAATGTCTTTTCTACGAGTCATCAGCAGGCCATGGCGAGTTAAAAAATATAATTTTGTGAGAGAAGCTTGCAAACAAATATAGCCTTTATATCGACCCTATCTTCAAGCAAGTATTTTGTTTGATCGGTAATATACTACAGGTCGACAAAAAAACAATAATCGCCAAAAAAATGCTCATATGGGAGTGAACACTATGTCTTACCGCTTAAATAAATTTCTGGCCGGCTTGATTGTGCCAGGTACATTGCTACTTGGTGCAACTGCGCAGCTAACCGCGGCAGAAGAAGCCTTAGAAACGGCCATAGAAGAAGTGACAGTTACGGCCCGTGGTCGTGAAGAAAGCCTTCAGGAAATTCCTGAGTCCATCACCACTTTTAATGCCGCGCAAATTGAACGTGCTGGCATAAAAAGCTTTCGCGATGTCGCTGACCTAACGCCTAACCTTAGCCAGCTGAGCAATTTTCGGCCTGGTTTAGCGCGCATCCAGATTCGCGGACTGATTACACCTCAGGTGGGTGATGCTCCTTTGGCCTTCGTTGTCGACGGTATTACCGCTTCCGATCTCGAATTTATGAACCAAGAGTTATTTGATATAGAACGAATCGAAGTTCTGCGTGGTGCTCAGGGTGCTCTCTACGGTCGCGGCGCTATTGGTGGTGCAGTAAACATTACCACTAAACAGCCAACCAATGATTTTGAAGCACGAGTCAGTACCTCTTTTGCCAGCGGCAGTGATAAGCGCGTCTCTGGCGTAGCCTCTGGCCCACTGGTCGAAGACCAGGTTTACTTTCGCGTCGGCGCTTACAGCCGTGATTTTGATGGACAGATCAACAACTCGTTCCTCAACGAAAAAGCTGACTTCCATGAGGAGAGCTCTGTATTTGGTACGTTAAAAATCGAACTGTCTGATAGCTCGACTTTAGATTTAAATGCCCGAATTACTAACACAGAAACTGGCATTGGGTACTATCAGCCTGTTGAAGCAGCCACCTTTGAAGATTTTTCTCTTAACACCGAACACAACGTGCCAGGACTGGACACACGTGACCTCAGAGAATTTAGCGCTCGATTTTCTCATGACTTCGCTTCATCAACCCTTGAATTAGTCGCCGGTTACAGCGAATCGGATCAGGTGGGGTTTTCGGATGCCGACTTCTCGAATCAGGAAAGTGATTTTGATGGTTTCTATTATGCGGGCGCCCAAGAAAACATCTTGAAGGTTGAGTCAACCACCTTCGAGGCGCGCCTGAAGTCTAACGATGAAAATCGCCTGCGCTGGGCTGTTGCAGCCTTTATGCAAGATCGCACCCGTGATAGTGAATACCACAACTATGACGATCTAGTGGGTAATCAAGCTATGACTCGCGATGACTTTGATGAGAGCTTAATCGTATTCAGCATTCTAGATGACAACAGCAGTGATGCTTGGGCGTTATCAACACAGCTTAACTATGATCTCACTGAGCAGCTAGAAGTAACCGCAGCAATCCGTTATGACAGAGATGATCGAGAGTCTTTTGACTCACGTTTTGCAGACACTTACGAGCAAAAGACATTCTCTGCAGTACAGCCTAAATTATCGCTAGCCTATCAAATGGATGCTGATACGCTTATCTATGCTGGTTTCTCTAGAGGCTTTCGCAGCGGTGGCTTTAATGAACCTCATCCCGATATCAGCCGCACCTTTGATAAGGAACTCTCTGACAGCCTTGAGTTAGGCTTCAAAACTACCGTTATGAATGGTCTGGGTACGTTGAATGTCGCTTTGTTCAGCATCGACCAAGAGGATGCACAGGTCACGCGTTTCAATGGCGATAGCTTTACCTTGGAAAATATATCAGTTGATGATGTCAGCACTCAAGGCATTGAATTTGAATTGACTGTTCAAGCGAGCGAAAATCTATTGCTAATGATTAATGGCGGCAAGATCGATTCCGACATTGAAGCCTTTGGTGAACGAGCAGATCTCATTGGCTCTTCATTACCTCATGTTGCCGACTATAACTTCAACGCAGTTGCCGAATATGAGCATGAGATGTCATCGGCAATGACTCTTGTTCTGCGCGCCGATGTAAATCACACTGGACCTAGAATCTTCACCTTTGATCTGCCAGAGGTCGAATCTTCTAAGCAGACGTTCGTTAACTTGAGAGCCTCAGTTGAAGCTGATGGTTGGTCAGCGACAGTATTTGCCGACAACCTGACTGATGAGCGTCAAGCTGAAGACTTAGTCTTTATGGGCAACAGTGTTGTCTCAATTGGCCGATTCCCGAACACCGGCTCTAGCTATGGCGTTGAATTCAACTATGATTTCTAATGCCTTAATCCGTCGTTTATTGATACTTGAAAATAGCGCTTTATTAAACAGATCTGCGCTATGAACCAAGAACTCAATGAGTTTTCCGCAGTAAAAATAAGCGACCACCAATTGGTACCATGGCCCCGAGTAGCAGCAGTCGGGGCCATGGTGGCCTTTTCGTTACCGTCGTTTATAACCGGTCTTGAAGTCTATCAAGCCCTAGAGCCAATGCAGGCTTTCTGGGCGCTGGTTATCGGATCAATTATTATTTTTGCTATTGGTGGCGTAATGGGCGTGATTGGCGCCCGCACTCGCATGAGCTCTTATTTACTGGTACGCGTAGCCTTTGGCGACAAAGGTGCCAGCGTTGTTAATATTGCCTTTGCGATTTCCCTGCTCGGCTGGTTTGGCTTGAATATTAATTTATTTGGGGATGCTGTCTCGCGCCTGGCCGTAGATGTATTTAACCTTGAAATAGCACCTTTAACACTAGCCATCATTGCTAGCTTCTGTATGACTTTAACCACGGTGATTGGCTTTAAAGCCATCAACTGGCTGGCCACTTTGATGGTCCCTGTCTTAGGTGGAGTGACTTTATTACTCGCTTACTCTGCGCTAAGTGAAAAATCCTTTGAACAAATACTTGCCACAGAGAAGGTCGCAACACTGACATTAGGTGACGGCATCTCTGCGGTTGTGGGCGCGATAATTATCGGAGCAATTATTATTCCGGATATAACACGCTTTGTTAAACATTGGTCCAGCGCGATCTATATCGCCTTTATCTCTTATATCGTTGTACAACTATTGGTGATGGGCGCCGCCGGTTTGGCAGGAGCTACTTCAGGAAAAGCAGATATCTTAGATATCATGATTGATATGGGTTTAGGTATCGGCGCGTCGATCATAGTAATTGCGGGAAGCTGGGTACTCAATTCGCTCAATCTTTACAGCGCCGTACTTGGCACCACCGCGACCTTCCCAAAACTAAACAGTACCGTTGTGACCATCGCTCTCGGCCTATTGGGCATCTTTGTAGCGCTGCTAAATCTGCTGGATAATTTTATTACCTTTATATTTTATCTGTCGATTATTTTTGTTCCAGTTGCGGGCATTATTATCAGCGACTACCTCTTTATCCGGCCCCAGGCCTATAACATTGAGTCACTCGCAGACAATCGCGCCATTGCTCCAAAAGGTTTTATTGCCTGGGTAGTCAGCGCCATTTTTGCGGTATTAAGTACCGAAGGGATCATTGCCACCCCATCAGGTATCGCCGCGATCGATGCAATCATACTTGCTGGCATTGTTTATACCGCCTTATCTTGGAATGAACGTGACTCCAAGCACAGCAAAATAAACCCTTAGAGGCGAAGACATTGAGAATCGGAATTGATGTGGGTGGCACTCACACAGATGCAGTGATACTGCAGGGTGATAACGTTTTAGCATCCACCAAAGCTCTAACATCTGCCGATGTTATCAGTGGCATCACCAGAGCCCTGGATGTTATTTTGAAGGACAGCGGCGTATCTCAGGCTGAGATAGAGACCGTGATGATCGGCACCACACAGTTTACCAATGCCATTATTGAGCGTCGCGAGCTGTCCCAGGTTGCCGCCGTGCGCATCGGCCTACCCTCGGGTAATGGTTTGCCCCCAATGTTGGATTGGCCTCAAGACCTCAAAGACGCTCTGGACAGCGAAACCTATATGCTCCATGGCGGCTATTTATACGACGGCTGGTCAATGGCCGATATAGATGATTCTGAAGTGGAAGGCATGATTCAAAGCATGCTTAAAAGCGGGGTTAAAAATATCGCCATTGCCTCAGCCTTCTCGCCAATTAATGCGGAACCTGAAAAGCAGGTAGCCAGCAAAATACTTGAGGCCATTCCAGACGCAAAGATCACTCTCTCACATAGTTTTGGTCGCCTGGGGCTAATGGAGCGTGAAAATGCCGCTATCCTCAACACCACATTGCTCCCCTTTGCTGACAGGGTAGTTAGTTCATTTTTAGGCGCACTGGAAAAACGCCAACTGCACTGCCCTGTTTATATCAGCCAAAACGATGGCACATTGATGAGCGCTGACTTTGTACGCGCCTATCCAGCCCTAACCTTTGCGTCAGGTCCAACCAACTCCCTTCGTGGCGCCTATAAGCTTACAGGACTGAAGGACGCCATCGTTGTGGATATTGGCGGCACCACTTCGGATATTGGTGTGCTGCAAAATGGATTTCCCCGTGAATCCAATGTCACCATTAAAATCGGTGGTGTGCGTACCAACTTTCGCATGCCCGACATTTTAGCGATCGGTTTGGGGGGTGGCAGTATAGTCTCCGGCGACGGCACGTCAATTGGGCCTCAGTCAGTGGGCCATCGACTGGTAACTGAAGGTTTGGTGTTTGGTGGTGAGACATTGACCACTACTGATATTTTGGTCGCCAGTGGTAATGGTGATATCGGCGACAAAAGTAAGATTGCGCACATTTGCCCAGATATTATTCGCAACGCCCAAGCGACCTTACATGCCATGCTTGATAGCAATATAGACATGATGAAGCCCGGCGGAAAATCCATGCCTGTGATTCTGGTGGGCGGTGGCGCGGTACTAGTGACCGACGGACTTCAGGCAGCATCTAATATTCACCGACCAGAACATGCCGGTGTCGCCAACGCGATTGGCGCAGCTATTGCCCAGATTGGCGGTGAAGCAGAGCAGATGGTCTCCTACAGAAATTTACCCCGTGGAGATGCGATCAAACAGGTCACAAAGATTGCTGTGCAGCGGGCCATTGATGCCGGCGCAGATGCAACGACACTTCGTACAGTGGATATTGAAGAAACACCGGTACCCTATATGGATGAGTCCAGTACCTGTATTCGCGTCAAAGTCATTGGTGAATTAGCCCCCTCAGTATCCGAAAGCGCAAATAAATATAGCGAAGCTCTGGCATGAAAATTGAAGTTAAGCACTTAGAAGACCTGGCCCTAGGTTCAGTATTTTTGGCCACTGGCGGCGGCGGTGATCCCTACGTACCGAGATTGATTACCGAGCAAGCCATTAAACAATTTGGGTCTGTGGAGGTAATCGCGCCTGATGATATTAGCGACGATGCCTATGTAGTAGCCATTGGCGCTGTTGGCGCACCCACGGTCAGCTTAGAACTGCTGCCTTCCATTGACGAAGCGGCCAATACTTTAAGGGCGTTTGAGGAGCAAGTTGGGCGGCAGGTTGATGCGGTTGCCTCTTTTGAAATTGGTGGTGGCAACTCCTTGATCCCGATTGTGGCAGCAGCAGGCAGGGGCATACCTGTTATCGATGGCGATGGTATGGGGAGAGCTCTTCCAGAAGCGCAAATGATGAGTTATGCCATCGCAGGGGTTAAACCTACCCCCGCCGTTGCCTATGATTACGATGGCAATATCACGGCATTTTCCACCAAGACAACTGAGGTGTATGAACGCCATATCCGCAGCCTCGCTATGGCTGCTGGGGGCATGATCATCACGGCTGAGCACCCAATGACGGGGCGTGAACTTAAACGTTCAATTATTCCCGGCACCCTATCCTTCTCAATCAAATTGGGACAGACACTGCGAGAAAATCGCGGCTCAGCAGCGGATATGCTCGCGCCATTGCAGGCCCTATTTAGTGATTCAATATACGGTGAATGCCGCTTAATTTTTACTGGGAAAATAATAGATAAAGCGACACGTATTATCGGTGGTTACGATATTGGCGAAGCTGTTATTGAGAGTTTTGACCGAGATGAATCACCCCTAACAGTAAGTATTAAGAATGAATACTTACTTGCCTGCCAGGGCGATAAGGTAATAGTCAGCGTACCGGATCTGATCGTTATTGTTGACTATGAAACGTCTACACCGATAAATGCCGAGCGACTCCGCTATGGGCAGAGAGTCGCAGTTTTTGCAGTGGGCTGTCCTGAGTTTTATCGCTCGGATGCGGCGTTAAAGGTAGTAGCACCGCGTTGTTTTGGGTTTGATATAGACTATGTGCCACTAGAGCAAATAACCTAGCCCGGGACTCAGTAGTGCCTCTGTGACCAGACATCGTCAATGTCCCCAGACTCTAAGCCACTAAACTCCAATTATCGCGATTTCTTATTGGCAGAATCATTACGCTTAGAAAATTTAATCACCTTCTTGCGTTTAAAGGTCGGCTTAGTATCACCAGGCTTAGCTTTATTACTATAGGGGTTTTCGCCTGTACGATATTCAACCTTAACCGGCGTGCCGTGCAAACCTAGTTCGCGACGGAAGATCTTTTCTAAATACCGGGTGTACTGGGCAGGTACAGAATCTGTCTGGTTACCGTGAATAATAATCACTGGTGGATTACGGCCACCGGCATGGGCAAAGCGCAGTTTAATACGACGACCATGGACCATGGGTGGCTGATGTTCTTCTACCGCACCCTCGAGTACTTTGGTTAGACGCGAGGCACTCAGGGTATCTGTAGCTGCTGAATAGGCTGCCCCAATAGAGTCATAGAGATTACCCACACCAGTGCCATGGAGTGCAGAGATAAAGTGCACATCGGCAAATTCAGCAAACTGCAATCGGCGTTTAATGTCCGCTTTCATCTTCTCGCGCTTTTCGGGCGTGAGGCCATCCCACTTATTAACACCGAGTACGAGGCCACGTCCGGCATCGATAACTGAGCCCATTAGGTGTAGGTCTTGATCGACCAACCCTTCTTGAGCATCGACCATCAACACCACCACATTGGCATCGTCGATCGCTTTTAATGTTTTAACAATCGAGAATTTCTCAATCGCCAACTTAATATTTTTGCGCTTACGAATACCGGCTGTGTCGATCAATGTGTACTGCTGACCATGGCGTTCGTAGTCAATATAAACGCTATCGCGGGTGGTGCCAGCCTCATCAAAAACAACCACACGGTCTTCACCGAGCAAACGATTAACCAAGGTTGACTTGCCCACATTGGGACGGCCAACAACGCCAATCTTTATGCCATTCAAGCCGCTATTATCCGGCTCTACAAATTCGGGAAACGGCTCGAGTAACTCTTCCATCATCGAGCGTACACCACGGCCATGGGTCGCGGTGGTCGGGAACATACCTGAGAAACCTAGCTGATAAAAATCTGCTAGAGCAGCGGCAGGATCAAGGCCATCAATTTTATTGGCGACCAAATAGACTTTGCGGTTTTTCTGTCGCAGTTTTTCGGCGATTAAATAATCTGCAGAAAGAAGACCAGAACGGCAATCAACAATAAACAGCACAATATCTGCTTCATCCATAGCCAGCAGCGATTGCTCGGCCATGCCCACATCAATACCGTCTTCTTCACCACTGATACCACCGGTGTCGATCACGATAAAACGGCGATCGTACATCTCGCCATCGCCATACTTGCGATCGCGAGTTAATCCGGAATAGTTAGCCACCAGCGCGTCTCGACTGCGTGTAAGTCGATTAAATAGCGTAGATTTGCCAACATTGGGGCGCCCGACAAGGGCGATAACAGGAATCATGGGATACTTTTGCCGCAGGGTTTAATTGCGGCATTCTACGTTAGTTTGGGTCGCTTCACACTAGGAACCTTTTGGGCCTAGGCGATCTTATCGATCACTCGGCGAACTGAATCAAACATACTTTGGATATCGTCCGGTTTGGAATTTAGAAACGGTGAAAACTGCAGGATATCCATGCCATTGCGAATCACTAAGTCTTCATCCCAAAAGCAATGTTTGTGCGCGTCCAGACCACGGGCACCCGGCGCTCCCTCTCGCGGTGCCAGCTCAATCGCCCCCATTAAACCGAAGTTACGCACATCGATAACCCTAGGGTGATCATCAAACTGGTGGATCGCTTCGGCAAACATTGTTTCCAGCTCGCGGGCCTGTTCAAAACTCCCCTCTTCCTGATAGACCTCCAGGGTAGCAAGTCCAGCTGCGGCTGCTACCGGATGACCGGAATAGGTATAGCCATGAAACAGCTCAATACCCTGCTCTGGGCCCTGCATAAAGGCTTGATAGATGGCATTGCTGGCCAACACTGCGCCCATGGGAATAACACCATTGGTGAGGCCTTTAGCGG
>Ga0208544_10003040_pt1 | contig 10674 bp, 4 predicted proteins | sample DEB08_DNA_9_FD_184526 | JGI IMG/M metagenome (GOLD analysis project Ga0208544, IMG submission 184526) | Aqueous microbial communities from the Delaware River and Bay under freshwater to marine salinity gradient to study organic matter... | ecosystem: Environmental > Aquatic > Marine > Coastal ...
TTCAAATCGAGCCAGATTAGCGGCAGAGGGAATTGATTTTTCTTGTTTAGACAAGCCAAATCCTGACTGTTGTTGGATGACACTGCCATCTGCTCGGACTAACCAAGCGTCGTTATATTGCCAACCTTCTCCCCAACGAATTGTTGAAAATCCAAATAAATAATTAGCTGTTTTTTTGCTAGATCCCCGAAGGTTTAGTTTTGCCCAATAGACCTGATCGGCTTGAAAATTTTCTATGGTATTATCAGCGCTAAATAATTCACCCTTCCCTTTGATTACTTCAAAGGGCGTATTTCCCTTTTTATCGTGGAATATTTGTAAGGTTTCCTCAAATGTATGAGCCGCTTTAGAGAAACTATCCAGAGGCCAAGGGGCGGTATTGGCATTTTGAGCATAGGGAGTTACTATTGCTAAGGAGAGCAAACTAATTATAAGGTAATAGTTGCGCAAATTTGTTGTTGTGTTTAACAAGGGAATGTCTTTTTTTGAGGCAAACAAGTTTATTAATGATTTTCTTTCTATTTATAAACAGGAAGGTACAAAATAAAATTCTTCTTTCAGGAGCTGAAAGAAGAATTTTGTCAATCAGTTTCTTGACTAGGGGTCTATTATATGTTGTACGGGATAAGCTTGTGATTCGGAAACTAAATTCCAACCTCAAATTCTCTCCGAAGGTGGTTTGAAGTTGAAGTATAGTTATTATTTATCTCCACCAAAATTATAAGTCACTTTAGCCAATAATCGTCTACCAATAATAGGCATTCTTGGCAAAGCACGATATTCCGAATTAAATAAATTAGTAGCCGAAATATCCAAGGTCAATCCATTTTGTAATTGATAGCCGACACTTGCATCTATTAAATTAGTTGCAGCAACTTCGCCAGCATATTGGCCAGCCCTTGAGGAAAACCCATCATTATGTTGGAAAGAAACATTGGCTCTAAAACCAGATGCCGGCGTATAAATAAGCCCAGCTCGATATTTATTACTAGGTGTATTTCCTAAGGAAGAAAGCGCTGCTCTAGTTGCTTCATTATTATCCGCTTTAGAAGTCACATCACCCACCCAAGAATAATTTGCCCAAGCAGAAACATCTTTATTGACGTGGTATTCTATGCTGTAATCCATCCCCCAGCGTTTAGAAGACGCATCCTTCAATGCACGAATTCCAATTGGTACATGTACAATACCGTCTCCTTTTGACATTCTACTTGTTTCAACTGCACCAAAAATACTACTCAACAGTGGTGCTGGCACTGCATCTACAAATGCCTGACCGCCTTGTGCATAGGCACCTCCCACTAAAGGAACTAACTGTGCTGCTAATCCAGCCGCCGCTTCAGTCCCTACGATAGGCGTCACTAAATCAATAAAGAAAGCGCCAAAATCACTACCTACTACCGCTCCTAAATCCGTTGCAATATTTGCGCCTTGTAAAGTCATCAAAGGAGCAATTGGTGTAAAGGAACGAAATCCTGTACTTCGGATGTGGTAAAGATCTGCACTAAAGCTTATTTTATCGCTTAACAACCCTTTATAACCAATTTCATAAGTACTGGATTTTGTTAAATTAGGGCCTGTTGTTGGATTTAATTCAGTAAATGGCTGACCATTAAAAACATTTACCCCAACTAATTGCCCAGTAAAACCAGCTGGATTATAATTTTCAAAATAAGCTTGAATTGGCTCTAATAATGGCGCTAATTGAGAATTCGCGGCTACAGCGGGTAGCAACTGAGCCAAAACATCTGCATTTACTGCTTGAAATGGAATGGCCAAAGGTAACCCCGGTGTACCATAAGGTAAGTCAGGAACGCCTGGCAAGGTCACGTCAATCGTAGGGTTAGCATCAAAAGTATGTGGTTCAAACATACCTGCATACCAAATATCAAACAGTCCTGGAATAGGCACATTTAAAGGGAAATCAATATAAACCTCTATTGTAGTCGGCAAAGAAATTGCTTTATTAAAGGATGCTCGAAAGGTATGCTTAGGGTTTGGTTTATAGACTGCTGCTACTCTTGGTGAAAATGCATTTTCATCCGTAAAACTTACATAATCATAACGACCTGCAGCATATAAATCCAATTTATCCGCTAACGGGAATTTACCTTGCACATAGCCACCAAAAATTCTATAATCATCTTCATCTTCTTGTCTGCCATAAACTAAGTGCTTTGTATCGCTTACTGCTTCTCTATAATCTATACCTGCTGTCCAATCCGCATTTAAGAAGGAAGGCGTTTGGAAATTATACTGAATTTGCCCCTCTATCTGGTCTCTCGCTAAAGGCGTTCTTAGGCCTGATTGATATAAAAAGCTCGGGTTTTTATCGTTACCCCCATTATTATTCACATAAAAAAACTGGGCAAATAAACCACCTTTTTGGACTCTAGCCTGTGTCCAAAATTCTAAGGCTTGTACCAAACCTTCTCCCAAGTCATTATAAAAAATGGAAGAGCCCGTATTCATTCCACCCGCAACCGTTAATGTCAAATCCTCTTGCGGTCTAAATTCCAAAGTAGTATTAACAGAAGCGTTCCACCAATGGTCTTGCATTCTATTACCATCATTGTCTGGATCTAAATCATTTTCTGTTAAAAGGGTACGTCCTGGCTTTGATAAATCCACTACATCATTAGTGATTGCTGGATCAATAATAGCTGTTTTAAACAAAGCGATTTGACTAGCGTCTCCGGGGTCATTAGGATTAAGTGTAAATTCATCTCCTTTATTATAAGAGGCATTAATTTTATAACCAAAAGTTTTAGTTGCATTTCGTCCTGCATGGCGAATAGAGGAAATAAAAGTATTCAATTCACCGCCCCCTACTTCGATAGTGGTGCCAGGATGGTCAATAGGCTTTTTAGTTATAAAATGTACCACTCCTGTGGTTACTCCGGGGCCATATAAAGCAGAACCTGGTCCACGAACGACCTCAATTCTTTCTATATCAATTCGACTAATACCCGATTGGTCGGATTGGAAAAAACCAATACCTGGGCCAACTAAGCTACGATAATCCATCATTGGATAAGCACTAGTACCAAATAGACCGATACTTCCTCGCATTTCAATATTAATCCTCGATGCACTTTGTTGTTGTATTTGCACACCGGTTACATTAATTAAATTACGAACAGGATCCACTTGCGGAGAACCTGCTAATTTCCTAGCAGTTAAAACGGAAATAGAAGCAGGTGCTTCTTGTATTTTTTCTCTTTTTCGAGACGCTGATATAACTATTTCCTGCCCAATCAACAGGCCTTCTTCTAATTCAATAGTTAAATTATTGGTTGCCTGAGTAATTTCTAGGTCTTTTGGTAAAAATCCTATGTAAGAAACTTCAATCGTAAAAGGATAAGCATCAGTATAGTCCAAACTAAAACTACCGTCTAAATCGGTAACAGCACCAACAGATGTGCCTTTGATTAATATACTAGCACCAGTAAGCGCCTCTCCAGATTCATCTACTACTTTACCAGTTACATTTTGTGCTAGTAGGGAAGTATTTAAAATTAGTAATAGGAAGTGTAAATAAAAGTTTTTCATTTTTCGTAAAGTTTTGATTACAAAATTGAATAATTACTTTCCAATTGGGTTTTGGATCAGGGAAAAAGCCAACTATTAAGGGATAATGGGAATCTTACCCCTTAATTTTCAACTACCTTAACTTAGGGTCAACCAACTGGATAAATGTGCTTTACTTGATTGAAAAGCGAGTAGATAAAAGAGGGCAAGTAGTGTATATTCTTTCATAATAACATAATTTAAGAAAGGAGACAGCATCTTGCTACCTCCTTTCTTTGGTTATATAACTAGCATACCTATAAAGGTGGACGGTTAACACCTTCAAGAGATTTCTGTACCTTAGATGATCTAATTTATTTGCAGCTTTCCGCTTGACATTATCCGCTGATTGCCATCGTTTAACAAGTAGAAGTAATGTCCAGTAGGAAAGGCTTGCCTGAAGGCAATAGGTTCATTGATTGTTCCTTTTGGTTGCGCAATTAAATGGTCAAAAACTTTTTGGCCCATCGTATTATAAAGAGAAAAGATCCAAGGTTCATTCGTTGATTTCTCAAACGCTAGATTTAATTGATTGGTAGCTGGGTTCGGATAATATTTAAAAGGAATAGCATAAGCTATAGCTTCCTCCTTTGTGGAAGTCGTCATCAAAAAGTCCCAACCAGCTAATATATTACCTGAATCTCCGTGTAAGGTCAGCACCGCAGCAGGGTAACCTTTCGCATAAAATTTATAGGTAGTAGAAGTATGTGTCTGACCTTGGTTTACTCCGAAAGCTCCAAGTAGGGGCGGGGGCATAGGTGCTCCTGCTGTAAAAAAGCTGTCTACCTCCACAATAGTTTCCTTCACCAAAAGTGCATCCATATCTACCGTATTTTGGTCGGTAGGATTGGTTAAAGAAAGTTTTCCCCAGCCAACTACTTCATTATTGCTACTACCAATAACTCTATTTAAGGTTGGCACGTCGGTCAATCCAAATGCCCCAACTGTAAGTAAAAATTGATTATCGACGATGTAATTACTGCTGCGGCTGTTTCCATTGGTCATTGGAAACCACACGGAATAGTTCGGATTCTCTGGATAAATGCCAAAACTTTCTTGAAAATTGAGAGCATCTGTAGGTCCACCAGTAAGCGCGACTAGTGGAATGCTTGTAGATCCAAATTTCACCCCCACTTGTCCATACCCAGCGTCATTCAAAACATAATAATCTGATCGGTCAAATTCAGCAGCAACATTGCCACTACCCTGTAACGTTTGTCTCTGGGTGACAATATCTGCATCGGGAAAAGTGGCGTCATTACTTGGAAGCAGCGTAAGCGTATCTGAAATGCTTGTCTGCAAAGCAGTATAGTCCCAAATCTGATTGCCCCCCTCCGTTGGTAAGCCTACCGAATTGGTGTCCAATTGCCTACTAAAGATCGAAAGTCCTGCTTCTGCTATAAAATCTGGTCTTTCCAGTGTAATACCATTATCGAGGTCAATTTCAGAAGATATAAAGGCTACAGATGAAACTGCCTCAGCGCCTTCATTTTGAGTCCTTCCAATGGAAAGGACTTCACTTTTTAATCCTTTGATGTAAAAGCTATAATCTGTATGTGTTCTACTAACGCCTTGTACGATTCCAAAAGCACCTAAAAATGTAGGGGGAGCAGGTTGCCCAAATAAAAAAAAGCTGTCAATGCAGATTTCGACGGTTTTTACTAATAAGGCTTCTACTTCATTAGGCGCTCCCCCTTTAGCATTAGGCAATTTAAGTGTTCCCCAGCCAACAACTTCTCCTTCTTGGTGACAGTAAGAAATACCAGATGTAGGGACATCGGACAGACCAAAAGCAGCTGCAGTAGTCTCCCAATTGAGCACTCCGTTATGATCACTTTCCCATTTTCTTCCGAAAGATGTCGGATATTCGATATTAATATGTGGAGTTTCAAGAATAGTTATTGTTTCTACAAAACTTAATTTATCCGCTGGATTTCCTGTAAATGCCTCCAAGGGGAATTCTATAGCTTCAGTTATCCAACCTAGATGGACTTTTCCGTTTTCATCATTCCTGTGGTAATTAAGGCGTGGTACTGCCAGTCCAGGCAAAGTAGCGATTGAACTAGGGCTGCTAGCAGTAGCAGTAGGAAATACAGCGTTGGCTGTTACAGGAGCGTAGGTATCAGTATGTGTTTCCGCTCCGGGATCAACGGTAATATTGCTGTAATCCCAATATTGATCGAGACCTTCTGTTGGATCAGCAACGGTTGCAGGGTTTAAAATTGGTTTCATGATAACGGTATCTGATGGGCTCAAGGTGCAGTCCGCACTTGTCAGCGTAATACCACTATCGAGATCAACTTCAGCCGATATTGAAACATTAGATGAAAATGCTTCAGACCCTTCATTTTGGCGTCTTTCAATGGAAAGGACTTCACTTTTTAATCCCTTGATGTAAAAGCTGTAATTCGTACGTGTAGAACTGCGTCCTTGTACGATTCCAAAAGCACCTAAAAACGTAGGAGGTGCAGGTTGCCCAAATAAGAAAAAGCTGTCGACACAGGTTTCGACGGTTTTTACCAATATGGCTTCTACTTCATTAGGCGCTCCCCCATTGGAATTGGGCAATTTGAGCGTTCCCCAACCGACAACCTCGCCTTCCTGATGACAGTGAGTAATTCCAGTCGTAGGCGCATCAGACAAACCAAAAGCGGTTGCAGTAGTCTCAAAATTGAGCACTCCACTATGATCACTTTCCCATTTTCTACCGAAAGATGCTGGGTATTCGATATTAATATGTGGCGTTTCAAAAATAGAGGTGGATGCTACAAAACTTAATTTATCCGCTGGATTTCCAGTAAAGGCCACCAAGGGGAATTCTATAGCTTCAGATATCCAACCTAGATGGACTTTTCCGTTTTCATCATTACTATGGTAATTAAGACGTGGTACTGCCAGGCCGGGTAATGTAGGGAATAATACAGGGCTACTAGCAGTAGCAGTAGGAAATACAGCGTTGGCTGTCACGGGAGCGTAGGCAGTAGCATGTGTTTCCGCTCCAGGATCAACTGCAATATCGCTGTAATCCCAATATTGATTGTCGCCTTCTGTAGGGTCAGCAACGGTTGCAGGGTTTAAAATTTGTTTCCTGATAACTGTATCTGGTGGGCTCAAGGTGCAGTCCGCACTTGTCAGGGTAATTTGTCCTGATAATTGCAAAGTCATGGCAACTATAGTGACAAAAAGAAGCAATTGTTTCTTCGTAGATAATGGGTGGCGTAAAAGTAATTTATTCATAATTAATGATTTAAGAGTGGAGTCAGTATTTTGCTGCCTCCTTTTTTTGGGGTTAAAGGGAATATCCCTGTTATGAAAAAATTGAAAGAACTTATTATATGTTTTAAATATTATTTAATAATGTAATATGGTAATAGAGATAGGCTCTTACTACCTCCTTCTCTTATTTTTTGGGCTGATATTTAGAATACTACAAAGGTGGGGTTTTAGCGCAAGCAAAGTTTACACTTATGTAACTATCGTTTACACTCATGTTGCAATTTTAGGGAGAGACATATATACTATTGTAACATCAAAAAAAAATAATTAATTGATTGTCAGTTACTTACGAAGGAAAGAAGGGGCGTGTCCAAAAGTTTCAGAAAACACTCTAGAAAAATAAGAAACTTCTCTAAAACCAACATCAAAGGCAATTTCGGTATAGATTTATTGGTTGTTTCTAATAACTTTTCGGCTTCCTGTAGGCGAATAGAGCGGATAAAGTGGCTGGCAGAATGACCAGTTAAGGCGATTAATTTACGGTGAACTTGTTGGCGACTAAGAAAAATACTTTTACAAAGGATTGCTACACTAAAATCGACATTATCTAGATTATCCATAATAAGTGCTTTCAATTTTAAGAGAAATTCATCTTCTACTTGAAAAGCGGGATTATTATCAGCTTGAGGAATATTTCCATTGATGTATCTATTTTGCAATTGCGTTCTAAGTTCTAAGAGTTTTCGCAGTCTTACTTCTAATTCTTGTGGTTCAAATGGTTTTGCCAGATACGCATCAGCCCCATGTTCTAGTCCTGCAATTTTATCCACTACAGTTGCTTTTGCTGTCAATAAAATGATAGGAATATGACTCGTTCTAGTATCTGTTTTTAAGGTAGCACATAATTCAAACCCATCCTTTTTGGGCATCATCACATCACTAATAATAATGTCTGGGACTAGTTCAATCGCTTTATCAATGCCTGCTTGTCCGTCTTGGGCAAAAGACAATTGGTATTGTTCTTCCAAACAGGCTTTTAAATATAAGATAACATCCGTATTATCTTCTACAATTAGTAATTGAGCTTGAGTTGGATTCGTTTGGTCATTTGTTTCTAGGGACAAAGCAGTAGGAAGTTGGGTAGTTGAAAATGCTTCCAAAGTAAGGGCGGTCTTTTTGATAAGCCCAATATTTTTTATCGACGCTGCTTCTAAGGTAACGGGTAGCAAAACCGTAAAAGTAGTACCTTCTTTAGGGATACTATGTACTTCAATACTGCCATTTAATAATTGAACCAATTCTTTAGTCAAAGCTAAACCGATACCTGTCCCTGTTTCTTGTTGATCACTAGGAACATCCGCTTGATAAAATCGGTCAAAAATAAAGGGAATATTTTCTTTGGAAATGCCAATACCAGCATCTTGTACTTTTATTAAAAATTGAGTTGCCTCTTTCTGACCCAGATGTAAATTTACCAAGCCGCCAGCAGGCGTAAATTTTATCGCATTTGATAAAAGGTTGGACAAAATTTGCTGTATTTTCTCTCGGTCGAAATCCATAATGAAGGATTCCATTTCCCTAGAAAAATGCATCCGAATATTTTTTGATTCCGCATAGGATTCAAAAGATTCAAAAAGGTATTTTATAAAAACAACAATATCGCCCTGTTCCATTTTTAGCGACATCGCCTTTGATTCTAACTTATTTAAGTCTAATATTTGATTGACCAATCTTAATAATTGGGCAGCATTGCGGTTAATTAATTTGACGCCTTCTTGAAAGCGGAAAAGATTTCGGTCTTTAAAATACCGATTGAGTTGATTATTCATGCCTAATAGGACGGTCAAAGGCGTTCTAAATTCATGGGTAATATTGGTGTAAAATTCCGTTTTAAAGACATCCAATTCTTTTAGACGAAGGGATTCTACCTGCTCTACTTGTCTTTTTAATTGAAAAGTAATCAGCCTATAAATACTCAAACCTATCAGTAGCAGATAGCAAGCATAAGCCCACCAACTGCGCCACCAGGGCGGGTGTATCGTTATTGCCATAGTTGCAGCCATCGCCTCCGTATCTTGTACTTTCTTTACTTTAAAAGTAAAATTTCCAGAAGGCATACTCGTATAATTGGCTTGAATTCGATTGTCAAAAGGAATAATCCAGTTCTGATCTAAGCCTTCCATTTTATAAACAAATTGCACCTTATCTTGCTGGCAATAATTTAGTGTAGAGAAAGAAATGTTTAGGGAGTTTTGTTGATGAGATAGTTCTTTGAATAAGCTTCCTTCTTTTGTTCTTTGGATGGAAGCAGCAGCTTCGTTCACCCTAAAATCGGTGATTACGACAGTCCCGCCTTCGATTGCTTCTACTAATTCATCTGGATTAAATTGATAATAGCCACCCTTTTGCCCTAAGAATATATCTCCATTTGGCAAGACCAAAGTCCCTAATGCATAAAAATTATCCTTGATTAATCTATCTTTAGCGGTAAAATTATAATAGGTTTGGTGAGCAGGTTTATATAAATATAATCCTTTTTCTGTCGTCGCCCATAGTCTTTCTTTTTGATCTAAAAAAACTTTTTCTATGGGTGTCCGAGGCGCATTTTTAATACCTGTTGGTAAAATCAATTGATGTTGATCTAAATGATAACATTGTATACCATATTGGCGAGTGCCTATCCAAAGTAGATTATCCTTGGAGAACGCAACAGACCGAGAAGAGAAGTCGGCTGTTCCAGCTAATAACTCAAATTGTTTGGTCGTTAAATCAAAGCTAAAAACACCTTTATAAGTAGCTAGTATTATTTGATTTCTTTTTTCATCTGCTATAATTTGATTAATCCCTATGGTCGTTTCTGTATTGCTTACTTCTTTTAAGGAATAGTGGCTTAACGCCTGATCTTTTAGGTTATATTCAAATAAAAGACCATCGTCTGTGCCCAGCCAAATTTGCTGATGGCTATCTTCAATAATATCCTTAATGTTTTTTTGTTGCAAGTCCGCCAATACCTTAGCTTGATAAGGAAACAATTCTCTTTTGGATGGATGATAGTACATTAAGGAAAAACTAGCTGAAGTACGCTCTGCTCTAGCTAATTGTATATTATTGCTAGCAACTAAAAGGGTATCCCTACTGGTTTTTAAAATGGCATTATTCAACTGATAAGTCCCTGCATTATCAGTAATAGGGATAGTGCTAACTTTACCAGTAATTTGATTCACTTTATAAAATCCATCAATTTCATGGCCGACCCCATAAATCTTTTGCTGACTAGCGTCATAGGTCATATCCGTCATAAAATCACTAAAATATTGATCTCGCTCAATATTTAAATCGGTGTACTTAAAAAGTTGACAACTAGGATCTAAATAGCTAAGTCCATTTTCTCCATTCATCCACCAGGTGATGTTTTCTGAATCCTTATATACTTTAAAACCTCGATTACTTTTAATGGAATTTATATTCTTTTCGACATGTTGAAAGAAGGTAAATGTACGGGTTGCTGTATTGAAAATGCCCGAACCATTATCCAAGCTGGCTACCCAAAGTTCCGTAGCTGATTTTTTGGCTAAATCATAGATAATGTTATGGTTTGTGTTTTTTATGGCCCATTCTTTTTTGTTGGGCACAAAGTATTCCCAACTTTTATCATCCGTGTTAAATGCGACTATCCCCGCACTATAAGTTCCTAACCAGATTAACCTAGGTTCTTCCATAAATAGCGCATTAACCGCCGTATTTTCTGAATTCGGAGCAGTTGAACGCTAGGTTCGCCCAAAATTAGTTAATAAAATAAAATATTATCAAAATAATATTTTGATTTATGTTTAAAATGCAGAATTTTATTTATTTTAAATAAACTCTTTTCAGGTTATTATTTTAGGG
>Ga0208544_10003041_pt1 | contig 10672 bp, 12 predicted proteins | sample DEB08_DNA_9_FD_184526 | JGI IMG/M metagenome (GOLD analysis project Ga0208544, IMG submission 184526) | Aqueous microbial communities from the Delaware River and Bay under freshwater to marine salinity gradient to study organic matter... | ecosystem: Environmental > Aquatic > Marine > Coastal ...
CCCCAAAACCCCAAAACCCCTTGCTAGTGGCGGAAAGAAGATATGTAATAAAAGTTTATGTGAATTAAAATGGTTATAATTATAATAAATAATAAGAGGAGGGAGATGTACTTCTGCATAGACTACTCTCTGTCACAGCTGCACACCTTGCATGTGACAACCTACACCGTGCTCTCTATTCGCTGCATACTCTTCGTCTTCGGATGTATCAACGTGGCGACCTACCTGATTTAGATGAAGGCATACAAGACATCGGCGACGGTTGTGGTGTTCTACATGGCCTCAATGGCTTCACTGCTCCTAGGTACCTACCTCTCAGTATCGATGTAAAAACAAACTAATAGCTGGTACTGGTAGCTTGCTGACACTCTCTATCTTTACACCGTGTTCGCCATTTTTGCCTCCCATTGCGCTACAGTCAGAGAGTTTATTAGTTGCCTCTCAATTGTGCACCATGTGCATGAGAAGTAACCCAGATTCGAAAGCTTTGTGAGTGATGAAGGCAGCCGCTGGAGTGACGTCGACACGCAAAAGGGATAGGAGACTATCGCTGAGCATGTTGCTGGGCTGGAGGCGATCGTCAAAGGTGTCAATGATGCTCGAGCATCCGTAAAGAAACAACTTTACCTCTCACTGGTTTGCATGCTGGTGTTGACCCTCTGCCTCGGGTACTCCGTTATAATTTTGTAAAATCTCCTCGAAATTAAGTACAACCTAAACAACTCTGCCTACATCATCCTACTTCTCGCAAGCGCCTTATCGCTGGTAATCTACGCGTGCCTGATGTTCTTCCTGGTGGCAAACTCCATCAAAGCGCTCAGAATTCTTAACGCTTGCTTCTCGGGCTCCAAGTTCGACCACCAAACTAGACAACTCATGGTTATTCTCATCGTAATTCCACTTTTCGCATTCTGTTGGAAGTGCTACGTTGTGTATAAGGACATTGACTTTGCTTTGGACTACTCCGAGCAGAAAGACTAAAGAACACATCTGTTCTAGACGGAGTGCAGCCCATAGAAGTTCAGGAACATCATCGAAGCTCAGGTGTTCCCGCTGGTGTTCACTGGCCTCCCCATCACCGTCATGTACCTCTACCACTTAAACAAGGTCTGTACCTTGGTAAAAGACAACCGTGAAGCAACGCGGGAAGCTAGAAAACAAAATTCGACGAAGAACCTTAACCCACGCTCGAGTTTTGGTACGGAACTGTTAGAAGAGACGGAAGCGAGCTTCACTTAGAGTTTACTCATCCAGACGACTGTGGACGTTGCGAGTCAACTTGAAGCCGCTGCTGATCCTGTTGCGCCGAAAAACCCGACTGCCTATTCTAAGGTCGTCGCCCCCGTGCTCTAATCAAACTAAGTCTCTCAAGACCGGTCTTCTGATGACAAGCAGCCGATAAACCTGAGTGATGAAAACAGAACTGCGTCACGCTCAAAAGAGATCGAATCCTAATCCTAGCCCTCGTCTCTCTAGTCCGAGATGATGTCTAGCTTAAGAAACAGTTAGAAACTTTTGCGACAAGATGTACTCATGCCCTAATCGATGAAAGAGGCCGCTAACGAACAACTCGAAGCGATTGCAAGGCATAGCGTGAAGCTTGCAGAGACTGATGCTCGCGCTGATTACGAGTAGCCAAACACCGACTATCGCAATGTTTAATGACCTCCATGATTCTTCTGATTATTTTATCTTGCACAATGAATTTACGATTAAACAATTATTTGCTGACAGACTTTTCTTGGTCTTCACACTTAAATCGGCGGAGCAAAGCCGACCTATCGACTTATGAGACCTTGGTTTTCAAACTTGTTATTTTGGACGACACCAGCACGATGTGATGGCCTCTCAATATCGGCACGTACAGCTTTGAACTAGCCAATATTCAATCATTCAAACTACTACCTCAATTAATTTATAGAAATGATATCGGTTAAAGGTGTCTTTAGGAGGAGGCTGTTAAGAGTGTTTATTTAGATTAAGAAAGTGTATTATATGGTCTAGATAAAGAGTATAAATAGAGTGGCGGCGATAGTTTTTATAATAAATTATTTGAATTAACAAACTTTGACGAATGTTTGTAAAGAAGCGACGGCGACAAATTGTTGTCAGCCTGGCTAGCTTGGTGCTCTGCCTGCTCTGTTTCGACAGAGGGGCTCAAGCATCGCACAGTGATTTCTCGGACACCATCACCACCTGCCCGATTGAGCTACCCATTTGGAAAGCCAATACAGGAAACCAAGTTGAAACGAAGATCGTTTAAACGAACGGGTACGCTTAGATCGTAAAAATGGAGTTTTGTACCTACGGTGTCAACGGAAGCGGACAGACTATACACCCGATCGGATTCCGATTCCACTACAACAAGGTCTGCGGCGTCGGTGGTGTCGTACCTGAGACCTTCGATTGTGGAACCTACCCCAGCCCGTTTCCTGCAGGCGACACACGAGTCAGATGCTAATCGATAGAGGTCGGAGAGGACATTGCTTACGTTAGACTTGGCAAAGATGGCAACGACTTCGAGCAAGTTGAGTTGACAGCATGGAGTGGTGGCGCTCCCTGGATCGTCGGCACCAATGACGACGGCAAAAACTACAAAAACTACTAGCTTTTAGGGAGACCTATCGGGTTCAAGTGCATCACCGGCGACAGATATTTCGGTGGAAAGTGGAACCGGAACCCTCACGGCATGGGTATCATTTACAGCGAGTGCAACTGTCCTATGAGCTACTTCATGCCGCAAGTGACGCCCTCCTTGATGAAGACGACAGTGCTGGGAGCTGATGCTGTTCAAGCGTTACCCTACTTTGAAGACTACATCGAGCACGTGTACGCCTAGAACTGTGGCACCTACACAGTGGAGTTCACGCCGCCCTATGCAGCCTTCTTCTTCAACACGAAAAATGGAGTCGGAGGACCCCATAACAAACCTTTTACTGACGAGATGTAACTTAGGCCCACCCTGGACTCCGAGGTGGGACTTTGGGATGTCGAGATGAAAATTCGGTAAATTACCGCCAACGGAGACGGTGGGACTCAAACTGGGTTCACGAACATGCGTGACTCTGACGAGGCTGACTGTCAAGGCAAAGATTTCTCAACCTACAAGTTCAAGCTGCAGGTCGACCCCTGTTTGCCTACGTTCACGGTCGGAGGACCGCCAGCTGATATGACGTACGTCATCGGCACGGGTCCTGCGACGACCGCCGACTCTGGCCCATGGACACTCACCCAAACTCCCAACTGCGGATACGATTACACGTGCACCTCCACGGGCGCGCCATCGTTTGTCGACGTGTGGACCGACGACCGCAAAATCGATGTCGACGCGATGGACGACCTGAGCACGAAGGGTCAATACGCTGTAACCGTCACTTGCTCCATCTAGCGTCCAAAAGACTACACTCGAGCGACTTACGAGACAATCAGTACTTCGTTCACGTGGAGACTGGATGTGTAGGATCCTTGCGAGAGCGCAGTTCTGTGCTCGCCGACCGAGTGTCCCTTCCCTGACCTGCTTGTAAATGTGCTAGGACCCGCTCACATCGAGTCCTACACTGAGAAGTGGGATGACGTGAGCTAAACTTTTGGCTAAGGTCCTCGCAACTCAAAAGATGGTTACGAGTTCTGCGGTGCCAGAGAGTGCTCAGCCTCGCCAAACTATAGTTTCCACACCCTTGACCACGCGGCTTACACTAACAAGCTGGTCACCACTAACAAAGCTCATATTGGAGAGTACAATGTCAACATTAAATGCTGGCTAGTAGACTATCCAACAAGAGAGCAAACCTACAACTAATTCCTGACCATTTACCCCTGTGTCATCACTGCGTTCGTGCCGACGCCCGAGCCACAACACAACTACCACGTGTACACGACTCCGGCAGAGACGATCACGTGGGTGGAGTGGGTGCAGGTTCCCAACTGTGACATCAACATCGGTTACACGATCTAGGTGGAAAACCCGGACCATGGGACACGGACTAACCTGCCAGCGTTTATCGGTTACACAACGTCCTCCAAGACGTTCTCAGCGTCGACAAACAATTTGGGGTACGTGAAGACGTGGAACCTGTCGATAAGGGGCTGCTACGATGCCTGGCAAGGCGTGCCAGCTCGATATGCCCACTGGGATCTGCCTACAAATTATTGTGAGGAGTAGATTATCGTGCTGGACGTGGACAATGGCTGTTTGATCGACACGATCACGCCTACCTCCACCATCGTAGACGACCTCTACTACATCAACTAAGATGGCTTGGTGACCTACACTCCGACCTACTCTGGTTAGTCTGTAGCGGGTTGTCCGATGACGTACGAACTGCGTATTGTTGATAACAATGGAAACGAGAGGACAATCAATGCAGCGGAAGATGTAGTCCTTGACTTCTACAACAACATCAACTCCTAAGACGGCAGGCTAACTGCCAACACGAACAACTACAACTTGGACGGCCAGATCTGGCACATGAAGCTGTTTAAGAGAAGTACTTACTCGGCCTCGGTGCAGCAAGACGCGGTCTATTTGTTTGACATTGAGTTTAGAGACCCGTGCTGGGACTCTGTTCTCCAAGCTGCCTCCGCTCCAGACTACACCTTCGATGTCTGGGAGTTGCAAACTCTCACATTTAATCAAATGGTCGATCAGTCTCTTGGCTTGGCATGCTTCGGCTACACCTACTCCCTTGAGTACCAAGACAGTGGTCCTCTCTGGGACTCGGTCACTAACACGGGCCCAAGCCTCGCTCACTACTCGCTTGGCACGTGCACGAGTGGCACTACCCCATGCTCTTACGGTGGAACGATTCACTCGCTCGACTGGGAGGGTGTGCACCCATTCAAGATTGTTGGACAGAACGGAAGATACAATGCCGGTCAGTCTCGTGGCGCTAACGGACTCTGGAAAACCATCGAGTCAGACACCTTCCACGTTACTATCCGCAACCCCTGCAGACGGTCCGAGCCGAATCTCGACAACGGGATCTCGGTGAACGACATGGAGAACTGGGTGTGGGAGTAGACTCTGGATGTGTAGACGTTTAGAGGACCCACTGACTGGGCGAGTGCTACCTATGGCAATGGGTACAACAAGTGTGGTGAGCTGATGTACAGAGCTGTCGACTCTAACTTTAACCTGGGCTCTCACTCATACATGTGGATTACGTTCGAAAAGAACAAGGATGCGTCCGATGATATCTTGATGAAGGTTTAGACTGATGAGCGAGTGTGGGTTGGTGTTCACTAACATTACATGAAGGCGTGGCTGTACGACTACCCGGAAGCCCCACCCGGCTACATCCCGTTCACGGTCACCATCCATGAATGCATCCTGGTGGAGTTCTCCCCACCCAAAATCCCGTACACCTAGTACGTCGTTTAAGGTCGTCGAAAGTACATCAACTTCCAGTTCGTGCAAGTGCCTTGCGATTACATATGCGAGTATGAAGTCTTTGTCGTCAATGCGACAACTGGAGAGGAAACTTCTGTCCCCAAATTCATCTCCTACGATGCCAAAACGCCAACGTTGAATGTCTACTCGTGGGACAATAAAGATGAAGGTCTCTATCCTCTCAAGGTAGTCTGCACCCTCGATGACAGCAAATCGACACAGAGTGTAACCTACTTTGATCTCGAGGTCTTTATCTCTCCTCTCAAGATTGACGCCAACATTGAGCCATTCTTTGCTAACGAGTTGATGGATCAGTGCGTGACAGTTGGTGACGAGTTCTTCTATGCGCTCGGGCCTGCTAAAGACGTTGAAGGCAACGGGGTTGTTGTTGAAGCGCTTCTCGACAAGTTTGATGAGTGGCTTAAGTTCGAAGACGGCCCCAACATCTTCTCCGTCAGAGCAGGTGCTACCACAAACTCCCACGTGGGCATCCACAAAATCAATATCACGATGACTGACGACAACGAAGAAGACCCGTTGACCGTCAAGAGATCGTTCAAACTTGAGGTGATGACTGGGCTTTGCGAAGAGCCGACACCGATGATTGAAGAAGACCCTCTGTTCTACAATGCGAGTGAATGGAGGATCCGTAATAGCACCAATGGCACCCTGGGACCTTACTCCAAAGATCAACCGATTCCCTATATCTAAGAGCTGACATCGACTGGCTTGCTCACCTTGGGATGGGATCGCGAGATGTCGCCATATGAAAACTTCACGGAGATCTACCCAGATGGGCTTGCTGTGAGACAATTGAGGAAAAAGGGATTGTTTTTCACTGCTCCTGACATCTGGGAAGAGCTCACCATTGTGCCGGCTTTAGAGATCGAGGTTCAACCTGGTGAGATGTCAGACAAGCAATGGCTGAACATTACCTCATGGGAGATGATCGGCTTTTCAGATCAGTGGATTTGGATACAGCTAAACTTCACGAGTCCGCAAAGGCTTTCGGAGGAAGTTGTCTTAGATGATTTGAAGGTCACTTTCTGGGGCACTCAATACTTCAAAAGCAAGGCAGGCTTCGACGTCAGGTTCGGCACCGTGCTCACAACGCCGATAATGCAGCAAATGGATCCAGCGATGGCCGTCTACATCGACTACTTCGCAGCAATGCTTGAGACTGTGATTGTGCTTCTACTCCTCTGCGTGCTGATTCTCTCTTACGGGAGACTGCTTCCCTTCTGGGGCTTCATCAACACGCTGTAGCTAATCACGCATGCGCCCTTGCTTGAAGTACTGATGCCTGCGAATGCGACACTGGTGCTGAAGAGACTGCTTAATGTGGCGAGGTTTGACTGGCTGCCTATTACTGATAATATTAGGTATAGATGGGGATACGAGGGTGAGCCGGCCGGCCACTCCCCCTTCTTCGCCTCCCTCGGCTACAAGCAAATCAACATAGTTCCCCAACTAGGCTTTATCTTCGTAGCGGCGTTCGTGATCCTGGGCGTTTACTTACTCGCCCTCGCGAAAGACTTGTTCGTGAAACACATCTACAGACCGAAAGGCCTGTTCTGGCACCAGAAACACGAACAGTGGATGTTCAACTTCGCGGTACGCTTCGTTTACGAAGTCTTCCTCGAAGTATGCCTCTGCACCTTCGTCCACTTATCTCATTGGGGAGAACAGACTTCTGGAAACTTCTTCGCCCTAGTGGTCTTGCTGGCTTCAATCGCGTTCATCTTGCTCGTGGAGTATCTTTTCTGGAAAAGATCTCATCTTGCGACGCCTGAGGATGGTGCGCCGAAGCTCAAGACCATGTACGAACTGTGGCAGGAGTCGAGGCATGGGGCTCAAGTCAAAGCGTTTGCTGATGTTAAAGACATACCTACTCATGGGAGTTAAGGCGACATCGGCGAGGACAACAAGAGAGCAGACGACTCTAACCAAGTCGGAATCATCGACCCCAACAAAGCCGACGATGATCAACAGAGAGTTTTCTTGTCTCAGGGTGGCGGACCTGCAGCCGTTGACAGCCTTGAAAAGTAGCTCAACAACACCAAAGCGCCAAAAAGAGTAGAGCAAAGCCCGTAACCTCTTGACTAGACGGCCATCTACGACTAGTCGATGTCTGTCGAGCATGAGAAGCAAAGTGCTCGTGTTGAGGTGGACATTGAAGACTAAGGAGTGTAGTAGAGTGAGCAGAAGAAAGCTCAACTTTAGAACAGTCCAGGTGTCGCGAGCACCTTTGGGGCTTGTTTCTCCGCTTGGTCAGCCCGAGCATCACCGAAGAAAACAGAGCCTGTCGAGAAGAATCCCTTGGACTTCTAAACGATTGACAGGTTTGAAGGAGGTGAGGTGGACGGCAAAGCTGTGATCACCGAAGACGATCCCAATGTAAAGGGGGATTGTCCCGAAGACGGTCCCAAGGATTAGGGGGATAGTCTGGAAACAGCGACGATTAAAGCGAAGGAGGAGGAAGATTAGTTGCTTCTGATTCGAGCACGTCCCGTGGCGAAGTAGATGATTGAGTAGGAAGAGCTTGTCAAGCCCATTAAGCGGATCAAGACTCTACTCTACGGTCTGAAAATGAACCATCCGATGCAAGTGGAGCTTGTTCATCCTCTGATGTTCCTCGCTCGCAGACTTCTATTCGCCTGGATTGCCGTCGTTGCCTACGCCGATGCGCCGATTCGATAAGTGGAGGTGTTCATCATGAGTTCCTTCGCGATGCTTATCTTGCTGCATGTGGCACGTCCGTGGAAACATTGGGACATTTAGTTGTTCTTCGTATTCAACGAGTGGGCGGTGTACGTGACAGGCCTGTTCCTGTTGTGTTTCACGCCCTTCGTGGCGAGTGGCTACGATCGGTTTGTGATTGGGTGGGTGTTCATTTGCTTCGTGTTCCTCGTGTGTGTCGTTAACATCATCGTGGTTTGGATGATGCTGCTTAGGCGCTCGAGGCTTCACTGGATAAGAGGCAACTTGCTTGACTACTTGAGGCAACGCGAGCTGTTCAAGGCAAGCAAGAAGAACAAGGTGGGAAGTAAGATTCGCACGGCGCTCGGGGCGATGCAGCCAGCAAGGAACAACACGGAAGATGACAGTGAAGTGGAGGGGGTCAGAAATCTGTAGATTCAGGTCTTTGAGGATGATCTTGACCCGATGAGAGTGTAGGCTGATGCTGGCTAGTAGATGAGCGATATGGAGGATGTACCGCACATTCCCTCGACTCCTAGCGAGCACATCAACATACGCTTGAATGACTTTGGTCTTGACGATGATGATGTCAAGAGTGATGACGGCGACAAGGGAGATGGAAGTAACTTGCCTCCCATTAGTGATTCGGTAAACATGTCACAGATGAACCTGCACCACACCGTTGATGACATGCTTATCGAGAGGCAGGAACCGGAGCAGCTTGGAACTCGCCCGACTCCGTCTGCACCCTTAGAGCTCGAGTTCGACTCGTTTGCTAAGTTTAGCAAGAAGGCAGGTCCAAAAGACTCTACGGAGTTTGAACTTGACAAGATTGAGCTCTAAGCGAAGACCATTGATGGCAATGAAGTCGAATTCAACATGGAGAAGACCGCTTAGTTTGAGTTTGACAGGACGGAGCTCCTTTCGAAGACTGTTGAAGGCAACACAGTCGGATCCAACATGGAGAAGACTGTCGAGAGGAATGAGCTTGAGTTTGACAAGTTTGAGATTGGGACGCAAAAGCGTAACACCCAGGAGAATTTCTCCTCTATCACCAACAAGTTCCACACCATCAACATTAACTTGAGTTCACAGGATTAGTACAATAATGAGAACTCGAGCACAGCGTTCAGTCAACGTCGTCAAGCCTTGCACAACTTGAATGCCTAATCGAATCGCATCTAGGAGTCGGACTAGCCCTACGCGCAGGGTTACGACAAGCTCCATCAGTAGTAGCTTAATGGAAGCAAGACTAGTGCCTCGAGTCCATTCCGCATCGCTGGTTAAGAGTCTCTGATCTCGTCGTCTAATCGGACACAGAATGTCAGCAACTTGATCCAACGGAATGCCACGAAGACTACCCATGACCATTCAAACAGTAACTTGATCCAACGGAACGCAACGAAGACTACCCTGGACCATTCAAGCACGGGTAAGGAAGACTTGAATCATGGCCGCAACAACTCAACCACGTACTACCAAGGAAGTGCTGAAGATGTAGGCGATGCGCCGGTTTAGAACTTTAACCGGACATTCGTCTCCTTCCGCGAATACACGGGCGAGTCAGACCGTAGTTCGATCACAGGAGTGGAAAGTATTCAAGCTCATCACTTGGGTGCGAACAACTAGATGATCACGGGTAGGTCGCAGATGTCTACTCTCCGTAAGAATCTGGCAAACGCGTCTATCAAGAAGTCTGCCACTTAAAACATGGAGGAACCCAAGATAACGGTGGGCAACTTTGTGGGCAGCGACGACAATCGGCTGTTCGATATCGAGCGGGAGGTGAAGAAAGCGGAGTTCTATTTGGACGAGGTGGACAGGTCTGCCCAGTAGAAACTCATCGATAAGCTGACTTCAGAGGTAATTGCTCCCGGTCTTCTCGAATACAGTGGCGCCGAAAGTGAAACCATGGACAAGAGGAAGAGAAGTCATCCAGTGCTTTAACAACAGCCGAAGCAAGCGTTGAAGCCTGGATTAAACCGTCACGCTCTTTCTCAAAGCATTTCGCCACTGAAGGACGTCGATTAGCTTGACACTTCTGGGAAGCAGGCCTATGGGAATCAAGATTTCTTGATTAAGGAGGTCAGCAAACCCAGGGAGTCGGAGTCGAAGATGAAAGAATTCAACGGGCATCAAGAGTTTTCGCTGAAGGAGGACGATGAAGCTCGCCAGTCGTATGTTAAGGAGTTTAACGGAGATCTTGAGCTGTCTTCTTTGGAGGAAAATGCACCTGATGATGTGGCCTCGAAGGAGATCAACGAGCCCGAAGAGTCGAAAGAGGAGATCCCAATTGCGGGAGAACCTTCTGGCGAAGAACCACGCCAAACAACGCAATCCGGGGACGATGTTAAGTCAGCCCCACCTAAGTAAACATTCATTAAAGTTGAGGAGACCATTCAGCAGGCAAAGAACTTTTTGCTTGACGAGTGAGAAACTCAGACCTTAATGATTGATTGACTAGTTTGACCACAGTTGGTGATCAACATTATGAAGTTATATATAATTCAAATCCAAAATTTACTTGCAAACAACAAATGGGGTTTTGGGGTTTTGGGGTTTTGGGGTTTTGGGGTTTTGGGG
>Ga0208544_10003042_pt1 | contig 10671 bp, 13 predicted proteins | sample DEB08_DNA_9_FD_184526 | JGI IMG/M metagenome (GOLD analysis project Ga0208544, IMG submission 184526) | Aqueous microbial communities from the Delaware River and Bay under freshwater to marine salinity gradient to study organic matter... | ecosystem: Environmental > Aquatic > Marine > Coastal ...
TTCTATAGCACCTAAAATATGCGCGGCAGCTTGCTCTCCAGTACCCCCAGATAACGCAGAGGACACGGCATTCTGTACGCCGCCCGTTAAAAACGCCAGATACTGGTTGCTTACTGCGCTATCGGATGATAGAAAATCTAGGCTATTGGGGGATATGGTTTCTAGTACGCCAGATACAGCCTTAGAAGTAATAATCGCGTTGGTAACGGCCTCATAAAATATGTCTTCAGTTACATCTTGCCCTTGTAGTTTGGCGTTTATGCCCCCCGCAATAGTGTCCTGTATTATGGTGGGTAACCTTTTAAATTCTCCTTCTATAGTTTCAAAATTTAGGCCATCGACCAATTCGTCAACTTTACCCATACCCATCCCTACTAACTGTGGGATAGAGGCTTCTAAAAATGGGTCAAGAAACGCGTCGGAAAAGCTATCTCCCAATACTAACGCCGTGCTAGAGGCGGAAAAACCGTCAACTAGGCCATCTAGGAGTACATCTTGGAGGAAAAAATTACTATCGGGAATTAAATCCGCGTATCCTTGGAACTTTTCACCGAATCCGCCTAGTAGTTTTCCAGTGGCGTATTGTTTGGCTGCTCCTTTTGCGATGTCTCCCCATGATACGTCTTCGTACCCGGGAAAATCCAAAGCCTTTAGCATTACAGTTTGCGCGGTATTCATCATGGGTATGACCCAACCCATACCTGTCGCCATCAAAACTATTTGCACTAGAGCTTTGATTGGGTTATCTAGGAAACCGTTTACAAAACCTTTCTGCCAATCGTATATTGGCTCGATTATGTATTCGTCAAACTTTCTACCTAGCCTACGTAAGTCATCTTCAAAGCCACCGTTAAAAGCGTAGTCGTCGAAACTGGCTAAAGCATCAGAAAGGGGATCCCAAACGTCGTGCCATCTATCACTTAACCAACTCATTCAGCCTTTCCTTTCTGCTTAATTCTTTTTTTGCCCATACTTATAAACGCTAGGTAGTCATCAGGGTTTTTATTACTTTTACCTAAAGTAACTTTAACATCTTTGTCTTTTAATTCCTCGTACATAGCTAAAAAAGACTCTGTGTACATATCGTTGTCGTATTTTATAACCCCAAAAGTCGCTTTGTTTCTTTGTAAATGACTTAAAAAGTCTACAAGGTTTGTTTTTATGTTGGGTAATACGTCAGCGTTATAGAATAAGGTAAAAAACTGGCTAAAGCTGTCTTTCTTACCTCTAGTTGTAGCGAACGCTGAGTTATTAACTTGGACTAAATCAGTGCCGGGTATAACCGCCGCAGACATGTTGTGAATCTGGTCAATAGTTTTAAGACTAGAAACGGCAGTCGTTATAATTTCAATTGGGTTTAGTTGTTGTTGTTTGCTGTCTATAAGCGGTGCTTCAACCCCCTCAAATTTATGCGTAACCAACCCGTCAATTTGTTGTTTAGTTACCTGCTGCATACTGCGCTCCTAGTTAAGGTCAACCCATGCGCCATTAGCGTATAGTTTTAGCTTATGGTCGTCGGTGTCGTAGTATACCTGCCCATTTGCTGGAGAGCTAGGAGCAGCACTCTGCGCTGGGAACTGAACCCCGCCGTTAAGTGGCTGTGTCACTAGATCGCCTGTTTGCTGTGAGCCACCTGTAACCCTACTGTACTTTAAACCGCCGTCTTCAGAGCCGTCACCGGAGTCAATTATTTCTGTAAACAAACTGGCATACAAGATTTGCTCAGGGCCACCACTAGACAAACCACGGTCATTAGCGCCGAAGAACTGTATTTTTCCTATATCATCCCCATCATTACCGCCACTAGCACCATGTGACCGGTTTAACTTGATAATAGGGCTAGCGTCGGCACTACTCGCTTCATTATTGGATATTACTAAGTCAGCGTTTGTATCGTTACTATTTATCGTTACAGGGCCAGTATTTACTGTCAATGGAGTGCTAATATCTACACCACTAGCGTTTAGCTCGAAGCCAAGTGTAGAAGTGCCCGCCACCATTCTGGATATTTTGTACGCGCCGTCCTCTGTACCATCAGTAACATCGTCGGCTTGCGCTTCAACTTCGGCGTAGGTTACCTTTTGGTCGGCATCGTTGTTACCTTGGTACCGAATAGTACCTAAAGTATCAGCATCCGCAGGGCTAGACGAGTCTCTGTAAGAGTTAAGTACTGGGTGGTCATCGGCTCCTGTATTGGTACTTACCATATCAAAAGTCTTACCCGTCCCAAGATTTAGGGTAAGGCCGCCGTTAATAATGCCATAGGGAGCGTATGGGCTAGTAGCCCCTAGGGTAAATGTCCCCGTGTTAACTATGCTACTACCACCGTTATTAATAGTTCCAAAACCACTAGTAATAGAGCCACCATCTAACGCGCCTACAGACGTAATGTTAGTCTGGGCGGCTGTTTGTAGTGTGCCTGTTAATGTGCCTCCACTAATAGCGCCTGTTGTAGTTATAGTGCTTGAGCCGTTATTAATAGTTCCAAAACCACTAGTAATAGAGCCACCATTTAATGCACCTACAGACGTAATGTTAGTCTGGGCGGCTGTTTGTAGTGTGCCTGTCAACGTAGTACCAGTAATAGCGCCAGCGGTAAATGCTACGGCAGAATTTGTAACCGCTAAAGTGCCGCTTGTAACATCTGGAAGATATATATCGTAAGCACCATTAGCTACGGTAGCATTCGGAGTGGCGTTTAACTTAAATGATTTTTGAGCGGCATTGGGGCTGTAAAACTGCATATACCCATTACTGTATGACATTAGAATAGGATTGCCATAACCCATAACAAGACCGTAAGAGAATAGGCTCATCGCTGGGTCTTCTTGACCACCACCATGACCTAACTTAAATTTCATACAGCCTTGTTCATTACCATCAACGGGGTACTCTGTTTCGGCGTAAATTCCCGCGTATTCAAATTTCTCACTAGCATTATTCGTACCAAAGAACTTTACTGCCCCTATCTCAGAACCGCTTGCCGCAGTACCACCGTCTCGAAATAGTTCTATACTTGGGTTTTCAGTAGTGCTATTTGGGGTTGTGCTTGTAAGTTTTAATGTATTAGCGTTAACGGCAAGCTCACCATTAATTGTAGTAGCGCCAGCAGTAACCCCACCTGTAACAGTGAGATCACCATTGATAGTAGTGTCGCCTAGGTCTTGGCGCAGGTGCTCATCTAGCTGATTAAAGTACAAGCGTAGTATGCTAAACGTGCGTTGATACAGGCTCTGATTGTACTGTGCAGGCGGTATCGGCAGAGCCGGGGCTTTAAACTTGACGTTGTTAGCCATTAGCGTCTTCCATCTGGGCGCATATCAATGCGGGGGTATCCTAACTGCCACTTAACGCCAAGGTTAGTAGACTCTACTTTCATAGACATTTGTCTGCCACGTAAGCGCGTGTTTATGTGTGTGGTGTAAGGTTCTACAGTAACCGTAGTCCCCTGCACTATTGTGCCTGTGTTACTGCCACCTTCTGACGTTGGGGTGTTATACCCAGAGCCAGAGCTGTCTAACGGGTTTAAAGTAATATCTACGCTAGGAGAGCCTTGTGTAGACCCTTGGAACGTAATATCTGGCAACATACGCCATACAAAGGCGAATTGGTGCCCATCTTGTAGGTCGAACTCAGAAGACGTGATAGAGGCAGTTATGGCCGTTGTAGTGGTAGTTTCGTTATCATCTACGCCAATTTCGTGGTCTACGAGGTTTTTAGTGTATGTAGCGGCTAATGGGTAGCTACGTATGCCCGAGTTCTCCCATGCGGTACGCGCCATAGTGCCGTGATACCATATGTTTTCTAAGTAGTTGTACACCACGTATAGGTCATTGGCTGTAGATTCTGTGCTGGGGTAGAACCACCATATTTCATTAAACTCTTCGTTAGTACCAGAGGTCACTTGCTGTGACTGTGAAATCTCAAAGTCCTCGAATACGTGCCTGTGCAGCGTACAAGGTAGTGGTTTTACGTTGCCATCATAGGTATAAAACTTGTCTTTGCCCATCCAAAACGCTATACCATTGGCGTAAGACACGGCATTTGGGCCGCATATAGACACGTTTTCACCTACTATTTGCGCACCCCAACCCTCTAAACCGAGTAGCTGTAGCGCGTATAAGGCGGCATCTGTCCATACAAGTATCTCTTGGCGGGCTTGTATGCCCGTTATAATCTCACCACCCCTAGATAGTTTTAGGCTACCAGCTACGTTTATCTCACTAGGTGCCCAATCCCCAGCGTCGTCTTGGTGTGACCAACGTACTAGTAATGGGTCTAATGTGTTTGTAGTGTCTAAATACGCTGTCGTACCTAAACAGAACACGAACCGGCTTATGTCTGATACCAGTACCTTGTTAGCTACAGCAGGTACACTAAGTGAGTTAACTCTACTTGATAACAAGATAGCACGTGTAGTTAAAGGATTCGCACCATCCCAATAGAATAGTGGCCCACCCCTGTAATTTGTGATGAGGTCTTCACCGAAGTTAGCCTGACTCCACAAACGTATGTTAGTTTCAGTGGTAAGCCCCGTACCCCATACACCACCACCCCATTCACCTCCGCCCCAACCATTTGTGGCAGTCTGGACTTCATCACCTGAGTTTATCTGGAATGTAGCCACTAAAGCCCCACCGCCAAACGAAGTAGACGCGCTGGTAGCGTTATCCGCTGCCCCGCTAGAATCCACTACAAGCACTGTGTATGTATCAGCAAAAGAAAAGGCTACTGGCTGTCCATCAGCTATGGTAATTGCATTGGCGATAGTTATTGATGTTTGGTCAGCTACCGCAGTTACTACCTCACTAAACGCTGATCCATCTGTATTGTTACCTGTGATGGTCATACCAATGGCTATTGTGCCATCTGTAGGGTCGTCAATGGTTACAGTTGCGCTGGCGCTAACAGATACGTCTATTGTTGTAGACACTTGTTGTGACGCGTTGTACGATATTTGGTATTCCCGCTCTATATTGGCCTCTACAAGCCCATTAAAGTCCCCAGATTTACCTGAAAACGTCACAAAATCGTTGTTTCTGTACCCGCGATTGGTGTCCACAATACGCAGTAAATTACTAGAATTATAGCTAATAGCCTTGTTAGAGTACGTAATAACAGCAGTAAAGTGTAATATCGCCCCTACAGCGAGGGTTTCGGCAGTGCCCGCGAACGTTATTTGTGTTGTTGAGGCCGCTGTTACGATCTGTGTAAACGAGTTACTGTCTGTATCTGTACCAGTAACAGTCATACCTGTACGAATGTCACCTACTAAATTTTCAATAAGTACCGTATTGGCTGCGCTTATGGCGGTTTTCACTGTCGCAGAACCTTGGCGGAGCGGAGTAACGTCGTTGTACTCGCCACCAGACTCTACATAGAACTTAGTGTTCGTGCCAATACCTACGTACAACTTACTAGCTAGAGTACGCCAGCTATGGATAGAGCGAGATATGCCGTTAAACACGTTGTTAGACAGGCGCACCCACCCACCGATCTTTTCCGGCAAACCTTTACGGAACCGTACTTTGTCGGAGTCGTGCCATCCACCCTCAGTACTGTATCGAGTACCTTCTTTGTTTACACCGGGTTTTAGTTCTAACTTGCTTAATGGCATTGTTACCTCTTAATAAGTCCACAGCACAGGTACAGTACTACGTGTGTCTACGTGTACGAAAGTCTTAGCGATACCAATACCACCAAAGTCTAGCTGAAATGCTAGTTTCGCCAGCAAGAATCTCTGCGCACCGCTGCTAACTCGTATGTCTGCGGCAATGCCTTTACTGTGCATCCCCGGCTCTGCTTTCTTAGCTTCAATAGAATGCTTAGGGCTTCTATATCCAGAAGTAATTGTAAAGGGGAATCCAGCCTGTTCGCGCAGCATGTCCAATCTATGGATAAATTCATCCTGCATGTCATTCTCGCCAGTCTCTTGGCAATCGAACTCTTCGATCTTAAAGTATTTAAAGTTACTCATCTGGTTTATGACTCGCACCGAAGTAAAAAGAAGTTATGGCTGATACTACACCACCCATGTAGCCTAGGATTAGGCTTACTATAGTGTCGCTATTAGCATCAGGTGGCTGGATAGTAACAAGAAAAATATACCCCACGAAGCCCACCAGAGCGACGAGAGCAACGATTCTTGGCGTCCAATCACCTTTGTGTGCTTGTCTCGCATCTTTGACATCTTGAGCCTCCAAAGCAAATACATCGACTTCTAGCTCCGCCATCTTCTTCTCGAAGTCTAACTCGGCCTTTTTAATCTCGACAAGCTGCTCAGGTGTGGCAGATTGCATTGCTGTATCTATAGACTTAGCGTCTGACTTACAACCTAGTACGGATGCAATTGCTTGTGCAGCGGTGCCCCCAAGAGGGCCAGCTAGTGCCGCACCAAGTGTAGGAGCAACCGCCCCAATTAAGCCTTTAATAGCTTTAAAATTCATTTTACTTACCTACTTTTTGCATAGCTGATTTATGTGAAGCTGAAAAACTCTTACCGTTCTTCATTTCTTTACGCATAAAAGCCATATGCTTAGCTGTATGGTGTTCTTTATGCTTTTCTAACGTTGTTTTCTGCTGCTTGGTTAGCCCTGAAGTACGTTTGCGCATAGCCGTTATCTCAGTGGAGTACTGTTTAAGTTACTTAGTCTCGAACTAAGGCGCGCAATTTGCCCTTCAAGCCTTTCAATCGGGCTTTAAAGATTGCTAATTCGGCTTTTATTAACGCTAGCGCCGCTTTCGATTTTGCTTGTATCTTGACTTTGAAGCCCCCTAATAGTGCTTTCAAGTCGTTTAATAGTTTGGTTAGCATTGCCATTTTACCTTTTCTAGTCTCTTTTTAGTTCTATACCAGCCTCTAAAGCCGCTATACGTAGTTTTAAGTCAGTAAGCGAATCTTTAAGTTTTTCAGTAGCGCTATTGTGTTTTTGCTGCTGATCACTAACGTACACTAAAAGCATGTCTTGCCTAGCATCGGCAGGAAGTGCTCCTAACTCGCCTCTAGGCCATTTTACCCTAAACTCGCTGTTCTGATCTATGTCCATTTGAGTTTTGTCTAAAGCATGTTCCAAGAGGTTTAGCCGCTCTTGAATACCAAAGTAAGCCATAGTCGATATACAAGTAAAAGCAATCATAGCCACTAGGTTTCTGATTGGTATTGTTATACCTGTATTCTCACTAAGTTCCATAGCTAGATGAGTTGGCCAATAATAGCAACGCCACCAGAGATAATGAGCACATACAGCCCCCAAATAATGTTTTCTAGGCGGATAAACTTCTTAGAGCCATCGCTAAGCTGTTCTTTAATATGAGAGTACTTAATGTTGCACTCCGACTCATGCCGCTCAATACCCGCGATTGTTTCTACTAGCATTTCCTTCTGCGTTGCCATTACTACCTCTACAATATGTTTAAAGTTATGATTATACCGTCGTGCCCTTCGATAGGAAGGCCCACTTCGGCGTTAAATAAGTCTTCTCTGCCAAAACTCGCAAGTAAGAAATCATACATTGGAGTGTTTGTCTTTACATGCCCTTTTATGGCTGTAATGTCTAAATCCCGTAATGCCTTACAAAAGGAATCACCAGACAGTATAAATGCTTTGTTGTTACCTACTACCACGTTTGTGCAGTAGTATGCTTTGTTCTTAACTATACCTGTTGTGTAGCCCGCAACTTCCCCGTCTTTAGTTATCTCTGCGTTAAGTTTGTTCTCGCACGCGTGTACGAACATACGCTTTATAGTGTCAAAGTCTGCCCTTGTATTGGTATCTATGGTGTCTTTGTTTTCGGCGTATAGTTGCTCTAGCCTCACTAGGTCAACTACGTTAACTATCGTAGTGCTAAACATCGAACGTCACCGTTACAGAAGCGTCGTCTTCGTCACCAAATAATGATACTGCGCCTACTGCATTACCTGACCATTGTGCGTAGTTAACTCCGCTCTTTAGTACTGTTTGGAAGGTAAGGGCGCTCATATTAACACTGCCTAAAGGTGTTACTACAGACGTTATTGATGTGGCTGATAGATTTTCGTCTGGGTCGGCCACGGCGAATACAAATGACGGGTTAGCGTTCTGTGTGCGGAGGGTGTGTATAGTGTAGTTAGTGCCATCAACTGTCACGTGGTCAGGAGATAGGTTACCTAAGAACTGAGCCTTTTCAAGCGATTCATCAGATAACACCGCGAATGGCACTCTAGTAAACCCATAGTAGAACCCTTGTTTTGCGTTAGTAACCCCCACAGTCATAACGGAGACATTAGTCCCACCCCCTGCGCCGCCTACCATCATTATAGCGCCAGAAGACATTAACTAACGCCCCCACCAAAGATAACATATAAGTTATCTGCTACGCATACGATCTCGGCTACGCCGCCATGGACTATAGTTCTAGTGCCGTTGGCGCTACCTGCGGTGTAGGCTAGACCTGAACACAGGGCTATAACATTATCATTAGCCGCTTGGATAGTAATATCAGCCGCGTTATTAGGGTCTGCGTTAACAATAACCCAAGTAGAGCCAACAGGGATGGCCGCTGTAGCTGTATCGGGCAATGTGTAAGCAGTAGCTGCGGTAGCGATGGATATAATTCTTTGCCCAACAAGTGCTGTCATAGCAGTTGCATCTTTGTTACCACTTGCAGGTACAGTAGCCGTAGGTGATCCTGTAAGTCCACCAGTAGCAGTTGTAACACCTGTAACAGCTAACGTGCCCGCTACAACTGTGTTGCCCGTGGCGGCTGTTACAGTAAACTTGTCTGTGTTTACAGTTACATTACCCGTCACACCTAATGTGCCACCCACTGTGGTAGCGCCAGTAACATCCAGTGTGCCACCCATTGTAGCGTTGCCTGCGGTGCTAGTACCTGCTTCTTTAACATCTGCGCCGTCACAATATAGGATAGCGGTTTTGCCGTTAGGTATAACCACGCCAGCGTCATTAGCGGTCTTTACAGTTACCGTCTGGCCGCCAGTAGTAGCGTTGTTGATGACCCATATCTTGGCTAGGTCAGGCACGATTATGTTAGAGTTAGACCCTAAAGTACCAGAAGTTAGCCTGATTATTGCATGTCTTGATTGGCAGCTAGTCCCAGTTGTATTAGTAGACAGCGTAGTATTGCCAGTTATCTCTATGCTCACGTACCCAGCGATAGCTTCTTCTAGCATGTCGGTAAGTTCGGTGTTTATGAGGGTGCCCCAAGTACCCGCTGCTTCGCCCGCTGCCGGTTTTACAAGCCCTAAACTAGTAGTATGCGCCATTATTCAATCCTAATTATTGCTGTAGTCGCGCTCGCGGCAGGGAAAGTAACCGTAAACGTGCTGTTAGATGATGTTTTGTCTGAGCCGAAGTTTAGCACAGCTATAGCTATGCCGCCGTCCACGTACAATAACGCTCCACGAGCCGTTATAGAAGAACTCGCCCACTCTACGTCTGTTAAGTCTACGTAAGCTGTGGTGCCACTTGAAGTGGGCGTGCCTTTAGTTACCGCTTTACCTGTAGCGTCGTACCCTGTACCAGAGGCTTCGCCTGTAGCGGCGTACGCTGTAGTGGCGGCACCTAAATCAGCGGCGCTAGTATACAAAGCTAATTTTAAACTAACTGAGTCAAAGTCTAAGTCCCCTTTAAGGAGGGCTAACTTAGCTGATGTGGTCATTGTTTGTGTAATAGCCATCTTATGCTACTCCTACCGGTGCTGCTCCAGTGGGCGTACGATACGCATCTTTAAATGTTCTAGCCCCTAGTGATCCTAACAGCTTTAGAGATGTTACAAACTGTTGATTGTACATGGCTACTATATCTGGCTCAGCTTTCATAAACCTAGCTGCTTCTACTAGCGCACCGTTTAGCAACACACTATCAAAGTTAGTCGATAGCCAAGTAGTGCCGGTTTCCCCGCCCGAAGTAATAGACGCAGGATAGGCTTTGTATGTGTGGATTGTCGCGTATGCTGCGTCAGGTGTGGGAGCTACGGTAAGAAATAGTGTATTAGCTGGGCCACCATAAGTACTTTCACCATACTGCGCGTAGTGCGTAGGAACGGCTGTGGAGGTTGTGTCAGGGTATGCCTCTAACAAAAAGCTATTGTCTTTCTGTAGTAGGTACGTAACTACACCTGCGGCGCTCTTAACAGCTAGGCTAACACTACTTAAATACCCGCTAGGGACAGCGAATGTAGCACTACCGATAGTTAAGGTAGTAGCGCTGTCTGTAAACGTGCTGGCAGGTAAATCAATAGCTATGTATATAGCTTGCTCTGCTTGGGTAATGAACAAGTTTAGCTGGAAGTCTGAAAACGTATTCTCAGTAACGTCAGCGATGTTAGTCTTCAAGTCCGCGTATGTCATGCTCATTATGTCGTCACCGTCACTGTGCCTATCTTGGTATTACCCACTAGTGTGTTGGGTATGTCTATGTTATCCCCGCCGCCTACAGGTCTAAAACCGTACTGGGTAACTCTACTTGCCGCAGCGGCGTTGTCTGGGCGCGGGTTGCGTATTGCTTGTGGGTCAGTTACTACAACTTCCCCTAACTTGTTCTGTGGGTGATCTTTTTCCCAACATTCAGGGCATACCATTAAATGCGTGTTCTTACTCTTGATAACCAGAGCTTTGAGTTTCTTTAGTTTATACTGAAACCCACAACGATCACATATAGCAATCGCTCTTTTA
>Ga0208544_10003045_pt1 | contig 10669 bp, 10 predicted proteins | sample DEB08_DNA_9_FD_184526 | JGI IMG/M metagenome (GOLD analysis project Ga0208544, IMG submission 184526) | Aqueous microbial communities from the Delaware River and Bay under freshwater to marine salinity gradient to study organic matter... | ecosystem: Environmental > Aquatic > Marine > Coastal ...
CTAACATGCTGTCCTACAACCTCCAGACACTACTAGAGAGGCGCGGTAAGACTGCTACATTGCGTAAGAAGTCTTCTGGTACGTATGACCCCTCTACGGGTGCTCTAGGCTCTGTAGTGGACACTGACGTAACTGTTAAGATGTACTTCGCTGATTATGGTCTTAGTGAGATAAACAACGACAGTGTTCTCATGGGGGATCGTAAAGTTCTTATTGCCCCAAGGGACACATCTGGTACTGCTACACCTGAACCTGATAATGAAGATCAGATCCTATCCGTAGGTGATACTGTAGTAATTAAGGCTATTCAGAAGATTTATAACTCTGATGTCTTAGTCTGTTATATATGTCAGGTGAGAGAATAATGGTAGTCAGGGTTAATAAGGCATCTATCAAAGCTAAACTAGATAAGGCTATGGAGGATACAGAGGAAGAGATTAAGGGGAGACTAAACAATATAGCTTTCTCTCTGACACTCAGGGTTCCTGTTGATACAGGTGCTTATGCTGAGAGTTTCTCTGTTGACACTTCTGGGGGTAGATCCATTCGTAGGGTATCCTCTGATGGTAGACCCAGAAACCAGGATATGGCATCTTATCGTAATACAGCCTACTCACTCATGCGTAATGACATTGAGCGTATTAAGGTACTAAAAAGCAATAAAATACAATTCAAGAATGGTGCACCTCATGCTACAGAAGTAGAGGCTAGGTATCAGGTGTTTGGTGCAGCAAAGGATAAATTCAGATAATGGCTAGTATTTATGAAGAAATAAGAGCAACCTTTGAAGTCACCCTAAACTCAGTAGTAGGTATCCCTTCTGTTGCATGGGAGAATGTTAGTTTTACACCTACTACAAACTCACCGTACATAAGAGTTCGAATGGTTCCAACAGTAAGAGAACCAGCCGTAAGAGGTCTTAATCCTCAAATGTACTATCAAGGATACTTCCTAGTTGAATGTTGTGTACCCGAAGGCAACGGACCAGCTACAGGTGATGACCTTGCAGACCTCATTATAGACGCCTTTGAGGCAACCACTGACCTAACCAATGCTGGTACTACTCTTAGTATCCGGTATGCAGAAAGAGACCTCGGCACTCAGCAAGGCTCGCACTATTGTATCCCAGTTCGTATTGGCTGGTACATCTACTCTTAATTCCTCTAAGGAGAAAATCTAATGACTGAATTTGCACAAGGCTCACGTTCTAGCCTATCTTTTATCACTGAAAGTACTTTTGGTACTACACCAGCAGGTAACTTTCAGAACCTCCCTTTTAGCACTCACTCACTGAACCTAGCTAAAGATCGCCTTCAAGGTAATGACATCCAAGCGGATCGTATGCCTCGTGTTGATCGTCATGGCAACCGTCAAGTAGGTGGTGATATTGTTATTGACCTTCGTGATGGTGAATATGATGCACTGCTCGAAAGTGCTATGATGGGCGTGTGGGATAACACACCAGTAGGGCCAGATGAACTTAAGGTTGGTACTACCCCTAAATACTTCTCTATTGAAGACTATGCTGCTGATATTGACCAAGCGCGTCTCTTCACAGGTATGACAGTATCCTCTATGGGTATCTCTCTTGCACCTAACCAGATGGTTACTACTACCTTGTCTATGCTTGGTAAGGATATGTCCATCGGTGCTACAGAGAAAACACAAGTTGCTTCTACTGGTGCCTCTCCTTTTGATGCTTACTCCGGTGATCTCTCAATTGGTGATGTAGGTAGTTTGTCTGCCTCTGCTATTGTTACAGCTATTGACTTTAGTGTAGACAACGCATTCTCTCCAACCTTCGTAATTGGTGATGATAGCGCCCCTTGTTATCAGTATGGTCGTGCCACTATTGAGGGTTCTTTTACAGCATTCTTTAATGATGCCACACTGATTAACCGTTTCCTGAATGAGACCAACAGTGCTTTGCAAGTATCCGTTAATGACCCATCTGGTGCTAACGAGTACGTGTTCTTGTTCCCTTACATTAAGATCAACAGTGCAGATGCTAACGTAGGTGGCCCAGAGGGTCGTTTCGTAGAGTGTTCTTTTGTAGCTCTTTATGATGCTACAGAAGAAAGCAACCTCGTAATCAAGCGTCCAGACACAACGTAATCCTGCTTAGGTAGGTAGGTGGGGGTGGCTTGTCGGGTGGCTGCTCCCACTGTTAAAATAAATAACCCGAAACCTCTTAAACCCCGAAAAGGAATACCCGAATGGATCTCTCAAATATTGTTCCAACAACAGACGAAATCGTAGTGACCCTCAAATACCCTGGTACTGATAAGGTACTAGAGAATGACGATGGTACCCCCATGACTATTACTCTCCATGCACCTCACACTAAAGAGTATAAAGCTGGGGTTTACGAACAGGCTAACAAGCGCATTAAAGACCAGCAGAAAGAGTTTACTGTCCAAGATTGGGAAGAGTCTACTACAGAGTTGCTGATTAAAGCTATTAAGGATTGGGATATTACCTTTGGTGGTAAGAAGCCTAAACTAACACCCGCTAAGGCTAAGGAGGTATTCAACTCTAAGGCTGGTTTCTGGATCTCAGAACAGGTGCAAGAAAAGGTTAATTCCTTTGAGGCTTTTACTCCCGCCTGAGTACCCAACTATGTGATTGGGCAGAGCATGAGTTTACCCTTAATAAGACAGACGATAAGGGTATCTCAAGTAAAGAGCATTTAGAACAAGTGAGGAAGATGACCGGATATGCACCAGAAGGACTAGAGAACCCAACAGAGTTCCCGAAACTTCTTATGCACGTCTGGTCATTTTTTCTACAGCTACACCAATCAAGGACAGGGGGCTTCTCAGGCCCAAACCCTATTACTTACCAAGACCTACATGCATGGTCTATAATGACTAATACTGAGTTACACCCTTATGATGTGGCTCTAATAAAGAAACTAGATACTCTCTATCTTAAAGGTGACTAAATGGCTGATATACTCCTAGACGTGAAGGTTGTAGGTACACAAGATGTACTGAAAGTTCAAACAGCCATGGCTAAAGTAGAGCGCGAGGCTAAGAAGCTATCCAACTCTATGAATCAAGGTAAGCTAACTAATCAAGCATACTTTAAAGGTCAGACACAACTTGTATCAGTACTAACTAAGGCTGGTGTTAGTTACAAAGAAGCCCAACGTGCTGTCTTTGGTTATACCAAGGCTATGAAAGATTCGACTATTGCCTCCGGTCAAATGGCTAGGTCTGTTAGTCAGTCCACACAGGTTGCCACAAAGGGTACTAGTCGATTAGGTGTTGTAGCACAACAGACAGGTTATCAGGTAGGTGACTTCCTAGTACAGATCCAATCCGGTGCTAACCCAATGATGGCCTTTGGTCAACAGGCTACACAGCTTGTTGGTGTCATGGGTATGTTTGGTAAGAAGATGATGTTTGCTGGTGCAGCCTTGGGTATTGTTATACCCTTAGTAACTGCTCTTGCTGGTGCCTGGTTGCGCTCAAGGGATTCAGCAAAAGAATCTGCGAGGAGCCTAGATTCATACGCAGGGTCTTTGGATGTTGTTAAAGATTCCTTTAAGGAGTTAGAAAAACAGATAACCTCCTCTCTAGAAAATATAGATAAGAAGTTGAAGGCTTCTAGGTTGGGTGTTTCAGAGGAGGAAATTTCCTTCATTGATAAACTAACCGTTGCCCAGCAGAAATACACGGATGCTTTAGAGAACTTAAATTCCGAACGGTCTTTCCTGTTGAAGGGGGGTTTCAGTAAAAAAGAAATGGAGGAATTGCTCCTATCTGATACTCAGGCTATGCAGGCAGCTAGAGAAGAAGCCTCGCTTGCCTCCGCAGAATATGAAAGATTTAAAGCCCTAAGAACCTCCCTACTAGCAGGAAGCAGTTTGTCACCTTTTGGGGGTGAAGGAGACCCCGCTTATAGTCCAGAGGGTCTAGCAAGAGCAGAAGAATACCGCGAAACCGTATCACGTATTAGGGGTCTAATGGGTGAGGTTTCTTCTGAGGCTACCGTTTTAACACAGCACGTTTCTGACGTTGCTAATGAACTTGGCTTAGGTTACAAAGAGGCTTTAAAACTCCAAGAGGAAATGAAGGCTGTGGAAGGCTACGCTCTAGGAACTACCGAAGCTGATATGGAAGCGGGTATTATTGCTGCTGCTGCTGCTGCTGCTGTCCTTGCTGAAAACATGGGAATTTCTCTTGGTTTGGCTTTAGATCTGGTGGCCATAGCTGGTAAATCTAGAGCAGAAAACGCATTTGATGCCGGTATTAAAACAGGTGCTATACCTCCACAAGCGGCTGGAGACTTTGACCTTGAAACCGGAAACAAACCTAACACCTTCCTAAAATCTTACATGGACCGTGTTGACCAGAGGGTAAAAGATAGAGCCTCTGCTGCAAGGAAGAAACCTGGAGGTGGAGGGGGCGGTTCTTCTGACCCGCGCATTGCAGCACAAAAAGCTGTTGACTCTCTAATATCATCTTATGACAAAGAATACGCCACTTTAATTAAGATAGAAAGTGCGCAGGCTGACGTAAATAAGGCTGTTGAACTCGGTGTTATTGGGGCGCAACGGGGTTCTGAAGTAATGAGTGCCTACACTAAATCCCTTGAGGATGCTAAAAGCCCAATGCTTGACTTAGCTAACACCGCAGCAGGAGCCTTTAGTGATGCCTTTATGTCCATTGTAGATGGTACCAAATCTGTTAAAGACGCTTTCGGTGATATGGTCAAGATTGTTATCAAGAAGGCTTTTGAGATGGCAGTTATAAACCCCATCATTAACGCTATCTTTGGGGGTGTTGGTGGATTCAATAAGTTGCCTGCCTTTGGTAGTAATCAAGCTAACGGTGGTGCATGGTCAGGTGGCCGTCAGATCCAAGCATACGCTGATGGCGGTGTTATTGGTGGTCCCACTATGTTCCCTATGTCCGGTGGTAAAACTGGCCTTATGGGTGAAGCTGGTCCAGAGGCTATTATGCCATTGAAGCGTGGTAAGAATGGTAAACTCGGTGTAGAGACATCTGGTTCAGGTTCTGTAGTAGTAAACAATAACTTTAATGTTTCTGCTAATGGTGATGATAGTGTAAAGCGTATCATCCAAAGTCAAATGCCTAAAATCTCAGAGGCAACTAAACGCGCTGTAGTCGATAGTAAAAGACGCGGTGGTTCTTATGGAAGGTCGTTCTAAGTCATGGCTATTACTTACCCGTTAAGTCTACCAACAAGTGTAGGCATTGCTAATATTGAATTGTCAGCAAATAATGCAGTAGCTGTTAGTAGGTCACCCTTTACTTTCAGTCAGCAGGTATTCACTTACTCAGGTCAGATGTGGACAGCTTCTGTCTCTATTCCCCCTGTACTACGTGAGTACTCTGCTGATTGGAAGGCTATGCTAGTGGCCCTAAAAGGTCAGACAGGTACCTTCCTTCTAGGTGACCCCGATTGTGAAACTCCTAGAGGTACTATTACAACAGCCCTTATCACAGGGTCTATTGGTGATGAAACTGTATCAATATCTATGGCAGGATCTCTTCTTGCTGGGGACTACATCCAATTAGGTACAGGTGCTAATGCTAAACTTCATCAAGTACTAGTTGATCAGTCTGGTAGTGGTAGCCTGGAAATATGGCCTGCACTAAGAAGTAGTTACACTAATGCTGCTGTAACATTTAATAGTGCAAAGGGTGTATTCAGGTTGTCCACTAACCAAACATCTTGGTCTATTAATGATAATAGTATCTATGGTATATCCTTTGATTGTATGGAGGCCCTATGAGTAGGACAGTAGCAGCAGGTATTATAACTGCACTAGCCCAGACTAACGTATCCCCTTTCTATGCAGTAGAGTTCCTTTTTGATTCTTCTCCTCTTAGGTTCTGGACGGGTTTGGGTAATAGAACTATTGATGGTGACACCTATATTGGGGCAGGTGACCTTATTGGCATTAGTGGTCTCCAAGAGGCTGTAGATCTATCCGCTAAGAATGCCACCATTAGTATGACAGGTGTTCCTCCCTATCTAGTATCCTTAGCCCTTGCAGAGCCTTACCAGAACCGCCCATGCCGTATCCTCTTTGGGGTTACTGATGTAGATGATGCTGTAGAAGTCTTTAGTGGCTTCATGGATGTAATGACTATTGAGGATAGTGGGGACAGCTCTCTTATCTCTCTCACAGTAGAAAACAAACTGGTACAACTCGAAAGGGCTAAAGAGAGACGTTACACTCACGAGAGCCAACAGGCACTTCTTACTGGTGCTCAAGAAGACATATTCTTTTCTTATGTCTCAGACTTACAGGATAAGGAAATAACATGGGGCCGACAGACAGATTAAACGATTACCTAAAAACAGTCAGAGATACTCCTTTTGAATGGGGTAAACACGATTGTTTCACCTTTACTAATACTGCATTCAAGGAAATGTATGGTGAAGGTTGGGGTGAAGATCTCTCTGGCAGGTACATGAGTAATAAAGGTGTACCACTTAGAAGGGATGCCTTGAAGAAAGCCTTTGGCTATAAAACCTTTGAGGCTGCTGTAGACGATAGGTTAGTACCTTACAAGGGCATACCCCCAAGAGGCTCCCTAGTTACAACTAAACACGCTCAGAGGTGGGTTATAGGGGTAGCCATGGGTATTAGTGTAGGAACATCTGCTGTGTTCTTATCTAAGGAAGGCTTACTTAGTTTGCCTATTGAAATGATTGACAGGGCTTGGACACGTAAATGAAAAATAAACTCCCGTATAACGTCTTTAATAACCCTAATGATTGGGATAGGTCTCCTCGTATGGCTGAAGCTATTGCTGTAGCTATAACAGGTATTGCTGCTACAGCTACAGGTGCTGCTGCTGTTCAGTTGTGGGCCACCACTTTTCTTGTGGGCCTTGGTATTAGTGCAGTTACCTCGTGGGCTATGGCGGCACTAACAGGTAAACCTAAAGGTCAAGATCGCGGTCTTATTACTAACATTAAGGATGCTGCGGCTCCTCGTGAATATGTTTATGGTGAGGTACGTAAAGGTGGTGTGATCACTTACGTGGAATCAACTGGAGAAAACAACAAGTTCCTCCATTTGGTTCTTACCATGGCTGCACATGAAGTGGAGTCTATTACTGACTTCTATATTAATGATGAAGTTGTAGGTCTTGAGAGTGCTACCACATACAACATTACATATGTTGGATCTAGGGAGAGGGGTGAAGAGGGAGACCCTGAGCCTTTTACTACAGTCTATAACTTCTCCGTACCCCCAGCATTGGATTATGCAGTACTGGCATCCCTAACTGAGGCCCAATTCCTAGAGATAGTAGAACAGGCTTACAGTAAAGAAGTTACATCTGGTTTTGAGTACACAGGCAATGTAACTTTCACCTCTGCTACTGTTGATGCTAAAGGTGCAGGTGGTGGTTATGTACCGGGAGAGAAGTGGAAGGGTAAAGTTCGTATTGAAGCCTTCACTGGAAACCAGACAGTAGGCGCTGGAACTCTCTTCGGGGAATCTAATGTGCTGGTTGGCACAGAGGGTGCTAAGTTTATTGGCTACGGTATCGCCTATATGTACATCCGTCTGGAGTACGATGGGGAGGTATTCCCTAATGGTATACCTGTGTTCACAGCTAAGGTCCGTGGTAAAAAAGTATATGACCCTCGCACTGATCTTACTGCTTACTCTGCTAATGCTGCACTGTGTATCCGTGACTACCTAGTTTCAGAATATGGTATGGATGATGCAGGGTTCACAGATGATACTGTCTTTGCCTCTGCTGCTAACGTGTGTGATGAAGACGTAGATCTGGCTACTGCTGGGGTCCAACCTAGATACGAAATTAACGGGGTTATCTCTGCTGCATCTACGCCAGGAGACATCCTACAATCTATGACTACAGCTTGTGCTGGTACACTCTTTTGGGGTCAAGGTAAATGGCAACTTAAGCCGGGCTATTACACTGCACCAACTAAGACATTAACCTTGGATGATCTCCGTGGTCCTATCTCTTTGTCTACTCGTATTAGTCGTAGAGATAACTTTAATATTGTACGTGGTACATTTAATAATAAAGAAGCTAGGTACATCCAAGAGGATTACCCAGAACTAAAAAGTGCTGCCTTTATTGCAGAAGACAATGGCCTAGAGAATGCTCTTGATCTGACGTTGCCACTCACTACCGATAGTGCAATGGCTCAGAGGATTGCAAAGATGACACTCTTCCGTGGTAGGGAGCAAATGTCGTTTACTGCAGAGTTTGGGGTTAATGCTTTTGATGTACAAGTCGGGGATGTTATAGCATTCACCAATGACCGTTATGGTTGGACTGCAAAAGAGTTTGAGGTGCTGTCTTGGGATTTTCATTCTAGTGAAGATGCTGGTGACTTACGTGTAACTCTTACACTACAAGAGACCTCTGCTGCTGCCTTCTCTTGGGATGCTGAAGAGAGTGCAATCATTGGTAATAACACTACTCTACCTGATTTTAGTGCCGGCCTAGATGTATCTAACCTGCAAGTATTTGAGGCTAGTAAGGTTGCTAAAGATGGTACGTTTTTTAATGCTGCCATTTTGTCCTGGGCTAAATCCTCCAACGCATTTGTGGATCACTATGAAATAGAATGGAGAGTAACCTCTGATCTTAACTACGCCAGTACTTCTACTACAGGTCTTAGTGTTGAACTATCCCCTATCGTTGATAGTGTGGAATATACGTTTAGGGTTAGGGCTGTAACAGCATCTGGCGTCAAAGGTACTTGGGCGGAAGTTACCCTTACCGGTGGAGGTGACCTAACTGCACCAAGCCTACCAACCTCTATTGTTGCAACTGGGCACTTTAAGTATGTAACTATCGAATGGACTAACCCCCCAGAGGTAGATTTTAACTACACAGAAGTTTGGGAGAACTCTACTAATACCACTGTTGGCGCAACAAAAGTCGGAACTTCTTCAGGTAATACATTCCAAAGGACTAATCTAGGGATTCAAGAGACAAAGTGGTATTTTCTTCGTTCTGTAGATTACAGTGGCAACATAAGTGATTATACTTCTGGTGTAAGTGCGACAACGACTTTCATTGACGATGATGATTTTGCTAATGGCATATACACGTTGTTCACTGAGCAAGGTCTTTACGCCATAGAAGACTTCGCAACACTACCTGTATCAGGTGACTTCCTTGAGCAGAAAGTCTACAACCGAGCAGATGGTAAACTCTACTCTTGGAATGGCACTGCTTGGGTTCTCGTTGTCGCTGCTGTAGAAGCCCCTGATATTAGTGGTCAACTACAGACTGCACAGATTGCAGTGGATGCTATCACTAATGACTTGATAGCTAATGACGCGGTCCAAGCGGAAAACATCTCTAACCTAGCAATAACAGCAGACAAAATTGCCACTAATGCAGTTACTGTAGATAAGGTGGTGTCTGGGGCTATCACCTCGGCTAAACTCGCGGATGGTGCCGCAACTAGCGTTAAGATTGCTTCGGATGCTATAACTGAAACCAAGATCTCCTCTGGTGCAATTACAACACCAAAGATTGCTGCAGGGGCTATTACTGCAAGCACAATCGCAACTAACGCTATCACTGCAGGTAAGATAGATGCTAACGCTGTCACTGCAGGTACTATTGCTGCAGGTGCTGTAACTGCGGGGACTATTTCTGCTAACGCCGTAACAGCTACTGAGATTGCAGCAGATTCCATAACTACCGCTAAGATTGCTGCAAGGGCTATTACTGCTACTGAGATTGCCTCTGATTCCATAACTACCTCTAAAATTGCTGCAGGGGCTATCACTGCTACTGAGATTGCATCCAACTCTATCACCTCTGCTAAGATTGTTGCGGGGACTATCCAAGCATCTGATATTCAGAGTGGTACAATAACGGCTACTCAAATATCAGGGAGCACTATTACAGGTAATAAGATTGTTGCCAACACTATCACTGGAGGGCTACTTTCAACATCTGGTATTATTACAAACTCTGCTCAAATTACTAACTCAGTAATAACAAACGCTAAGATAGCAAATGCCGCTATAACCACTTTGAAGATTGGCGGAAATGCAGTAACCATACCTATGTCAGTAACAGAGGTTATTAACAGGGATGGGGGTCTATCTAATGCTGAGGTCCAATCACTTAGTCTTGTTCTTGACGTAGCGGGGGATGTTTTGGTTACGTGGTCTGGGGCGCAGGGTTATAGTGGCGATAGCAGCCACTCAACAGAACTCAGGGTAAATGGGTCTGTTAAAATGTCTAGGGGTGGTGCTGCAACTAACGACATGCCGAACCTCGCTTGGAGTGGGTCGTTATCTGCAGGGACACACTCTATAGCCATCTGGTGGGTTGGTGGTAATAGTAGTATCACTCTTAGTAATGGCACCCTGACAGCATTTGGAGTTAAAAGATGATTATTGTTGTTTATAGAAAATCAGATGGTAGGGTTAAGAGTGTAGTAACCTTGCCGGAAAATTATGATACATCCATATATGAAGATGAGAAGCATTCGGTCCTTCAGGTTAATGACCAACCGAATCTTAACTCTAAAGTGGTTGATGGACAGGTAGTTCCTATTAAAGAGGGAGATTACCCAGAGGAAGAGTTAGAAGAGGCTTGGTTTAAAGTTAGACAAAAAAGGTATGCCCTTTTGTCAGCGAGTGATTGGACCCAAACTAATGACAGTCCTA
>Ga0208544_10003046_pt1 | contig 10665 bp, 22 predicted proteins | sample DEB08_DNA_9_FD_184526 | JGI IMG/M metagenome (GOLD analysis project Ga0208544, IMG submission 184526) | Aqueous microbial communities from the Delaware River and Bay under freshwater to marine salinity gradient to study organic matter... | ecosystem: Environmental > Aquatic > Marine > Coastal ...
ATAACACGAACAACTATTGATAATATAAATGTAACTAATAAACAATATAACTATGACACAATTTCAAGAAAACCTACAAGCTATGATAATAGCTAATGTAAAAGAAGAGGTTAAAAAACACAACAACCTACAAACAACTGATAGCGCTTTGCTTTACGATTTACAACAATATTTAAAATATAACAACATATAACTATGACACACTTTGAAAGACTTTACACTGAACGAGTTTTACTTGACTTAAAAGATTATCACATTCAAGATCAGGATGACTTTGAGAATGCTATACACGAGATTATTGACAACATGTGTACTTACACTAGTGACAACAAACAAGCAGTTGACGATTTAAACTATGATGTATTTGCAGAAGACGGACTATTTGGCAAAGCTGAAAATTGGGGTCAAGCAGCTTATTCGGCAATCTACCAAAACTTTTATGACAACGCGCCATCATTTGATGAGTATGCAGCTAACACTTTAATCCACCAATAATGACAAAGCCAGACTATCAAGATCTATCTAGCGATCTATACGAACTTACTTGTGACTTTGTAAGTGAACAACTACTAGAGATGCTTTACGATAAAGATATAATTAAAGAGACAGACGATAAAGCAATGGAAATATTTAATAAAACATTACAACAATACTACAACAGGCACTTAACAAAGTCGTGGTAACTATGAAAATATACGAAAAAGCTATAATGATATTTATAGGAGCCTTACAAGTGTGTATGGTTGTAGCAGTAATAAACACAATAATATATTATATAACTAAATAATAATACTATGTCACATTATAAAAAATTAGTAATTGAAAAGTCAGGCGCAACACTTGACACTGAACACAGAGGAAAAGACTACGATGTTACTTTTGATGCAATACAAACAGCAGATGGCCACGATATTTATGTAGCTATGGATCAAGGTGAATGGGGCAATGTAATGACCGATAGAGATTTATATATTGATGCTTCAATGCTGCAAGACGAAATTGAATCAGCTATAAACTTAGGATCTAATATATATGTTGATCAATACATACTTGATGCATGCGAATTAGACGACGACAGCGACCGCTGGGAATACTTATGGAATGAATGGTATATAGATAACCTTGGATTTTTATAATGCTATACACAATGACTAAAGAAGAATTTTTACAATATCAAGCAGACCAACGTAAACGAAAAGCACTGGAACGTATATATAAAGTAGCGAGCTACGGTAATTGCACACCACTTACCGACAACGAATGGAAATCTATTGAAACCCACGGAAAAAACACACTTAAAAGTACATTTAAAAAATAAACCTATGAAATACCGAGCAGAATTCAGATCAAGCACTGACGACAAAAACCAAGTTGAATACCATTTTCAAACAGTAGACATACACGAAGCGTACTCAATTGCGCGCAAGTTTGTAGCTAATAACCCAGACGATAACTATATACTAACCGGATTAATAAACATTGTATGAGCCCAAGAATAACACCATCAAACCAAAAGATATTAGAATACTTTTATAATGCAATACTTGATGAAGCTAGCGAAGAGTGTTACCAAGTTCGTTCACGACAACGAGGCTACAAAATGCTGCGTTGGGTATACTACAAACTATGTATGGATTACTCCACCGCCGGTTGTTCAGCGATAGCCTATAGTATGGGTCAAGATCATGCGACCGTATTGCACAGCCTTAAGAACTTTGAATATGAATTACCTTATGAGAAAGAAATAGAGCTTATATATAAAAAAGTAGAGGACGTTTATGTTAATGAAGTTAAAGAAGTCCAAGAGATCAACGAAATAAACGACAGAATTAAAAGTCTTAAGAATACTATAGCTATATTAGAATCAAAGAAGGATACAATAAATGCTATACACATTTCTGTTAATGTGTCTAAACCACAAACCAATTATAATTCAACGCCTGTATTAGGCATATAACAACTAAAACCAAAAACCATGAAAAGAGTATTAAAAGAAAAATTAAGCGTGTATTCAACTATGATCAAATCAGTTAGCTATGCACCTATGCAAAAAACATTGACTGTTAAGTACAATAGCGGAGACGCCTATAAGTACGACGGAATTAAAGCAACCGTATTCGAAGAGCTTAGGGAAGCGCCATCTAAAGGAAAGTTCTTACATGCTTATGTAATCGGCACCTATAAATTTAAAAAGTTAAAATAATGGACATTACAGAGGATCAAATTAAAGAGCGTGCAAGCGACAAAGCTTTCGCTAATATACAAATGTGTAAGATTGATGTTGATAGGCTCACAAAAGAGATAGAACAAGGCTTATATGGCGGTGTAACAGAAGAGCAGATGTATATGATGCTAAGCTCTCAAGAAAAAGAGTTACGCGTATGGAATTACATTGCGTTCTTAATTGAAAAAAACCATAAAAAAACTGATTATTTTAAAGATTACTTAAATGATTGAGATGCAAATTATAGATGATAGAGGTATGCATTCATACCTTATTAATACACAAGTAGCCGAACACGTTCAAGATGACACCATTAAGCGTATACTTGATGCATTCCCATCTGATGTATATGTTGAATTTAAAGACTAATTAAATGACTAAAAAACAAATGGAAGCCTTAGCTGATATGATCGTTGAGAAATTAATGGTTAGACAACAAGCTTTGGAAGATAGTTATATGCAAGAACTTAAAGAAAACAACGGGGAATTAGAAGGTCCTATAACCATATCTGAAGACGAATTAGCTTATATAGAAATAAGAAGGCTTAACGAGCTATTGTCCCAGTATGAAATTAAAGAAGAATATGAAAAAGCAGCTATAATAAAGAATAAAATAAGTAAGCTAAAAAGAAAATTTAAATTATGAAAACACTTATAATAGCATTACATGTAGTAGTCGCCACAATCTACCACGCAGTACCTGGACAAACAGACGACACACCGGATATAACCGCAACTGGGTTTGTTATTGATTTAAACAATCCGAAAAAGCACAGAATAGTAGCAGTGTCAAGAGATCTTGAAAAGATTGGTTTTGTTATGGGGTCAAAGATATGTGTTGAAAACGCTGGACCAATGAATGGGGTATGGTATATTGAGGATCGAATGAATAAACGTTGGAATCAAAGAATTGATTTCTTAGTTGATAAGAAAAGAAGGTATGGTAAATGGGAAAATGTAAAAATTTACGTATTAAATTAAAAATATATAATATTTTTGCTACATTTACACAAAAGCGGGACAATAGGGTGTTAATATAAAGAGTAGGGGGCTAATGTCACACGAAAGATTGCTTGATTATTTAAATCAAAGAAGGATAATTTACAGAAGGTTACCTATAAAGGATGAGCCAACAGCATGTTTTGACTGGGGTTACTTTTATGAGAACGGTACATTTGAATGTTATGATTTGTTTAGAAGCAAAGCTAAGATAACAACATACAAGTCTTTAAAATGGCATCTATTGGTTTTGTGGTATTTAAATCCACAGCTTGCACAAAAACAGTTTATTGAACTAGCTAGTTACATTTGTAACAAAAAAAACGGTTTTATAACATTTGAACCGCATGAAGATATAGTAAGTAAAATCGCTTACAAAGTTTATATGAAGGATTTAGATTATCCACCAACTAATAAAAGCCGTAAAATAATATTTAAATACCAATGCAAACTACCATTACTAGAAAAGCTCAGCATTGTAGGGCAAATGATAGGTAGGAATAAAAAAATTAATGAAGCAGACATATATGATACCATGCTTTATATAAATGATTTAGGAAATAAAATAACCGTAACAGGTCTTGCTAAGTTATTAAACTGTACACCAAGAACAATACATCGAAACATAACCGATGAATTAAAAAACGAAAAACAAATTTTAAATCAGGAAAATGAAAAAGTACAACATTCGTAACTATGTGAGGTATAAAGACGATGTTAAAGCATCAATTAATTTAATTGAGTTTAAAGCATTTCAAGACTACACAAGAGACGAGCTTATTGTTACTTTCCTACCATTGGTAGAGAACATTGCCCGGAAGTTTTCAACTTCAGATCAGGCATCAGGTGTTATGGATATTACAGATCTAATACAAGACGGAAGTTTAGGTTTAATAAGAGCGGTGGACAAAATAATATGGGAGACTGTGGTCGAATCAGAAGACCCTGAAAAAACATTAAAGTCATTCCTATCAAAAAGAATTAAAGGCGCTATACGAAGAGCTATTGATATTAATAGAGGCGATATAAGAATACCAGAGCATAAGTTAACTGAAATAAGGAAAGATAATGGTCAAAATAAAATAATGGTAGCCATGTTTTTCAACTCTATATTCTTAAGCATTGACGAACAAGTGAATGATGATGATGAAAATATGATGCACCAAATACCAGACCAGTCTGAGCCGTATAATATAGCTTTGTTAAATGTTTACTTAACTGGTTTATTAAAAAAGCATTTAGATAAAAAAGAATTTGAAGTATTAAGATTAAGCTATGGGCTTAATTGTGACAAGCATTCAGCAAATCAAATAGCTCATATATTAAATATAGAAGGATCAAGCGCATATGTTAGGGTTTCAGAAATAAAAAAACAAGCAGTGCAAAAATTAATAGAAAATGTAGATTCTTCGCAAGTAATTGATTATCTTTAACATATATAACTAAATTAAATTAATTATGAAACTACACGAAAAACTAAGTAAAATCCAAGTGGAGTTTAAATCTAAAAAAAGTAGGTTTAATGCATTTGGTAAGTACAATTTCAGATCAGCTGAGGACATTTTAGAAGGATTGAAACCGTTTAATGCAAAGTATAGTGTATACTTTAAAGTAGATGAAGAGCTAATAGCTTCTGATCCATTTCCAATGTTTAAATCTGTTGCCACTATATCTGATGGCACGGATACAATACAAGCGACTGCTGTTGTGGGTGTTGATCTTGACCAAAAGGGTATGCAAATGCCGCAGAAATTTGGTAGTGGTTCCTCTTACGGGAAAAAGTATGCTCTTGGAAATCTATTATTAATAGATGATACTGCTGATTCAGATGCAACAAATAATCACAGCAAGACAACAGCAAAGCCAAAACTTGAAGGAGCGGCTTTAGAAAAAGCAAAAGAATTTATTAAATCAGGTAAAGGAACTATTGAAGATATTAAAAAGAAATACGAAATTGATCCTTCACTTTTAAAAACACTATAATGAAAAAGTCTCAGTTAAAAGATATACTTAAAAATTTAGAAGATGACGAGAAATATTACGGTTCCTTCGGCAAACAGTTTTTGTCAAATTCAAATATAGGGGCGCTTTTAACTGATCCTTTATCTTTGCATCTTCCTCAACCCGCTAATCCAAACTTGGTAAAAGGAGCTTACTTTCACACATTAGTGTTGGAACCTGAGAAGCTTAACAGGTACAAAATTATTGATGCTAAAACCAGAAATAATGCAGAGTACAAAGCGCTGACTAACCCAGAGATATGTCTTTTACAGCACGAAGCAGATATGCTGCAAGCTTTAAATGAAACGCTAATGGCAAATGAAACCGCCAAAGGCTTAATACAAGATATAGATGTTGAGTATGAAATTCCAGGTCTTCAAGAATTAGCGGGTGAATGGTGGAAATGTAAAACAGATATTAAAAATAACACGCAGGGTATTATTGTTGATCTTAAAACCAGTGGAGATATAACTAGGTTTGAGCAAAGCGCAAGAAACTATAACTATGATAGTCAAGCGTATATATACTCAAGTTATTTTAAAATGGATTTTATTTTCTTAGTTATAGACAAAAAAACTAAAAAAATTGGTATCTTTGACTGTTCCCCTCAGTTTCTCGAGCGTGGTAAATTTAAAGTCGAAGAAGCCGCTGAGCAGTACAGGTTGTACTATAAGGATCAGAGTTTTGATCCTAAGAATTACTTTATATCAAAAACACTTTAATTAATTAAAACTAAAACAAATGGCATCAATTATTAAAACGAGTATCAACTTAAACATGATACCAAAAGGAAAAATCATTGAAGGTAAAAAAGGAAAGTATTTACCTATTACAATTACATTAAATGACGCGATAGACAATTACGGGAATCAAGGTCCAGTAGTTGTAGAGCAGTCAAAAGAAGAACGCGAGTCAAAAGCGGACAAAGTATATCTTGGAAATGCAAAAGTTGTTTGGTCTAATGGAACAAACGTGGATGCAGCACCTAGAGACAATCAAACACAACAAGGAGGTTTTCAAGCAGCTCCAGCAGCGGCAGCCCCTCAAGATGACTTGCCTTTTTAATTATTTACTATGTGTGTTAATAGGGGGAGTAACGTGAACAGCTCCCCTTATTTTAATTAACTACTAATTTCTTACCCGATGCAAACAACGGAGATAAACGGATTTCAAATAGAACAATTTAATCAATATGATTTACCAACTGGTAAGCCTGAAGGCACTTGTCCTGTTTGTTCCGAACATAGAAAACCCGAAAACAAGAAAGCTAAATGTGCTTCTTATGATTGGGAAAGAGGGCTAGGCACTTGCCATCACTGCTCTAATACATTTCAACTTCACACATACCAGCGAAAAGGAAACGCTGAAAAGATCTACATCAAACCAGAACCCATACAACCTAAAGAGGTAAGCACTAAAGTTCAAGAATGGTTTCAAAGTAGAGGAATTTCAAACGATACATTAAAAGCTCTTAAAGTTACTGAAGGGGTGGAGTACATGCCTCAAACCAGTAAAGAAGAAAATGCTATTCATTTTAATTATTTTATGGGTGATGAACTTATAAATGTAAAATACAGAGATGGACGCAAAAACTTTAAACTTTATAAAGGAGCTGAAAAAGTTTTCTATAACATAAATGCAATAGTCGGATATGAGTATTGCGTAATTGTAGAAGGCGAAATGGATGCCCTTAGTCTGCATGAAGCTGGAATACCTAATGTTGTTTCTGTTCCTAATGGGGCAACACTTGGTACAAATAATTTAGATTATTTAGATAATTGTATAGATTACTTTACTGATAAAGAAAAAGTAATACTTGCATTAGACGGAGACGAGGCTGGTCAGGCCTTGCAAAACGAGTTTATTAGAAGACTCGGAGCTGAGGTCTGCTTTATAGCGACTTTTGATGATTGCAAAGACTCAAATGAATATTTATTAAAACATGGAAAAGAAAACTTGGCAGAGCGTATTGCCAACGCAAAACCCGTCCCGCTTGAAGGAGTCACCACTTTTAAGGACATTGAAGGGGAGATTACTGATTTCGTTACAAATGGCTTTAAGCCCGGATTTCAGGTTGGCTTATCTAACTTTGATGAAATCTTTTCAACTTACACTGGTCAATTTATTACTGTCACTGGTATACCTTCTTCCGGCAAAAGTGATTTCGTCGACCAAATGGTTGTGGGCTATAATGCTAAGTATGGATGGAAAACAGCATTTGCTAGTCCTGAGAATGCGCCAACTTATCTTCACGCACATAAGCTTATGCGAAAGATATGGCAAGGCATGCCCACTAAAGAAGACATTGGCACAAGCAAATGGAACCAAGTAGCCGAGCATTGTAACTCTAATTTCTATCATATTGATATGGATAGGTACAGCCTTGAGGGAGTGCTAAGAAAAGGGGCTGAGCTTGTAAAGCGTAAAGGAATTAAATGTTTAATTATTGATCCTTTTAATAAGGTTAGAGACTACGACGGCAATTCCGGTGATGTTAATGCATATACTTTAGAGTATTTAACTAAGATTGAAATATTTGCAAAAAAATATGACGTATTGGTTATTGTAGTAGCACACCCAACTAAAATGTATAAGGACGCTAATGGCAAAATAGAAGAACCTACAATGTACAACATTAAAGGCGGCGGTGAATGGTACGATGCTTCTTACCACGGCTTGTTAGTACATAGAGATTATGAAAACAAAACAGTTAAATGTAAAGTGCTTAAAGTAAAGTTTCAAAACTTAGGAGAAAATGGTGCTGAAGCACACTTTAAATGGGAACATAAATCTGGATGCTTTTTACCTATTAGGGATCCTAGTCAGTCTGTTGCGGGCTCTGACAAAATGCCTTGGGACATGTAATGGGGAGTGGCTATAAAAAGAAAACCAAAAACAATTTGCCTGATAATTATATTGCAAATAATGAAGAGCAAAAAGCTTATAGTTGGTGTATACACAACAATATAAGAATAGGATTAGAAGCTATAGACTATATACAGAACCCAAACAGATGGAAGATAGCAATAAGCATAGGAGAAAATCATAAAGTAGCACACTTGTCTCCTAATATATATACTAAAGATAATGTTTGGCAGGAATATTATAAAGCTTGCTTATATTACTACAATAAACACAATAAATAATGGATATACAAAAAGAATACAATAACTTAATGTCTGAAGTCTTATATCAAGGCAAAAAGAAAACTGATCGCACAGGGACAGGAACGTTAAGCGTGTTTGGCAGAACAATTCGCCATGATATGAGCAATGGATTTCCTTTGCTTACTACAAAGAAAGTTTGGTTTAAAGCTGCATTAACTGAAATACTTTGGATTTTACAAGGTAGAACCGACATAACTTATTTGCAAGATCATAAAGTACATTACTGGGACGCTGATTATAAAAGGTCAGGTAGAACAGATAACACTTTAGGTCCAGTTTATGGCAAGCAGTGGCGCAATTTCGGTGGCGTAGATCAGCTTAAAAACCTTTTGGCTGAGATCAAGTCTAATCCTGATTCAAGACGTCTTATAGTTAGCGCGTGGAATCCAATTGAAATGGATGATATGGCTTTGCCCCCGTGTCATTACGGCTTTCAAGTATATATTAATGATGGAGTTATAGATTTAATGTGGCAACAGCGTTCTGTAGATATATTTTTAGGTTTACCTTATGATATTGCAATGTATGGATTGCTATTGGAGTTCTTGGCTAAAGGTAATGGCTTAAAAGCCGGTTCACTAATTGGGCAACTAGGCGACTGCCACCTTTATAGCAACCATATAAAACAAACTTCAGAGCAATTAGAAAGATATATGTATGACTTACCAACAATTAATGTTGAGCACGGTTTGTATCTTGAAGACGATGCTATTTTTATGCCAGTACATAATTCTGTATCTTTAAATAATTATAAATCTCACCCCTCAATTTTAGCGCCGTTATCGGTAGGGTAAAAAACAAATTATTATGAAAACTAACACGGGACTCTACCATATATATCACATTCCTGGCAAGAAAATTGGTGTTACACGTAATCTTGAATTAAGAGTTACTCAAGCTCAAGGCTACAACACTGGCGAGTACGAAGTCATTGAATCTTCCGATGACATTCACTATGTATCTAAAAGAGAAATTGCTTTACAAAAGTCTTATGGATATAAAGTTGACAGACAATTATATAAAGACTTAATAAAGAAAAAATCAAATCAAATGAAAATTAATGTAACCGAACAAACTACAACTTTCCCTTTTCCAAAAGACAAATTAAAGGGCCATTTAATGGAAACCATAGGTATGAAATGGGAAACATCACTTGGCGAATTTGAATTAACGTTAGAATCAATTAGATGGATTGAGCATAATGCTGTTATATCTATGTATGACACCCAAAGATCATTCGTGTATAATAAAGCATTTAGCGAAGCATTCTTTGAAAACTTCAGGGAAGAAGCTCCTAATATATATGATGATATACGTCTCTGGGCTGCCGCTAAAGGTATTTATACTAAAGGAGACAGCAAAACGCAATACATTAAACTTTTAGAAGAGGTTGGTGAATTAGCTAAAGCTATACTTGAAAAAGATAAGCCAGAAATTATTGATGCTATTGGCGACTGCGTAGTTGTTCTTACAAATTTAGCTAAGCTTGAAGATCTTAAAATTGAAGACTGCGTGCAATCAGCTTACAATGTAATACAAAATAGAAAAGGCAAAATGATTAATGGAACTTTTGTAAAAGAATCTTAATATGACTAAGAAAGAAATTACATTTCGTGATCCAGTTATTGAAAGCGTTGTAAATAAGTTTGTATCGCGATCTGATGTAGGCTTTAAAAAATACGGTGTAACATTAGATGAAGATCCAGGTGATCTTAATGTGTGGATGACACACTTACAAGAGGAGCTTATGGATGCTGTTAATTACATTGAAAAGCTTAAACAAGTTACCACTGAAGTTTTGCAAGACGCTTTAGTTAAAAAGCACGAAGACAATGCTTAGAAGAAAGAAAAGCACCAAAAGAGGTCCCGTAAGGGCAAAGAAAGTAACATATGATGGTATTAACTTTGCTTCAGGCCTTGAAAAGTATATGTATATGGTTTTAAAACAAAATAAAATTAGAGCCAAGTATGAAGGAGAAACGTTTGTTTTGTTAAATGGTTTTCATTTTGACAATGAAGTATACGAAAGACAAGCAAATGGTAAAGGTGAATATATAAATAGAGGCTGTAAAAGAATACTACCTATAAAATATACTCCAGACTTTATAGGAGAAGAATTTATAATAGAAACAAAAGGTAGAGCTAACGAGTCTTTCCCTATGCGGTGGAAACTATTTAAACAATTAGTTGTTCAACAATTTCCTGGTGTAACCTTATATAAACCTCAAAATCAAAAAGAATGCGACGAGACAGTACGCTTGATCCTATCAAAGC
>Ga0208544_10003049_pt1 | contig 10655 bp, 9 predicted proteins | sample DEB08_DNA_9_FD_184526 | JGI IMG/M metagenome (GOLD analysis project Ga0208544, IMG submission 184526) | Aqueous microbial communities from the Delaware River and Bay under freshwater to marine salinity gradient to study organic matter... | ecosystem: Environmental > Aquatic > Marine > Coastal ...
CGTGAAGGACATGATGTTGTCCATCCGTGTCACCTATCCCGAACCCGAAACCGGCGACGATATCACATGGCATCGCCACGAACGCGCCGACGGGTCGTTCCTGCGGTCGCTCAAATTGCCGTTCCGGGTGGATCCCGAGCACATCGACGCGCGCTTTCAAAACGGCATTCTGACCGTCGAGATGCAGCGCCCCGAGGACGACAAGCCCAAGCATATTCAAATCAAGTGATCCCGAAGTCAGAAATAAAAGGAGGACGACATGGCACAAGAACTGATGGCATCAGATGAGCGCGGAGTTGCACCGACCGAGGGTCGCGGCGACGCAATGAGGCGTGCGTTCACGCCAGCGGTGGACATCTTTGAGCGCGGCGGCACCACCGTCATCATGGCCGACATGCCGGGGGTTGCGCCAGATGATTTGGACGTGACGCTTGAGCGTCGGGTGCTGACACTGCGCGGCACGGTGAAACCGCATGCGCCAAAAGGGTATCGCCGGCTGTCGTCGGAATACCGCGAAGGCGACTATGTTCGGGTCTTCTCGCTTTCGGAAGACATCGACCAGAAACAGATCAACGCCGAATTTACCAACGGGGTGCTGCGGCTGGAACTGCCGCACGCCGCCGCGGCAAAGCCGAGGAAGATTTCCGTAAAGGCGGCATAACCCGCCCTTTGAACCGATGAAGCGCATTGAAGAAGGAACACACGATGCAAATCAGCGATCTTATTCCCTGGGGCCGCGACAAGGAAAAGACTCCCCAGAGCGACACCGCCACCACCGCAAACCCACTGCTCGCGCTGCAGCGCGACATCAACCACGTCTTCGAGGACTTTTGGCGCAAGGTGGAATCCGGCTGGAACGGCCACGGCAACGCCGGGGGCATGTTTGGCCCCAGCACCGACGTGACCGAAACCGACAAAAGCGTGGACGTCTCTGTCGAATTGCCGGGCATGACGGAAGACGACATCGACATTTCGCTTTCGAGCAATGCCATCACCATCAGGGGCGAAAAGAAGGTCGAGCACGAGGAAGAGCGCAAGGGGATCTACATGTCCGAACGCGCGTACGGATCGTTCTATCGGATGGTGCCGCTTCCTGTGGGTGTCGACCCGGACAAGGCCGAGGCGAAGTTCAAGAACGGTGTGCTGACTGTCAGCCTGCCCAAGACGGCCGAGGCGCAAGCGAAGATCAAGCATATTCCGGTGAAAGCCGCGTGAAGAGGTGGGGGCGGGCCGTTCCCGACCCCCATCTTTGGTCTCAAGGAGATTGACAATGACAGCCCTTGTTATCCGTCTCGGCCGCGCATTGGTGGCGGTTTGTATCCTGACGTTTGCCCATGCCGTTCCGATGGCGGCGCAAACCCCGGACCGCCCGTTGTATCTGAACGCGGATGGTTTGCCGACGTTGGCGCCATTGCTGGCCCAAGTGACGCCCGCAGTTGTAAACATTTCGGTTGAAAGCCGGCGGACGGCCGCGATGAACCCGCTTTTCAACGACCCCTTCTTTCGGCGTTTCTTTGACCTCCAGCCGATGCCGCAAGAACCGATGCAGCGTCGCCAGATGAGCGCGGGATCCGGCGTGATCTTCGATGCTGCGCGTGGTTATGTCCTGACCAATCACCACGTCGTCGAGAACGGCGACAGGATCGTTGTAACCCTGAAGGACCGGCGGCAATTCGATGCCGTGCTGATCGGCAGTGACCCCGGAACGGATCTTGCGCTGCTGCAGATCGATGCGGACGGATTGAGCGCGATTGAACTGGGCAACAGCGACCGGTTGCAGGTTGGCGACTACGTCGTGGCGATCGGGAACCCGTTCGGACTGGGCCAGACGGTGACATCGGGGATCGTCAGTGCATTGGGGCGCAGCGGCTTGAATGTCGAGGGATACGAGGATTTCATCCAGACCGACGCATCCATCAATCCCGGCAACTCTGGTGGCGCGCTGGTCACGTTTGACGGGCGGCTGGTGGGGATCAACACCGCGATCATCGCCCCCTCGGGTGGCAACGTCGGGATCGGGTTTGCCGTTCCCGCGAACATGGTCATCGCGGTTGTCGACCAGTTGATCGAATTTGGCGAGGTTCAGCGGGGACAGCTTGGGGTGATGATTCAGGATTTCACGCCCGACCTTGCCGAAGCCTTGGGGATCGCGGCCGATTCCGGTGCGGTGGTGACACAGGTCGAACCGGGCAGCGCCGCCGAGGAAGCCGGATTGCAGCCGGGAGACCTGATCGTGGCGATCGATGGGCGCACTGTTGCCGGGTCCGCCGACCTGCGCAGTCAAATCGGCCTGCGTCGGACGGGAAGGCCGATCGAGCTGGATATCATCCGCGACGGCCAGCCGCAGCGCTTGGTTGCCACGTTGCGCCCCGGCAACCCCGGCACCCCTGCCGCCCCCATGTCGGGCAGCCGCGGGATTGAACGGCTTTCTGGCGCAGAATTGCGCGACGTGCTGCCCGACGATCCGTTTTTCGGAGAGGTGTCGGGTGCCGTGGTCGCGCGATTGGAATCGGGCAGCCGCGCGGATCGTGCGGGTCTGGAAGCCGGAGACATCATCGTCGCCGTCAATCAGGTGCCGGTCGCGTCCGTGGCGGAGTTGCGCCAGCAGGTTGAAGGCGTTGACAGGGCGATCGCCTTGACGGTTCAGCGCGGATCGGCCCGCATTTTTCTGGTCGTGCGCTGAGGGCGTGATCGCAAGAAAGGAAAACCAGCATGGACGACATCAACGCAAAGTCCGGCGCAGTCCCGGATGGCACCAAGGACAGCATGGCCCATGACCGGGATGCCGAACTGGCGCAGTTGACCGACAAGTGGAAGCGCGCACTTGCAGAGGCCGAAAACGCGCGCAAGCGGGCGGATGCGGCCCGCCGGGACGGGCGCGATCATGGTGTCATCATCGCGGTCGAGGCACTGGCACCCGCGTTCGATGCGATGTCCCTTGCGATTGAGGCGGCGCGCAACAGCCCGAATGCGGACACCCCCGGCATTGCCGCACACTTCGCGGGGCTGAACGCCATCAAGGCGGCCTTTGAAACCGGCTTGAGGGCGCTTGGCGTCAGGACGATCGCGCCAAAGCACACGCCCTTTGACCCGGAACTGCACGAAGCCATGCAGATTCAACCCACGGACCAGACCAAGCCCGGAGAGGTGCTGGTTCTGCACCGCCCCGGCTTCGCGCTTGGGCAGCGGCTGATCCGACCGGCGCATGTGACGGTCAGCGCCACCCCCAGCAAACCCGCAGAGGACTGAAGAAATGTTGCGTCTGGCGCTTTTTCTGGGGACCAACCTTGCGGTGTTGGCGGTGCTGTCGCTGTCGTTTCGCATCTTGGGGATCGACAGCCTTTTGCAGGCCAATGGCGTTGATCTGAATATTCAGGCCCTGCTGATCTTCTCTGCGATCATCGGCTTTGCGGGATCAGTGATCTCGTTGCTTTTGTCAAAGACGATGGCGAAGACCGCGATGGGGGTCAGGGTGATCACCGCGCCACGCACGACAACCGAGGATTGGCTGGTCAGGACCGTGCATGATCTGGCGGACCGTGCCGGGATCGGGCGACCGGACGTCGGCATCTTTGAGCACCCTTCCCCCAACGCATTTGCGACCGGCTGGAACCGCGACGGTGCCTTGATCGCCGTCAGTAGCGGGCTTTTGGAACACATGGGCCGTGCTCAGGTGGAGGCCGTTTTGGCCCATGAGGTGACCCATGCGGCCAACGGCGATATGGTGACGCTGGCCTTGATCCAAGGGGTCGTGAACACCTTTGTCATCTTCTTGTCGCGTCTGGCGGGTTTTCTGGTGGACCGTCTGGTGTTGCGGGTCGAGCGGGGGCATGGGCCGGGGTTCTGGATCGTCTCGATGATCGCGGAAGTCTTGCTGGGGTTTTTGGCCATGGCCATCGTCATGTGGTTTTCGCGCTGGCGTGAATACCGGGCCGATGCCGGCGGCGCACGGCTGTCGGGGCCGCAAAACATGATTGCGGCACTGGAACGCTTGCGACAGGTTGGAAACATGCCGGCCCTGCCCGACGAGATGCGGGCAATCGCGTTCAATGCGGGCACGGTGCAGGCACTGTTTGCCAGCCACCCGCCGCTGGAACGCCGGATCGCGGCGCTTCGGGGGGCCGACTTGGCGCCGGGCGGTGCCATCAATCCCGCGCCGCGCAACGTCACGCGCGGATGAGACACATCGCAACAGGCAGACGATTGGGGACAGGACGATGGAAGGATGACTGACAGCCCGTATGAGGTGCTTGGCGTATCGAAAGACGCCACACAGGCCGAGATCAAGAAAGCCTATCGCAAGCTTGCGAAATCGTTGCACCCCGACCTGTCGCCCGGCGACAAGACCAAGGAGGCCGCGTTCCAGAAACTGGGTGCGGCCTATGACATCTTGCGCGACCCCGAAAAACGCCGCCGGTTCGATGCGGGAGAGATCGACGCCAGCGGACAGGAACGCCCCGAACGCCAGTTCTACAAGCAGTATGCCGGGGCGGACACCGAACGCCGTTACCAGTCAACCCAAGGCTTCGAGGATTTCGATGACGTCTCGGACGTGTTCGCCAATCTATTTGGTCGGCGTGCCCGTGCAGGTTCCGGGGCAGACCGGGGATTTGCCGCGCGCGGAGGCGATGTGCGCTATCACCTCGATGTTGACTTCATGGATGCCGCCACAGGGGCCAAACGAACCATCCCCTTGCCCGATGGAAAGACGATTGACCTGACGATTCCCGCCGGTGTGCGCGACGGACAGTCCTTGCGGCTGCGGGGACAGGGGCAACCCGGCATTGGGGGCGGCCCGGCGGGCGATGCGTATGTCGAAGTGTCGGTTAGCGCGCACCCGCTGTTCACGCGGGCCGGAAACGATATCGAGGTCGAGGTGCCGATCAGTCTTGATGAGGCCATACTGGGCGGCAAGATCGAAGTGCCGACAATTCATGGGCCGGTGTCGATGAGTATTCCCAAGGCGACGTCGTCAGGTCGCCGGATGCGGCTCAAGGGGAAGGGGATCAAGCCCGCGAACACCACCCCGGGCGACCAATACGTTCGCCTAAAGATCGTGCTGCCGGACAAGATCGACAGTGATCTGGAAGGCCTTGCCCAACGCTGGCGCGAGACCGCCCGCCACAACCCGCGACAGAAGTTGAGGAGCACAACATGAGATTGAGTGAACGCGATGTTGTTGCCACCGTTCAGCAAATTCAGCTCAGGGAGCTACGGACGTGGTTGCGGGCAGGCTGGATCAGACCGATCTGGTCGGAAAGCGGCCCGCTTTTCGACGATCTGGACGTTGCCCGCATCCGGTTGATCTGCGACCTGCGAAAGGAGATGGCCCTGCCAAGCGACGCGGTTCCGATGATCTTGTCGCTGCTTGATCAGGTGCATGCGTTGCGCACCGAACTGCAGCGTCTGGGGCAAGCAATTGATTGGCAGCCCGAGGAAACGCGCGCCGCTGTTCTGGAGGCCTATCTGCGCCGCAAGACGCCGCCCGGGCGATAGCCGCCGACACGATCTGCCATGCCCCTGCGCGGCATCGATATGGATTGTTCAGCAGTTTTTCGGGCCCTGCCCTTTCATGCCGCGCCAGCAATGGTTATTTCCGGTCCATCACGACGCGGCATGCTGGATGCCGCGTAATTGAGGGCTGGTCAGGTTGGCAACCGCACATTACCAAATGCACCTTCACACATGACGCCAAAGCGCGCGCCGCAGTCGGTTTCATCGGTCATTCCCGGCACACGCCGCTGAACAGCATACCTTGACGGCGACTGCATCAAGGATAAGAACGTCTCAAGATTGCTCACAAACACAGGCGGATCAGAGCCGCGCCAATGATGGTGCGCCAACCCTTCTGCCGCCACTTTAGATCACCAGGAGTGCTTGATGAGATTTCGCTTTCCGATTGTCATTATCGACGAGGACTTCCGCTCGGACAACTCCTCGGGCCTAGGGATCCGTGCGGTTGCGGAGGCCATCGAACGCGAGGGTTTCGAGGTTCTCGGCACAACCAGTTACGGCGATCTGTCACAATTTGCACAACAACAGTCACGTGCCAGCGCCTTCGTGCTGTCGATCGATGACGAGGAATTCACCCCCGGTCCCGATCTTGATCCGGCGGTCGTGAACCTGCGGACCTTCATCGAGGAAGTGCGTTGGAAGAACGAAGACGTGCCGATCTATATCTACGGTGAGACCAAGACCAGCAGGCATCTTCCCAATGATATCCTGCGCGAGTTGCACGGCTTCATCCACATGTTCGAGGACACCCCCGAATTCGTGGCGCGCCACATCATCCGCGATGCAAAGGCCTATCTTGAAAGCATTCAGCCGCCGTTCTTCAAGGCTTTGCTCGATTATGCCGAGGATGGTTCCTATTCGTGGCATTGTCCGGGGCATTCCGGCGGTGTGGCCTTTCTCAAGAGTCCGATCGGCCAGATGTATCACCAGTTCTATGGCGAAAACATGCTGCGCGCGGATGTGTGCAATTCCGTGGAGGAACTGGGACAGCTGCTGGATCACGATGGGGCGATTGGCGCGTCCGAACGCAATGCCGCGCGCATCTTCAATGCCGACCACTGCTTCTTTGTAACCAACGGAACTAGCACATCCAACAAGATGGTCTGGCACCACACCGTCGCACCCGGCGATGTTGTCGTCGTCGATCGCAACTGCCACAAGTCGATCTTGCACAGCATAATCATGACCGGGGCCATTCCCGTGTTCATGAAGCCAACGCGCAACCATTACGGAATCATTGGCCCGATCCCGAAGGCCGAGTTTGAGATTGACGCCATCAAGGCGAAAATCCGTGAAAATCCGCTGCTTGCCCATATCGACGCCGACACGGTCAAGCCACGCATCATCACCTTGACGCAGTCGACCTATGACGGGGTGCTTTACAACACCGAGACGATCAAGGGCATGCTGGATGGCTACATCGACAACCTCCACTTCGATGAGGCGTGGCTGCCCCACGCCGCGTTCCATCCGTTCTACGGCAGTTTCCATTCGATGGGCCGCAAGCGCGAGCGGCCGAGCAAGTCGGTGACCTATGCGACCCAGTCGATCCACAAGTTGCTGGCCGGGATCAGTCAGGCCAGCCAAGTGCTGGTGCAAGACAGCCAAACCACGAAATTGGATCGCCATCTCTTCAACGAAGCGTACCTGATGCATACCAGCACCAGCCCGCAGTACAGCATCATCGCAAGTTGCGACGTAGCGGCCGCGATGATGGAGCCTCCGGGCGGACGCGCGTTGGTTGAAGAAAGCATTCTCGAGTCCCTCGATTTCCGCCGCGCGATGCGCAAGGTCGATCAGGAATACGGGGCAGATGATTGGTGGTTTCAGGTCTGGGGTCCGGACGAGCTGGATGAAGAGGGCGTTGATGACCCCGGCAACTGGGTTCTGAAGAAAACCGACGCCGAAGGTGTGCAACCCGCTGACGGCGAGGAGTCGTGGCACGCGTTCGGAGACATGGCCCCCGGCTTCAACATGCTTGACCCGATCAAGGCCACGATCATCACCCCCGGCCTGAATCTGGATGGACGCTTTGAGGAAACCGGTATTCCCGCCTCGATCGTCACGAAATATCTGGCGGAGCACGGCGTTGTTGTCGAGAAAACCGGTCTTTACAGCTTTTTCATAATGTTCACGATCGGCATCACCAAGGGCCGCTGGAATTCGCTTCTGACCGAGTTGCAGCAGTTCAAGGATGACTACGACAAGAACCAGCCGATGTGGCGGTGCATGCCGAAATTCTGTGCCAAACAGCCACGTTACGAGAAAATGGGCCTCAAGGACATGTGCCAGCATGTTCATGCGCTTTATGCCAAGTATGACGTGGCGATCTTGTCGACCGAAATGTACCTGAGCGACCTGACACCTGCGATGACGCCCAGCGAAGCGTTTTCCCACATCGCGGCCCGGTCCACGCAACGTGTACCCATCGATGAGCTGGAGGGGCGGATCACGACAAGCCTTGTCACCCCCTATCCGCCCGGCATCCCGCTTTTGATCCCCGGCGAGGTGTTCAACAAGAAAATCGTTGAATACCTGAAATTCAACCGTGCCTTTGCGTGGAAATGCCCCGGATTTGAAACGGATATTCACGGGCTGGTGCACGAGGAAGACGAAAACGGACAGGTGCAATATTTTGCGGATTGCGTAGCGGCAGAGTAACCGGGCTGCGGCCCGAGGCTTTGCCGCCACGGCACGGAAAGCTGAACTTGCCCACCTCGTCCGGGGACGGCAGGCCGTGATCACCAATTGATTGCGCCAAGTTCAATAGCCGAACCCGGTATCCCCGATCGGCGCAACAAGAAGGGTCATCCCATGTCACTGCCCAAGACGATGCACGCGATGGTCACCATGGGACACGGCGGAATGGAGCAGATGGTTTGGCGCACAGATTGGCCAACACCCGTAGCCGCACCCGGCGAGGTCTTGGTCCGGGTGGGGGCCTGCGGGCTGAACAACACCGACGTGAACACGCGGTCCGGCTGGTATTCCAAGGCCGTCACTGCGCCCACGACCGCCGAAGGCCATGAGACCGAGGACGGCGCGGACCCGGCATGGGGCGCGCCCCCGATTGCCTTTCCCCGCATTCAGGGTGCCGATGTCTGTGGCCGGATCGTTGCGGTCGGCGACGGCGTCAGCGCGGCGCGCATCGGCGAACGCGTGATCACCGACAACTGGCTGCGCGATGCGGCAGATCCGGCGGATATCACCAAGGCCGGGTATTTCGGGTCGGAGCGCGACGGCGGCTTTGCCGAATACACCACAATGCCGGCGCGCAACGCGATCGCAATCTCATCCGCCCTGTCCGACGCGGAATTGGCGACGTTCAGTTGTTCGTATTCCACCGCCGAGGGCATGCTGACCCGCGCCAATGTCACCGCCGACGATACGGTGCTGGTGCCGGGTGCCTCGGGGGGCGTGGGCGGGGCGTTGGTGCAGCTGGCCAAGCTGCGCGGGGCGACGGTAATCGCGATGGCGTCCGACGCAAAGCATGCAGACGTGGCCAAACTTGGCCCCGACATGATCATCGCCCGCGCGCCCACCGATCTGCGTCGCGCCTTGGGCACGGCAAGGATAACGGTCGTTGCCGATGTGGTGGGTGGCGCGCAATGGCCCGCGCTGATCGACATTCTGGAACGCGGCGGGCGCTATACCTGTTCGGGCGCGATTGCCGGGCCGATTGTCACGCTGGATCTGCGGACCCTCTACTTGCGGGATCTGACGTTCACGGGGTCAACCGTCATCCCGCCCCGGGTGACCGAGACCCTTGTCCGTCATATCGAGGCGGGTGCGATCCGGCCCGTGTTGGCCGCGACCTACCCGCTGTCAGAGCTTCATGCCGCGCAGACGGCCTTCATCGCCAAAACGCATACCGGGAACATCGTCGTCACGCCCTGACGATCACACCCCCGACTGATAGCCGCGAGGATGGCCTGATCGATCATCTGCCGGGCTGTCCCTGCGGGATGGTCGCGGGTTTATCCGCCCTTTTGGCTTGTCCTTTGGAATGAAGCGCATGATCGGCAGGCCATCGTGACGAATTGATCGCGATCAATCCCGCCCCGGTGTTTCACGCCATGGTCGGTGCATCTTTCCCAATCTGGATGTCCGCCATGCCACCTCCTCCCCCCCTTGTGCTTGATTTTGCAGATGTGAAGCGCGGTGATGTCGCGGTGGTTGGCGGCAAGAACGCATCTTTGGGCGAAATGATCGGCGCGCTGTCACCAAAGGGGATCATGGTGCCACCGGGTTTCGCCACCACGGCCGATGCTTTCCGCGACTATCTGGCCAAGAACGGCATGGAAGCGGAAATAAAGACACATCTTGATGCCTATGCCGATGGACAGACACCTCTGCCGGACACCGGAAAGGCGATCCGCGCCCTAATCTTGAAGGGTGTGTGGCCCAAGAAAACGGCAGATGCGATCACACAGCATTACCGGCGCATCTGCAAGAACGCCGAGGCCGAAGACCTGCCTGTGGCCGTCCGGTCGAGCGCCACGGCCGAGGATCTGCCGGAAGCAAGCTTTGCCGGACAGCAAGAAACCTTTCTGAATGTCATCGGAGAGGCGGCGCTTCTGGAGGCGTGCAAGCGATGCTATGCATCGCTGTTTACCGACCGCGCGATATCTTACCGTCAGATGCAGGGGTTCGCGCATGATCAGGTCGCCCTGTCGATCGGCGTGCAACAAATGGTTCGGGCCGATACCGGAGGCTCGGGGGTGATGTTTTCCATCGACACCGAATCCGGGTTTCCAGACGCGGTGCTGATCAACGCGGCATGGGGATTGGGGGAAAACGTGGTGCAAGGGGCCGTCGATCCCGATGAGTATCAGGTCTATACGCCATTCCTGACGAACCCAGACCTGACGCCAATCCTTGAAAAGCGACTTGGTGCGAAGGCGATGAAGATGATCACTGATCGCGAAGGCAAGCCGCGCAATGTCCCGACATCCAAGGCCGAGCGCGAACGCTTTGTGCTGGCTGACGATGAGATACTGTTCCTCGCGCGTCAGGCCAAGATCATCGCCGATCACTATGGCCAGCCGATGGATATCGAGTGGGCGCGTGATGGCGGAACCAACAAACTCTATATCGTGCAGGCGCGACCGGAAACGGTGCAGTCGCGGATCGATGTCGGG
>Ga0208544_10003050_pt1 | contig 10654 bp, 11 predicted proteins | sample DEB08_DNA_9_FD_184526 | JGI IMG/M metagenome (GOLD analysis project Ga0208544, IMG submission 184526) | Aqueous microbial communities from the Delaware River and Bay under freshwater to marine salinity gradient to study organic matter... | ecosystem: Environmental > Aquatic > Marine > Coastal ...
TGCACTTTTGATACAATGGTCTCCGAATTTGGCCTGTCACACCCAGCCATCGATGCCGTAGCACTCATCGTTCGCGCGGCAGACACCGATAGCCACAACCTCGCCCCACAAGCTGCTGGTTTACTTGCATTTTCTGTTGGAATGTCACGATCTCACCGTGATGATTTATCCCAGCTAGAGGCAAGTATGCCACTTTATGACGCGCTATACCGTTGGGCACGCGATGGGCAAGACGAAAGCCACGATTGGGTCGAGGCAACAGCATGAAATCACTCAAGGAATTCACGCAAGTCTTTGGACGTATTGGGCTTTTATCATTCGGCGGGCCAGCTGCTCAAATCGCGTTGATGCACAAAGAACTGGTCGAAACCCGTGAATGGTTGACCGAGGCGCAATTTCTGCGGGCCTTATCATTCTGCATGCTTTTACCTGGCCCCGAAGCGATGCAACTGGCCACCTACGCAGGCTGGAAACAGCGCGGGATTGTCGGCGGTCTTATCGGCGGCGGCCTTTTTGTCATTCCGGGCGCAATTGTCATCGGGGTACTTGCGTTGGTTTACGGCGCATTTGGCGAAGTCTCGTGGATACAGGCCCTGTTCTTGGGGATCAAAGCAACCGTCGTGGTGATCGTTCTTGAGGCCCTTATAAAAGTTTCAAAACGCGCCCTAAAGGGCCGTAAATATTACGTTATCGCGGCTTTGTCATTCACCGCACTTTTCTTCTTTGCCGTCCCGTTTCCGATTGTAATCGCAATCGCAGCCCTCATTGGAGCAATCGGCACACAGGTGACAACGCCGCCAACACAAACCCGATTACCGTGGGCACAAAGTGGTAAAATTATTGGGGTCGGCCTGATCCTTTGGGCCATTCCTATTCTGATCGCTTTCGCGCTCAGCCAAGACCTCCTCGTTGAAATCGGCCTCTTCTTTTCGAAACTCGCAGTTGTCACCTTTGGCGGTGCCTACGCCGTTCTAGCCTATATGACCCAAGCTGTTGTAAACACAAACGAATGGCTCACCACAGCACAGATGATGGATGCGCTTGGACTGGCGGAAACCACACCCGGCCCGCTGATCCTTGTCACGCAATTTGTGGCGATGCTGACAGGGTTTGCGCAAGGCGGCGTATGGACGGCCGTTTTGGCAGGTATGCTTGCGCTTTGGGTCACGTTTGTCCCCTGCTTTATATGGATTTTCGCAGGTGCACCGCTTATTGATTGGCTCGAAGGCCGCCCCAAGTTGAACGGTGCTTTGGCGGCAATCACGGGCGCTGTTGTCGGCGTTATCGCCAATCTCACGATCTGGTTCGCGCTTCACGTCTTTTTTGGCCGCGTTGTCCCTATCCAATTCGGACCGCTCAGCACAATCTTGCCAGACCTTGCTACACTTCAGGTTATCCCCCTCGGATTGGCCGCGCTTGCCGCGGTCTTGTTGTTGAAACGCCATTGGGGGCTATCGTGGGTCCTGATGATATGCAGCGGAGTAAGCCTTTTGATCGCAAGTTTATAACAGCCCCTTTTATCCCGCCTCGAATCTTCTATGCTGATTTCGAAGCGGTAAAGGAAAATGCTCTGTGTCCGATAAAATCGACTATGGAAACTTGATGCATCGGGCCATGCGTGGCCTGATCCAAGAAGTATTGACAGGCATTGCCAAGGACGGCCTGCCCGGTGAACACCATTTCATCATCACGTTTGACACGATGCATCCTGATGTTGAAATCGCAGATTGGCTTTCGGACCGTTACCCTGGGGAAATGACAGTCGTGATCCAACATTGGTTCGACAATCTGAACGTCACGGATGAGGGGTTTACGATCACCCTAAACTTTGGCGATAATCCAGAAACGCTCTACGTTCCCTACGATTCAATTAAGACGTTTGTTGATCCGTCTGTCGAATTCGGTCTGCGCTTTGAGAGCCAACCAGAGGCTGAGGTGACCGAAATTCCAGAAGCCCCGATGGATGAGATGGTCGAGCCCGAGGTCGATGCGCCCGAAGGGCGTAAAGAGGCAGAAGTCGTCAGTCTCGATCAGTTCCGTAAATAGCATTGTCGTTATTGCTCTCTTAAGGCGGAAGCTATAAACGGCATACAATTGCATACAGCTAGGTGATCCCATGACAAATACACGCACTGAATCCGACAGTTTTGGCCCGCTAGAGGTTCAATCAGACCGTTATTGGGGCGCGCAAACCCAGCGCAGCTTGATGAACTTCCCGATCGGTTGGGAAAAGCAGCCAGTCGCCATCGTGCGTGCCTTGGGCGTGATTAAGCAGGCCTGCGCCGTTGCCAACAAAGAGCGCGGCAAACTGGATCCAAAACTGGCCGATGCGATCATTGCGGCAGCAAGCGAAGTTGTGGCGGGCAAGCTCGACGATCACTTCCCGCTGGTGGTTTGGCAGACAGGCTCTGGCACACAATCCAACATGAACGCCAACGAGGTGATTTCTAACCGCGCGATTGAGATGCTGGGCGGTACCATTGGGTCCAAAGACCCAGTGCACCCGAATGATCACTGCAACATGGGCCAGTCGTCCAACGACACCTTCCCAACCGCGATGCACATCGCTGTGGCGACGACCGCCCACAACGTGCTGATCCCCGGTTTGGAAAAACTGCATGCTGCGCTTTTGGCCAAGCAGGAAGAATTCAACGACATCATCAAAATCGGCCGCACCCATACAATGGACGCGACACCGCTGACACTTGGCCAGGAATTCTCTGGCTACGTGCATCAGGTCGCGATGGGCATCCGCCGCGTGAAAGCCGCACTGCCCGCGATCTATGAGTTGGCCCAAGGTGGCACAGCGGTTGGCACGGGCTTGAGCACACCAATCGGTTGGGGCGAGACTGTCGCCAAGAACATGGCCGACATCACCGGCCTGCCTTTTGTCACTGCGCCAAATAAATTCGAGGCATTGGCCGCTCATGACGCTTTGGTTGAAATGTCAGGTGCGCTGAAAACTGTTGCTGTGAGCATTTACAAAATTGCGTGTGATATCCGCTTCTTGGGCTCTGGCCCGCGTTGCGGTTTGGGCGAATTGATCTTGCCTGAGAACGAGCCAGGCTCATCCATTATGCCGGGTAAAGTGAACCCGACGCAGGTTGAGGCGATCACACAAGTCTGCGCCCATGTCATGGGGAACGACGCCGCCGTCGGCTTTGCAGGGTCACAGGGTCACTTTGAGCTGAACGTGATGAAACCAATGATGGCTTATAACGTGTTGCAATCTATGCAGCTTTTGGGTGATAGCTCTGTCGCGTTCACTGACAACTGCGTTGCGGGCATTCGTGCGGACCGTACGCGGATTGAAAAGCTGATGCGCGAAAGCTTGATGCTTGTAACGGCATTGGCGCCGACGATTGGCTATGACAAGGCCACCACAGTCGCTAAAACCGCGCATAAAAACGGCACCACCCTCAAGGAAGAAGCGATCAACCTTGGCTATGTGGATGCGGAAACATTTGATCGGGTTGTGCGCCCAGAAGATATGATCGGCCCTAAATGAGCGTCGTAAATCTTAACAAGGCCCGCAAAGAGAAAACAAAGGCCGAGGAAAAGGCCCAAGCAGACGTCAATGCCGTAAGCTTCGGCCGCACGAAAGCGTCACGTATTCTTGATGCAGCAAATGCAGCACTGGCCGACAAGCGCCACAGCGCGCATAAATTCGAAGACGAATGACAGAACGGCCCGTCAAAAGATCTCTGACGCTGCGCGGTCACCGCACCAGCGTATCGTTAGAGGATCCCTTTTGGCGGGCTTTTCGCGATATTACAGAGGCAGATGGCATGACCATAAATGGTTGTGCGGCACAGATCGACGAGGCGCGCGGCGACGTGGGCCTTGCATCGGCGATCAGGTTATTTGTGCTGAAGCGCTTACAGGATCAAGCGGCGTCAGACGGGTAAAGAATATCACGCATCGCTGTGAGATTGTCGTGATCGCGGCGTTCCATCTTAGAATATCCACGCGGATCGTCCTTACGGTAATGCAGCGCGAGCAATTCAGAAATCTCGTTGCGACGCACAGGAGTGCGCTCGTAAGGGTCGTGACCACGGTCAATTTCAGGCTTACCAAAGAGTGACTGCCAAGCAGCTACAATCATTTTCGGTGAATTTACTAAGCTAGGAATGTACATGTTATTACTCACAATGTTGGACCCTTATGAAACTTAGATAACATATTTCGGACACATTGCAGCTAAATACTGGCCAAAACCTTGGGATCAAGCAGCCAAATCCAACCTAAGCCTTTGTAGTAAATGAAAAATAAAATAAGGCACAAATAAGGCGGCCTCGTTTGATTGTTTCGCTCATCAAATGTTATGGCGGTCCTAACGGTAGACCTTATCGCAAGTGGAAACGATTATTTGTCCCGTGGAACGAATCGTAACCACATGCCATCCTTCGCGCGAACAGTCAGATGTGCGACCGGTTCTGGTTGTTTTCCGTCGACGATATCAAAGCGAAACTCCTTCACGATCATCGCTAATAAGAGCACCCCTTCGATCATGGCAAAACCTGCCCCCGTACAAACACGCGGCCCAGACGAAAACGGCATATAGGCGTCACGGGCACTGGCCTTGCCCGCGTCCGTCCCCCAGCGGTCAGGATCAAATCCATCGGGGTTCTCCCAGAGCCGTTCATGGCGATGCAAGTGCCATGGGGAGAGCACAACTTGCGCACCCTTCGTCACATCTCGGTCGCGGAAGTTTTCGGGGCATGTGGTTTCGCGTACCATCATCGGCACAGGCGGATAAAGCCGTAGGGCCTCACGGAATACATCGCGGGTTTTGCGAAGTTTTGAGACGCTACTGAAGTCTTGCGTTAAGGTTTCGGCCTCTTGTGCCACAGCATCTTGCCACTCGGGGTTTAGGGCAAGCATGTAGAGCGTCCAAGCCAGAGCCGAGGCGCTGGTCTCGTGACCCGCCAGAAAGAAGATCGCGACCTGATCAACCATTTCCGCGACGGTGAAAGTCTCGCCTGTAAAGGGGTCCGCCGTTGTCATGATCTTAGTCGCAAGATCATCAGGCGCATCTCCCGCCTCAATGGCCTTGAGCCGCTTTTCAGTTAGCCCCGTAATCAACGACCTGATGGCCTTGGCCGTCTGTTTGGTCTCTGACTTGAAAAAGCGGGGCATCCACGTTGGGCCGGGAATAAAGGCCGCAAGGTTCAAAATCGGCTGCGTGCGCTGGTAGCTGCGGAATTCGTCGAAAACGCGGGTCGCGACCGCATCCTCGATAGGAATGGAAAACAGGGTGCGAAAGATCACATCAGCAGCCGCATGGCTGGTTTCTGGCTCGATATCATGCGGTTGCCCATCAGCAAGGCCATGCATCCGCACCACCGCCGCTTCGCCCGCTGCCCACATCGCGGGAAAGGTTTCACGCAAGCGCCCACCCTCAAACGAAGGGTCAATGATGCGCCGCTGCCGCTTCCACGTCTCGCCATTGGTCAGAAAAACGCTTTCGCCAAGCAAGGGTCTGAGGCCCGCACCAATGCGGTCGGATTTCGGGAAATCGTCGGGCCGTTCTTTCAACACCAAATTGATCAGCGTCGGGTCGTTGATCATATAACTGCGAAAAAACGGCGTGCGAAATTCGGCCATCCATGCGCGGTAAAGCTTGGCCGGTTGCGCAGAGAGGATGTCTTCCCGAAACAGCTTAAGATAGCGCCAGAGCGAGACCTTTTCGGGCCGCGGCGTGGGCTTTGGCGGCATCATGGCGCGGTGCTCGTGTATTTGGACGCGGGTACATCGATGCGGGACTTTGAGGGCGGGCGGTCGCGGTAGCGATCAGCCAACGTCAGCGGTCCAGCCGTAATTTGGAAGTAGTCATAGTCTTTGGGCCGATCAAACGCGCAGAGGTATTGGAAGTGTAAACGGAAGAAGCGCCACCGCAACGCCTTCCAAGTCTCTGGCGCCAAAGACTGCGTAAAGGCGGCGGAAATCACCAGCGGCCATTTGCTATCGTCGGATTGCACGCCTGACACCTCAACAGGATCACATAGCGCAAAGGCACAGCCATCTCCGGGCGCGGTCACATCGACCCATGTGACGCCGTTCTGTCCGCTCAGATGTGCGAGATCGGCCCGTAGGCGGTAAGCGTCAGGAAGGAAGGACATCATCGGCACAACTTGCCCCAGAGAGAGGAAGCCGAGCGCAGGTCCACCGGTAGGCACCCTGCCCGCGCGAAACAGATCGGCAAGGATCGACACCGCGAGATGCGCGCCAGAGGAATGACCAACGATTAGCACTTCATCGACATCGTCTTGCAAGGCCGCAGCGATGATGTCGCCGAATGCGTCCATGCGGTTTTCCAACGCGGGCGGGTTCGCCCCGCGCCACCGCGCCGAAAACGCGTAGTCGTGCATGAGGTAGTAGGCAAAGAACTTGCCGTCCTTCTTTTTGAACCAGCGCAGGATCACAGCGAACAATGCGGCACCTGCTGCGAGCGAGATGAGGTGCCCGACAATGCCGATATATGGCATCAGCAGGGATTTGCCCCACGCATTGACCATCGCCCCGGCAATCACCGCGATCAGAAGTTGCAGCAGCAACATACCAACGGGGTAAAGCGCCGCAATCACAGGGCCCTTACGCATCCACATGAGCCGCCGCAACGTGCCTGTTGTGATGTAGGTCCAAGCAGTCCGCACAAGCTGCCAGTAGGTCGCAGGGATCGAGGTCGCCATGCTGTCGCGCACGATATCGGACCAGAGCAGAACCTCGACATCAGCCTCGACCTTTGCCCCGTCAATCACGGCATTCACATGCCAGCCGTATGGCCCTTTGCCCGTCTTTGGGGTCTGTCCAATCTCATAGTTTGAGATCGCGGCTTGGGCGGTGCTTTCGGTGCGGTAAAGCTCACGATAACGGCGCGGATGGATCGGGTCATACCCCGGAATGTAGAACACCCGACGTCGCTTCACTTGTGATGGGTTACGCGTCTAAGACATGGAGGCCTGCTTTATGCTTTGGCCTGACCTTAGCCCAATGTGGCCAACGATGGGAAGGTCTCGAGCAACCAATAGCTAAAGGCCGAGAACTGCCCTGTTAGCATCATCAAACCCACGGTCCACAGGAGCAGCCCCGAAATCCGCTCGATACGGTCCATGTGGCGTTTCATCCATGCCATGGGGCCTTTAAGGCGCGGGAAGAAGGCGGCGACCAGCAGGAACGGAATGCCAAGTCCAAGCGCGTAGGCCGCGAGCAGAACCGTGCCGCGCATCAGCGATGCTTCTGAGGCCGCAAGCCCAAGGATCGTGCCAAGGATCGGGCCAAGGCACGGTGTCCAGCCAAACGCAAACGCGAGACCAAGGACGTAAGCCCCAAGAGCTGATCCGCCCTTATCGCCCGTTTGCACGCGAACTTCACGGTCGAGGAAACCGATCCGGAATACACCCACAAAATGTGCGCCAAAGATCATGACGATCACGCCTGCAATCACGCTGAACCAGTCTTGGAATTGTAAAAACATCCGGCCCATAGCAGAAAACGCAAAGCCGAGGAGCAGGAACACAGTCGAGAGGCCCATCACAAAGAACCAAGCGGCCAACAATACGCGGCGGCGCGCAGTTTTGGCGTCTTCCATGTCGCTCACCGATACCCCGCCCATATAGGCAAGATAAGGTGGCACGATCGGCAAGACGCAGGGGCTTAGGAACGACAAAAGCCCTGCGAATGCAGCGATCACCATCGCGGGCAGCAAAGATGCGTCTAGTATTTGGGTGGCCTCAAGCATGGTCATGGTTCCTTTGCCCCCCTGATAGGCCAAGCTGATCGCTTCGTCACGCCCCCCGTCGGTCACAGATGTGTTTACGGGTTGAAATATCTAGGTTAGCACTTGCTTTATGAAACACGAATTAGACGCTATCGGGCTGTTGTGCCCGCTCCCAGTTCTCAAAGCGCGCAAGCGGCTGTCGGCCTTGGCCGCAGGTGACGAATTGCATGTGATGGCCGATGATCCTGCCGCCGTTGTAGACATGCCGCATTTCTGCGCAGAGGCAGGCCACGAACTGGTTGAGATGTCAGATGCAGGTGCGCATCAGGTCTATGTGATCCGCAAGGGCTGAATATTACTCGTGATGCTCAGGGCGTTGCGGCGGCGATGCCGATGCACATAAATGTAACGGGAAAACAGCGCGACGAAATAGGTCTTCCACCCTGCATCGACGACAACCTGATCGGTCCAAACGGCACCCTGTGGGTGCGCCTTGACCGTGATCAGGTGATCCCATTGCCTAACTGTTTTTGAGTATTCACGGCTCTGCAAACACCGTTCGACGGAATCAAGGCTGTCCAAATGCACGTGATGGCCTTTGATCTTAAGCCAGCCCCAAAAGGTCACGTCTGTTACAAACGCCATCCCCCTCACAAATTGCGCATTGGGCATCCCGCGATAAACCGCAATATCCGACATCACCGCCAAAAGGTCTCCGGGATCACTGGCACTTGCAAAGAGGTCGTCAGGGGATCGCGCATACTGTGCGGTGACAGTGACAACTCGTAGCAATTGCAGGCTCCTTACGACAAAAAAGCCGCATCCGAAGATGCGGCTTTTTGATTTTACGAGCGGCCCAGTGACCACCAACCCTTGCGCTTTGGCGCATCAGGTTTTTTCGGTGCGGGTTCTGGCGCAGGTGCAGGTGCTGGCTCAGGCGTTGCCTCTTGGACAGGCTCTGGTGTAACTTCAACAACTGGCTCCACCATAACAGGCGCTTCAACCACTGGGGCCTCTGCAACTGGTGCCGGAGCTTCAGTCTCTGCAACAACAGCCACCTCAGCTTCAGCGACAACCGCCTTTGGCTTTGCACGGCTCTTGCGCTTTGGCTTCGGCTTTTCTTCCGCAGCAGCGGCGTCTTGAGCTGGGGCTTCTTCGGCTTCTGCCTCAACCTTTGGCTCAGCCTTCTTACGGCTGCGCGTACGCTTCTTCGGCTTTTCTTCCTCAGCAACAGGTTCAGCAGTCACTTCAGCTTCTACAGGTGCGGCCTCGGCAACAACTTCAACAGTCTCTTCAACCTTCTTGCGGCTGCGCGTACGGGTGCGCTTTGGCTTTTCAGCTGGGGCATCTTCGCCCTCTACCGCAGGTGCTTCAGCAGTCTCTTCAGCGGCTTCAGCAGCCTCGATAGGATTGCCGTTCTCGTCCATTTGGGTTTCGCCGTTGCCAGCACCACCCCGACGCCGCCGACGGCGCCGACGCTTCTTCTTGGGACGCTCTTCACCATCTGCGGTCTCGGCAGTTACGGCTTGCGGTGCTTCCGCTACGACGTCTGCCTCTTCCTCATCTGGGGTTTCCTCGACGATATCATCGTCGTCGTCCTCAAACATGATCGCACTTGCTACAATCGGTGCTGCCTCTGGCACGATGCGTGTCGCGGTCTTGAACTTCTCAATCGCAAAGTCTGGCGATACCAGCGTCGGGTCACATTCGATCCGCACAGACATTCCATAACGCGCTTCGATATCACCGATATGCTCGCGCTTGCCGTTCATCAGGAAGTTGGCGATAGCAATAGGAGCCCGCACTAGAACCTCTTTTGACCGAGCGCGCACGCCCTCTTCTTCCAAGGCACGCAGGATCGCCAAGGCGACGTTATCGTCAGAGCGGAGCAAACCAGTGCCGTGGCAATGGCTACACATCTGCGTTGTCGCCTCAAGCATACCTGGGCGCAGGCGCTGACGGGACATTTCCATCAGACCAAAGCCAGAGATACGACCGACCTGAATACGGGCGCGGTCTGTTTTCAGCTTGTCTTTCATCCGCTTTTCAACGGCGATGTTGTTGCGGCGTTCGTCCATGTCGATAAAATCGATCACGATCAAACCAGCCAAGTCACGCAGGCGCAATTGGCGAGCCACCTCATCGGCGGCCTCAAGGTTGGTTTTAGTCGCGGTTTGCTCGATCGAGCCTTCTTTGGTCGCGCGGCCAGAGTTCACGTCGATCGCAACAAGCGCCTCTGTGATCCCGATCACGATGTAACCACCAGATGGCAATTGAACCGTTGGGTTAAACATACCTGCGAGGTAGCCCTCGACTTGATACCGCGCATAAAGCGGCAGTTGCTCGGTGTAGAACTTAACGTTCTTTGCGTGTGACGGCATGATCATTTTCATGAAGTCTTTGGCGTTACGGTAACCCGCCTCGCCTGCAACAATCACTTCGTCGATGTCCTTGTTATAAAGATCGCGGATCGACCGTTTGATCAGATCGCCCTCTTCATAGATTATCGCAGGAGCAATCGATTTCAGCGTCAACTCGCGAATTTGCTCCCACATGCGCTGAAGATACTCATAGTCGCGCTTGATCTCTGACTTCGTACGCTGAGACCCTGCTGTGCGGATGATCAGACCAGCACCCTCGGGCACCGTCATCTCGCCTGCGATTTCCTTAAGCTTCTTACGGTCGGCAATATTCGTGATCTTACGGCTGATACCACCACCGCGTGCCGTGTTCGGCATCAAGACGCAGTAACGACCAGCGAGCGACAGATATGTTGTCAAAGCAGCGCCTTTGTTGCCGCGCTCTTCTTTGACGATCTGGATCAAGAGGATTTGGCGAACCTTGACGACTTCTTGAATTTTGTAACGCTTTGGGCGTGGTTTACGAACCGGGCGCACTTCGTCAGTGTCGTCCTCTTCAGCAACACTTTCAATT
>Ga0208544_10003054_pt1 | contig 10650 bp, 2 predicted proteins | sample DEB08_DNA_9_FD_184526 | JGI IMG/M metagenome (GOLD analysis project Ga0208544, IMG submission 184526) | Aqueous microbial communities from the Delaware River and Bay under freshwater to marine salinity gradient to study organic matter... | ecosystem: Environmental > Aquatic > Marine > Coastal ...
TTATTTAAGCAAGACTTCCCTGATCTTTTCGAGTTTTTATGCGAAAACGTGACAGGGTTTAAAGAACCCCGAAGAAGGAAAGATAAATCTTTGAAAGGCAATATTTTACAACGCTAGAAGGGTAGCCAAAAGTTGCTTCGGCACAAGTGCTAGGGAATCCTCCGCTAGCTATAGATTGTCAGGTAACTCAAAACAATACCAACATTGGTGGGGAAGATGGAGCAATGACTTTTAAAGTTGAAGATGGAGCACCGAACTATACAGGTGTTTTATTAGATGAAAATGCAAAAACAATTGCTTCCTTTCCGATAGTAGGTTCAAGTATTCAAACCATCGACAAACTAAATACGGGCAAATATAAAATTGAGGTGACTGACCAAAAAGATTGTAAAATTAGCTGTGCCTTTGAAATTACCGAGCCTCCTTGTGCGGTAAAGGTCCAACTAACAGATGTTTTGCTTCCTTGTAATTTAACAACGGGTACTTTAGTAGCGATGGCGTCGGGAGGAGTTGCTCCGCTGACCTATTTATGGAGTAATGGAGTTAAAAAAGCAACCAATTCAAATTTACCGTCAGGAACGTACGATTTAACCGTGACAGATGCCGTTAACTGCGAACTAAAAATTAGTGCTACCATAAGTACCAAAGATAAAGATGGAGATGGCTATTTTTTTGGCTGCCTTGATTATTCTTCTGTGAAGGGGCCTGATTGTAATGATAATGATGCGGCTGTTTATCCTGAAGCACCAGAAATATGTGATGATAAAGACAATGATTGCGACGGGAAAACAGATGAAGATTTAGTAAATGGCATAGCATGCCCATCTATTGTTTCTATACCTACTCTCAATCAATGGGGATTACTTATTCTCGGTATGTTAATATTTAATTTAAGTTTAATCGGTGTAAATTATTTAGGGCAGGAACATTAATCCAAGAATTTGGTTTTTAAAATACTCACTATTCGAGTGACTAAGCATCCGAGTGAAAAATAATGATTTACTAAGAGTATATTTTTAATGCTCAGGAGTTAAAAGGTGCAAGGCATTTTGAAAATGCCTTGCACCTAGTCTATTTACCATTCATTATTGAAATGATACCACTCGGACGAAAATCCACATGGATGCTTATTTCACAAAAATTAACTTCTTGGTACTGGTCATTTTATTATTTTTGAACAGAACATAATATATGCCAGGTGTATTTTGGAGCATTTGATAATCGACTTCAAAACTTCCTTTTGGATATAATTCTTGGTTAATTAAGTGTTTTACCAACTTACCTCTAGAGTCGTACACTTCTAAATTAATCGGTGCTTCTTCTAATACATTAAATCGGATAGTTGTTTTTCCAGAACTAGGGTTTGGTGCAATACTCCAATCCCCATTTTCATTAAAGGGTATCTTAATTTTTAGGCTAAGTTCTTCCTCCTCTTTTGACACTAGGATTGTATTAACACAAGGATCTATAACTGCTGAAAATGTCGAATTTGCGTCAGCAGAAAAACCAGGTAATAGTCGAATCACTTGACCCGCTTTAAATTCGACGGAAGTGTTAGCTTCTACGATTCCATCCGAATAAATCCCATAAGAGGCATGGTAAGTATCAGGTGTAACGATTCCTTCAATATTCATGGCATGATTCGTATTATCCGTATTATCACAATCACAGACATCTCCACTTCCATCACCATCACTATCCTGTTGATTTGGGTTTGATTGAGTTGGACAATTATCGCAATCGTTTCCAATTCCATCATTGTCGGAATCAACGCTACTTTCACATATCACTGTGCCATCTGTTCTAATGTAGTTTACGCTAATATTACTTTTGCTACAGCCCTCCGATGAAGTTGTTGATAAGGAAACATTAAAAACACCTCTGGTGGTGTAATAATGACTTGGGCTTCTTTGGGAGGAAGTATTACCATCGCCAAAATTCCATTGGTAAGTAGCACTTGAATTGATGACATTTGGCTTGAAAGTTACTAATTGTAAATTAGGCTCAGGGGTACGGTCATTGACGGTAAAGCTAGCACTAATGGCTTGATTGACCCTAATTTCTTCGCTTTTTGGATCAGAAAAACAAACATTATTAATTACCGAAATAGCTTTCACCGTTTGTGTTTGCTGTAAATTATTTAAAGTTAAACTATTCGTATTCGCTTGTATTAAATCATTATTTTGGTCAAACCAATTAAAGGCAGCATTAGGGAAGTTGGTATTCGTTGCCATTAAAGTCAGCGCATCTCCTTGACAAACGGGTGCAATTCCACTAATTATAGGAGGATCAATGGTATTACCCTGATTGATAATTTCTATAGTTTTTACTACTGGAATACCTCTTGTATCCGTGATACTCACCACATAAGTTCCTGCTAATAAATTTTCTACCCGTTTGCCATTTTCCGTATCGCTATGGCTCCAAGAATAAGTTGGTGTAATCGCACCAATAGGTGATACTTCAATGAATCCACTGTTGTCTGCTCCACACATAACGTCTTGTTTCTGAACATTGATAACAAATAAAGCCACTTCTATTGGGTAAGGATCATTAAAATTTCCAACGCCGTTACTTCCAACTGTAATATCATTCAATGCTAAGGCGATTTTTTCTTCAACTTCATAGATTACATTTTGCGCTGAATTATAATAATATAATGTATATTCTTGATCTCCAGCAATCCCCCCAATCATAAAGCTTACCTCTGGGCGTCCTACTTCGCTTACTTGTTCAATTGACCCCACTCCTCTTAAATCATTGCCAACAAAAGCAGCTACCAAATCATTCGTATTTGCTGAAACCAATCCATTAAATAAGACTTCTCCAATAACCGTTGTATTGAACTGATAATTAAAATTGTTCATTGTCCAAGTCGTTTCATCGTTTGGGTTCGCCGTTGTTCTCGAACTAGCTATACTTTTAGGATAATCCTCTCCTCTAAATGGATTGCTTTCTTTATAATCTAAAATACCACCAATTTCATTTTGAATATTTATTTTATAGGCATCGTAGGGTCTTAAATTTGTTAAAGAACCTGTCCAGTTCAACATATCATCCAATTGGGCAAAAGCGGCGGTATTATCTTGACGAACTGTTTTTATCTGATCGTTTTCGCTAACATTAATAACATCAATAGCATCATTTATAAGTTTAGTTTCTGCTAATGGATACCCTACCCAATTCCAGCCGCTTTGTAATTGGACATTGTCCGTAGGTGCAGGTTTTCCAGTTATTCTAAGTGTATCTGGTCCATTTTCTAAATAAATTAAATAGCCTTCATTGGCAGATAAGGTACTTAATGCTTCGTTACCAGCAGCAACCCAGCCTGTTCCGTCCACATATTGGGCAAATTTATCGCCCGTCTTAATTTGGTCGCCATCACTTAGATTACCAAGCGAATTTAACCAATTACTTACACTATTATCCGTCAAAGTGGTATTAACAGAGAACCAAGTCCAACCTTGATTTAATGGAATATATCGGGCTAAATCTGTATCTTTTGTGATTGTTAAAATTTCTGGTTGATTAGTAGAACCAACAATGGTATCTACTACAAAGGGAATTGGCGTCATTGGATAGGCGTTATATTCCAAGCCTGCACTGGCATCCCAAACCCTAAAATCCAGCAGTTTGTCTTCGTCCAATACATCTCCAAAAATGGTCAAATAGGCCACATGAAAATCGCCTGCTCGCTGAATATTTGCTACACCACGAATTTCATTATCCAACCAAACACTAATGATATCCAACGAATCGGTGCTTGTTCCGAGCAATGGGTCGTCGGTACTGAATCGAAAATTAGAAACTAGGTTCATGTTTTCTGTAAACTCATTGGCATTGATCGCCCAATTAGGGGATTCCGCCACTACTTTAACCTGAATAATAAGTTCTGGATTTCTGGTTTGACCCGATACCAATAAACTTAGCGTATCGGCATATTCGCCTACATCCAGATTACGAGCATCAATGCCGAAGGAGACATTGGTGCCTACATTTGGCACGTTGAAACCACCAGAAGGAAAACTTAACCAAGGTGTTCCTTTTCCTGTTAAAGTACCACTAACCGCAATATCAGTGCTATTGAAAAGTGGTATGTCCAAATTTTGTTGGGTCCCTTTATATATTTCTATCGAAACGACCTGTTGGGTCCAATATAAAGGATGTGTAATGACCAAAAATTTCCATCGAATGGTATCCGAAATATTCCCACTTTCATCTCGCACATTTGCTAAAACAACTTCCAGCGAATCGCCATCATAGGTACTCATTGGTGCATCGGTAGTAATGATTAATTTATTGTTCAAACAAACAATGTTCGCAGCTACGGGTTGAGCGTTTGCCAAATTGGTGACAAAGAAACTGGTGTCTAAAAATTCAGTATTATCAAATAAGGAACAATCTAAATTTTTATTAAAACTAACCGATATTTCATCTCCAGCAATCCACTGACCATCAGCAGGTTGAGGGATTCCAAATAACTGAATATTTTCTCTATCAATTCGCCCTGCTATGGTATTGGAAAAAGTTTCTACTTCTATGTCTTGACAGAGCACTACTGCTCGTATTTCATATTCACCATCAGGGATATTTTCATTGGTGATATTCCAAACATAATAATAAGTAGGCACGTTTCCTGTCTGCCCAAAATTTAGGGTATTATGCAAATCCAGCTCATCTCGACTAACGGTGGAGGTATCCATTGTGGTCCAATCATCCCCTGTATCTAACCGGCGATATTCAAAGCGTAAATTGGTAAAATTATCATTACTTGGATCATAATCTCTAACCCCAATGCGCAATTCTTCTTTATCAGTACTAAATACATTACGGGCATTGATAATCCAATTATTGTCTGGAGTAATGATAGTAATATCGCTACAAGGGGTACGGAAAGTGGTGTTGATGGTAACAAATTTAGCTTCGCCCACAAATTCTATCGGTGTACCATCCACACAGTGGGGAACAATACCTATTCGAATACCTTCGTGCTGATATTGAATAAAGCCTCTTTGTACCGTCAAAGGTATGATCAGGGGTGTGCCTGGAGAAATATCAAAGAAAATTTGACTACCCAATAAAGCACTACCTAAGCGAACGAAAGCCCCCCCGGGATTACTCTGATTGTCTAAAAACACTTGAAAATCACGCACACTTTCGCCAAAAGGATTACGGTTCTCCAACTGTAAATAATAAGTGGCTGTTCCATCTGCATCTACATTATATTGAGTCTGTTCAATACCTAGGGATACCCCTTCTTCTACATCAAATAATTGAATATCCACAAGGTCTCTGGGAATTGCGCCCGTTTCTATCGGACAACTCGTTCGACCTCCAAGCAAAGAGAAATAAGGCGTGTGATTATGTGTCGCCCCTTGAATGACGGTGACACTGTATTGGTCACCAATCCCTTCGGTATCATCGTCAAAAAGATGATAACTGATGTCCACCGTATTTTCCTCGGCAAATTCGTGGGTTTCAGATTCTTCGTAGGAGTATTCTGCAACTGCACCGAATTGCCCTTCTACTTTAGTGAGTTTCTGACTAAAAATAAACCCTAAATTATTTTCAATTGCCCAGGCAAGACCAGCCGTTAAACTCAAATCAAAAGTTATGGAATTGGAATGGCTTCTAGAACTGGCACTAGCGGAACTAAAACTACGATCTATCGCCACACCTGAACCAAAAGTGATATTTTCGGCTCCTACTCCATACAGGCTATTATAAGCTGGATCGGAATAATTTATCGGATCAGCAGCCTGAATTGGGTCAAAAAACCATTGCGGGTCAATTTGACCATCTGAAATCAAGTGTCGGATAGACGTATTGGCTTGATTATAAGAATTAATTAATTCTTGTGTCCAAAGGATGTCTTGGTCTAAAGCACTAAATTTTTCGGTAGTACAATCATAATCTCCTACTTTAGGGCAAAAATCACAACGCCATTCTTTGATTTTATCTACAGGTAGATTGCTATTTAAAGATTGGGTACATAAGGTGTACCACGGTAAGGTATTGACACTATGATATTCCAATACTTTTTTCCAATTATTGATGTAGGTTTCATATCGCAAGACTACTACATCTTTATCAATCACATTACCTTGATCATTTAAAATAATGCTACCGTTTCTAACATTTATAATATCTCTTTCTGCCTGCTCGATTAGTCCATTGATTTGTTTATAGGTATAAAACCAAGTCGTATTGACTTTTCCTGGGGTAAATCCAACTTCTTGTTTACTAATAATATTCGTACAATCATTCGGGTCTATCTCAATAGTTTGTTGCAAACCATATTGCATTGCCAAGCCCATGCCCACGATAATATCCGCGTCCAATCCCGTATCTCCACCCGAAGTTTCAATATCTTGATTGATAGTCACGGAATACTCCCAATTATCGGTATCGGTGTCTCCTGCTCCTGATGTCACCGTGGTATTGATAAAAGCACCAAAAACGGCTAAAGTCACGCCTTCATAATGCAACCCAGCTGCGCCAGTATTGGTATTGGACATTTCCACAGATTTGGAAATGGTCGTTCCAGCCGAAATTTTGCTCGAACTACCATCTCCTGGAGGGTCTCTAAGGATAAAAATGGGTGCTTGGACGACTCCGCCTAAGGTATCGGGGATAACAACTACATCATTGCCGGGCAAGGCTGTTGTACCATCTACGAATATACTTTTTCGGTAATTTCCCAGAAAACTGCCATCTTTAGAGAAATATTCAACCGTAATATTATGGAGAAAAGGGGTTACTACATTAGGGTTGCCTCCCTGAAAGGTGTAAGTTGGAAAGCGGTCTATATTTTCATCGAAATTTATTATTTGAGGAGCAGCATCCGCTGCTGCCGAATTGGTAATTCTTAAAAAACCTTCATTAATGGGACAAAGGACATTATTATGGAATTCCGTTACTGAAAAAGTAAGGTTATAGGCTGTCCCTTGCTTAACAAAGGCTGGATTAGTGGGATCATTACATAGATAACTAAAGCCAGAAACTAAATTGACAGTAGGAGGAAGATGATAGGTGAAAATTTGCTCCGTTTCTTCAGCTATCTCTTGATGAGTTAATTGTCGAATGGAATCCTGTATATGCAAAGCTAATAAATCCAGCTGACTAGGACGAAATTTAAAATAATCCAATGCTAAAAGATTGGTCTGTGTAGCATTATCCACATCTTCTACCGTAAATGTATAATTTAAAGGCGGTAAATCTACAGTCACTTTTCCAAAAATATTGGTTGGATATAATTTACTAAAACAGCCTGAAATGTCTTGTATTCTAATAATAAAATTATCAGCCGAGACAGGTAATTCACAAGCGGTTTGAACCACTATTTCTACTGGATAGGTCAATCTATCTTCAAAATTTAAAGTTTGCTGAATAGGAAAATTTGCAAAATCGGTAAATACTGAATCTTGTAGGGCATGGAACTGGTAGAAAATAGTATCTTCCATTCCTGAATCTCCCAATAAAACATAAGGAACCACCACAATCACAATAGAATCCAAATCTGTTTGGTTTGGGTTGACAACAATCGAATAATTTCCATCTGCATCGGTTGTAGTGGTTTCCATCAATTCATTACCAGTGCCCGTTTTAAATTTAGAAATTGCCTTTACGGTAATCCCTTCTAGGCCACAATCATGCCCTATTTGGTCAATTTTTCCGGTGAGTACATAAGCCGTTTTATCTAAAAAAAACGCATTAACGGGCTGGGTCTGATTGGCAGGAACGGTTTTAGTTATAGGGTTCTCTAAGAAAATATGGTCTTCAAAGGTGGCTTTCACTACATAAGAAGTGGCGTTTCCAATAAAAGGCAAATCATCAAAAAAGTATTCTCCTAAAGTATTGGTAGTCGTTTCTCGAATGACATAATTATCGCCTACAAAAGCAGTAGCGGTAAGCGTAGCACCAGGTACTGGAGAATTACCTGTTAATGTTTTGACTGAACCATGAATACTTTTACCCTCTTCTGTTCGATAACCTACATCGGAATGATAACTTTGGGATTTATAACTAGCTGCAGTACTATTTATTTTTATGGTATATAAATAATTCTTGTAAGAGTCTCCATCTTCATCGAAGTACTCACGATCTGCAAAAGGTACTGTAGCTATCAAAGTGCTATCTCTATAAATTTCCACATTATCGCTAATTGGTGCATTAGTCCAAGTTAAAGCTACGTGTTGTCCAAACGTACCGTCCGAAGCATTAAAATTAACAGGACCAACTTGTTGACTATTTGTTTCAACTATTGTATTGTTTCCTCTATTAAAACGTGCTTTTCCCAAATCAATAGTACTTGGCAAAGAATAAAAGGTCATCCCATCTATAACTCGATAACTTTTTATCCGATAGTTGTACCCATTAGGGTTATTAAAATTTAGCAATGAGGTTTGACCATTTAAAGTAAAATTATCAGCAAAAAGCACACCGCCAACAAAGTTGGGGAAGTCATGTGGATAATCAATGCTTCTTCGAACACCTTTGGGTAAATTTTTAATTGGCACCCAACCATCCGAAGCTGAACCGATATAAGTCAATCTTTCAATTACAAAACCGTCATTATTTTCATTTATATCATATTCCCATTCGAGATGAATCGCATCATAAAAAGGTACTTCATTATGTGGAACAGGGAAAGTAGATATAGGAATAGTAGGATCAAAATCAGATGCTACGAAATTTATCGGAGCTGCTGGAGCAGGGTAAATTACAGCATCATAAGCTGGAGATCTGAAAGACGTATAAATTGAACCATTTCGAGTATCAAAAAATTCACTACTATAGTTATAGCTTGCTCCGGGTACTCCCGTTTTATCTAAAAAAGTAATTGTCGAATTAGCCTGATAATCAGCACCGGTTCCAATCAATTCCTCTGGATTACTACCCTCTTTTCGATAAATTCTGTAGCCATCGAAACCATCAACAGGGTATTTGAAACTTACTGCTACATCACCATTTGTTACCCTTGCAACTGCCTTATTTTCATAAGGATATTGAAACAAAGGATAAGTAAAAGTCACCCTTTTTCTTTCTGCCTCCAATTGATTTCCATTTCTATTTAAAAGGACTCCAACACTATATTCATATTGTGTTTGCGGTTCACCACTCAAATCAACGAAAAATTTGGTGTCGCAATCTAGTTTTGCTAATAATTCATCGTCTCTATAAACTGCAAAGCCATCGCAAAAATCACTATCATAACTCCAATTTAATTGAACAGCTCCAGTATTGTATCCAGATTCAATATCATTTACTATAACCTTTAATATTATAATAAAAGGATTAAAAGAAAGGATTGCCTGAATAACAGGGTTTTTTGCCGTCAAGTTCTCTATTCGTTCTACAACTGGATAGTTAACACTCAAATTAACCGGATCTGATTCATAATTTTCTCCTCCACTAGCCCAAACTGCTTTCATCGTATAAGTATATAAGGCTCCAGGAACACCTGTACTATCTCTAAAAACTAATGGACTACCAGTAGGTAATAATCCAATTATTTCTCCATTTCGTTCAAGCGTATAATAAGTATGCTCGTCACAAGGATGGCTCCAAACAATATCAAAAGCATTGCCGCCATCTATCACATTGGCATCTAAACTAGCAACAGGTGCTATGTTTTTGGTAACTAGTGCATTAGAATAAGGTTCGGTATATTCTCTTATCGTTGCTCCATCTAAATAGGCACGAACTTGGTAAGTTTGTAAAACACCAGGACTTGCCAGCGTATCTTCATAATACAATGCTTGTCCTTTTTGAATCAGCGCAATAGTTTTCACACCTCTCATTATTTCAAAACCATCATAATTATCATTGGTTGTTGTCCAACTTAACTTCACCCCATTGGGGCAATCAATTTGGCTTAAATTCAAAGCATTTACCACAGCTGCCGAAGTAGTATCTAGTAAAGTAGGCTCAAAATCACTTTGGAAATTAACGATATAATGACTCGATCCATCGTCGGTTACCGTTTTAGGATTTTCCACATAACTGCCATTGGTTTCACCAGCTGACAAAGTGATACTTCCTAATAATGCTAAAGGTATGTCGTCCAAACAATAAGCGCCAGTAGAATCTGTAACCGTAAATTGTTGGAAATTTGTCCCTGTCGCCATGATGCGAATAGTAGGCATTCCTCTTTGTGTATTAGTGCTTGCGACGGTTCCACTAATGCGCTGACCTGTCCGAATTTTTCCATAATCAGCCGCCTTATCCGACAATTCCCCCATGAATTCACCTTGGATTTGGTACAAATAGTTTTGACCAGCAACCGCTTGTAAATCGCAGAATTTTCGATTGCCTGCCTGTACGGTTCCAATTTGATTGCCATCTCGGTAAACCGTAAAATCTGCCAAAACAAAAGATGGATAGTCCCAAGTTAATACTACTTGGTTGGCTAAGTCGTCAGTTGCTTTAAAATTGGTAATCGGTGCTAAACCTACGGGAGTTAAATTCGGATGTCCATCATCTGAACTTGCCATTGAAGTATAAATTTGACCACCCACTCGGCTAGCGTGTTCAAAACGAATAAAAAAAGACTTTCTATTTTTGTAGTTACAACACAAACAAAAAAGAAAGTCCTATGCCTTCACGAAAAGAAGACTTAATAAAGATAAGCAAATTAGAAAGAATAAG
>Ga0208544_10003057_pt1 | contig 10648 bp, 11 predicted proteins | sample DEB08_DNA_9_FD_184526 | JGI IMG/M metagenome (GOLD analysis project Ga0208544, IMG submission 184526) | Aqueous microbial communities from the Delaware River and Bay under freshwater to marine salinity gradient to study organic matter... | ecosystem: Environmental > Aquatic > Marine > Coastal ...
TAAGACCAAGAAAGCTCAGATAGGCGACATAGCCGCCCGTCAACATGATCCCTTCGCGCCGCGAGATACTCCAGCCGCTGCGTGCAACCCAACAGAGCACCCCGGTTGCAGCAGCCATCACCCAGATGTCCAAGGTCATGATTTGGGCAGGCACCACAAGCGGCTTGACCAGGACAGTCGCCCCCAGAATGCCCAGGATGTTGAAAATATTGCTGCCGATGACATTGCCAAGCGCCACCGCCACCTGACCCTTTCGCGCAGCAATCACCGATGTGACAAGTTCCGGCATCGACGTTCCCACAGCGACGACCGTCAAACCAATCACCGCCTCAGATACGCCCAAACTTCCCGCAACCGAAATGGCGCCTTCAACAAGGTATTTCGCACCCATGATGGTCGCGGCCAGACCCGCAAGCATCAGCAGGGCGGCACTGCCGAAACGGGTTTGCGGCACAGGCCCGCCAGCAGTGTCGTCAGCCTGTGCCTGATCGAAATAGACCGTTCCCACCAGATACGCGGCCAACAGCACCAAGAAGCCCGTGCCGGCCAACCGCCCGATCGACCCATAAAGGACAAGCGCCACACAAAGAGCGGTCGCAAAAACCAGCATCGTTCCGTCGCGCCTGAATTCAGCAGCAGCGACCCCGATGGGCGTGATCCAGGCGGCAATGCCCAGGATCAGCAGGATATTGGCAATATTGCTGCCAACGACGTTGCCAACCGCGATGCCCGGTGCGTCATCCAGCGCGGCTTGCACGCTGGTAACCAATTCCGGCGTAGAGGTGCCAAACCCCACCAATGTCACCCCGATGATCATCGGTGAGACATGCAGCTTCTGCGCGATGATCACCGCGCCCCTCACCAGGTATTCCCCGCCGATGATCAACCCCAGCAAGCCACCGAAAATATAAAGGTAGTCCAAAATTTAGCCCTCAAAGACCTCCTTGATGTGACATTGAAAACCACCAAAACAAGACGTGCAGGCGCTGGCTGAAAAATATTTCCTTGCTCGGTCCGGATCGCCCCAAAACGGGCAGATCACCGCGCCAAACCTGCCAGCCAACGCAGGCCTTGGGCTGTTGTGATGGAAATTTGCCTCTATGCAGTGGCGTTGTTGGGTCGGTATGCTTTGCACAGCCCCTTTGCAGAAAGCCCGCTCATGGCCTGGATCAAGACCATCCCCTTTGACGCCGCCACCGGCGCGCTGCGCGACCTTTACAAACGCGTGACCGGTCCGGGCAACAATGTCGACAACATCATGATGATGCATTCCCTGCGCCCCCACACGATGGAGGGGCATATGGCAATCTACAAATATGTCCTGCACCACCGCGACAACCAGATCGACAAATGGTTCCTCGAAGTGTTGGGCGTCTGGGTCTCGGCGCTCAACCGTTGCACCTATTGCGTCGAACATCACTTTGCAGGAATGAAGCGCCTTTTGCGGGACGATGCCCGCGCCGATGCGATCCGCACCGCGATCGAGGCAGACGATATCCCCGCCACCCCACTCGATGCCAGGCAACAGGCCGCCTTGCGCTATGCCCGGCAGTTGACCCGCCATCCCGCAGATATGGCGGAAACCGACGTCTCGCTGCTGCGTCAGGCGGGATGGGATGATGGCGAAATCCTTGAGATCAATCAGGTCACGGCCTATTTCGCCTATGCAAACCGCTCCGTTCTGGGCCTTGGCTGTTCAACCCAAGGGGATATCATTGGCCTCAGCCCCGGCAACAATGATGATCCCGACGATTGGAGCCATGGGTAAGGCGTTTCTCGGATTACCTGATGCATCATGCATCACCTAACACGCTGCAATCTTTAATTTCACACAGCGTTGTGGGGTTCAGGTTGTCTTGCCAACAGGCGTCAAGGCAACCAGTCCAGGATCGCCTGTGCGACCTGCTGTGGCTTTTGGTGGTGCAACCAATGATCCGCCCCCGCGATCTCGACCCGCGTCAGGTCAGCGGCAAATGCCTCAAGCCCCTCGGTGGCCTCTGGCAACAGGGCCGTGTCATCGCTGCCCCAGATCAACAGATGCGGACAGCGCACCTGCAACCGCTCCAGCGGCAGGGCTGGCAGTTCCTTCAAAGGTTCCCCCGGCAGACCCACCACCAGCGGCGAGGCGCGGTACCAGTTGATCATCCCGCGCAGCCGCCCCGGCCGGCCCCATTCGCGCTTGTAGGCGGCCATCGTCTCTGCATCCATCCACGACAGGTCCATATTGGCGGAAAACAACGCCATCAGCTTGGCAAAATCATCCGCCGCCAGACGGTCCTCTGATCCTTCGCTGCGCAGGTAGGTGATGTATTGCGATGCCGCTGTTTGCGGCCCGCCCGCAGCCAAAGACCGCTGAAAAGGGACCGGGTGCACACCGTTCATGATGATCAGCCTTGAGACCAGTTCAGGGCGGAACATCGCCAGCCCATAGGCCACCGCCGCCCCCCAGTCATGGCCCAGCACATGCACTGGTGCGTCGCCAATCAATGCCGCCATATCCGCCACCAGCTTGGAGCCGAAGTATTCCGATACCTCTGCCGGGGCCCAGCTTTGACCAAAGCCGCGCTGGTCGGGCGCAATGCAATGGAACCGCGCGGCCAACAGGGGGGCAAGCTGGCCCCAGGTGCCGCCATATTCGGGAAATCCATGCAGCAACAACAATTTGGGCAGGCTTTCATCGCCCCAATGTCGCACAAAAAACGGGTTACCGTTCAGGTCTATGGTTTCGGTTCTTGCCGGGGTCATGTCCTGTCCTTTGCCTGTGACTGCCGCCTCAGCATCGCGCCAAAGCGCTTTGCGGTCCAGCGGCAAGCCGCTTTGGCCCATGTGACGTTAGGGCCTGATGCTAGTTTCGGCACCTGACAAAAGATCCCCTGGCTACCTTTGATGCCTCTCGGTTGCTGGAACCAAAGTCGAGCGGGCAGCGCAGCTGACAAAGCGATCTGAGCAAGGCGCAATAGTTGACAAATGTTCTCCAAAAAGGATGCTCAGTTTAATGAGCTTGGGGACTGCAATGAATTTTCGAGAAGAGTGTCAGAAATTGCTTGATCAATACGTGTCCCTCTATCGCAAAGGCGATGCGGCTGGCTGCGCCTCTGTGTATAGCCTTGAGGCTGAGTTGTACTCACCTTTTGGACCACCTGCCATTGGACGCCAAGCCATCGAGGCGGCACATATAGATTGGGTTGAAGGCGGTGCAGAGAGCAAGGAAATCAACGTGTTAAGCGCAGGTCATAGTGGCGACCTTGGTTGGTGTATAGCGCGCTATAGTGAAGGAACCACTGGCAGCGGCTCCTCTTTGAATATTCTGGCCCGTCAGCCTGACGGAAGCTGGGCAATTACACATTGCAGCCTGAATGAAACCTAGTCTTCCATACCGATCAGATTGTTGCGGATAGAAAGCTTAGGGTTGCCGATGATTGGAAATCTTGATCCACAAATTGCGCAAAAATCGTAACTTTCATGTTTTTTGGGGCTATCATCCGTCATCTGACGGTTTTGCTCAGGGATACTGGACCGGCAACGGATACCCCGCTTCCATCGGGAACCATGTGTCAGGTGCAGAACACTAGATCCAATTGGGCAACTCGGCCTTCAGGTGATCGAAAACGGCCCTGATCCGGGGCGTGCGGGCCTGATCCTCATGCATGACCAGCCAGCAGGGCATCGCATGGCTGACCTGGGGCAAGACCCGCCGCAGCCCCATGCGTCCGGCCAGTTTGACCTGACACAGGCCGATGCCCAGCCCGGCCTGCAGATGGGCCAGTTGCGCCAAAGGATCATCGCAGCGCAGCACCGGCGGGCGGGGCACGGGCATTCCGGCCTGCGCCATGCGTGGCAGGATCAGCGCCTCGCGGTCGTCGGCAATAAAGGGCACATCGGACAGGTCGGTCATATCTGCGGGCAAGGGGAACTGCGCGGCCGCAAACAGCCCGACCGCCACATCCGAAAGCCGCAGTGCCACCAGCGCCTGTTGCGTCGGCGGGGTGAACCGCAGGGCAATATCGGCGGCCCGATGGGCCAGGTTTTCGGCCACATCCGTCGCGGCCAGCTCAAACCGCAAACCGGGTGCCTGCTGCGCCAATTGCGCCAACACCTGTGGCATCACATGGGTGGCGACAATCCGGCTGGTGGTGATCCGCACCACCCCCTCCAGTGCCTGCGCCCCGGCTGAGGCGGCCCGGTGCAGGGCAGCGGCCTGCTCCAGCACCGACAGGGCATAGGGCATCAGGGTCCGGGCGATGGGCGTGGGCGTCAGCCCATTGGCCGCGCGGGTGAACAATGCCACGCCCAGTTCCGCCTCCAGCGCCTCGATCTGGCGGCGCACCGTGGGTTGGGCCAGCCGCAAACGGCGCGCCGCCGCGCTCAGGCTGCCGGTGGTCATCACCGCATGAAAAGCCGGGATGTTGGTCAAGGATGGGGTGCTCATCAAAATATGTTAGCTGACTATAGGCATTTGAACAATTTCTTTCAGGCTGGTTGCAGGCGATAAAACGGCAGGTTCTTTACAGGAGACAGACCAATGACCCACACAGACAGTATTACTGCAAACCCTTTGGCGCGGCATCCCGTGGCCCTGACCCTCCGGCTTGAAGGGCTGGTCATTGGCGGGGCTGCCGTCATCGCCTATGGGCAGATGGGGGGCAGCTGGATGCTCTTTGCGCTGTTGCTGCTCAGCCCCGATCTGCTGATGCTGGGCTATCTGGCGGGCAACAGGGCAGGGGCGTTCTGCTATAACATGGCCCATAGCTATCTGGGGCCTGTCGGACTGGGGCTTTATGGTTTCCTGGCAGGGCTGGATCTGGGGCTGCAGCTGGCGCTGATCTGGGCTGCGCATATCGGTCTGGACCGGGCGGTGGGCTACGGGCTGAAATATGCGGCGGGCTTCAGGCAGACGCATCTGAACAGGGTTTGAAACCCTCTTTCCCTCGGGCTTTGGGGGGCGTATGGCAGAGAAATGACAAAGGTGATGCCATATAGCGGCCATGTCCGCGCGATCCTGACGCTTGGCTTGCCGCTGATCGGCGGGCACCTTGGGCAGATGGCAATCGGCGTGACCGACACGATCATGGTCGGCTGGTATTCGGTCGAGGCCCTGGCCGCTGTGACCCTGGCCAGCACCTATTTCTTCGTGCTGTTCATCTTTGGCTCAGGCTTTGCCTGGGCGGTGATGCCCATGGTGGCGGCCTTTGTGTCCGAAGGCGACGAAACCGCGATCCGCCGCGCCACCCGCATGGGGCTTTGGCTGTCTTTGGGGTTCGGGGTTCTGGCGCTGCCCTTGTTGATCTTTGCCGAACCGATCCTGCGCTTGTTCGGACAGGGCGATGCCCTGGCCCATGATGCGGCGCGCTATCTGGCGGTGGCAGGATGGGGCATCCTGCCCGCGCTCTTGGTGATGGTGCTGAAATCCTACCTGGCCGCACTTGAGCGGACGCAGGTGGTGTTGTGGATCACGCTCTTTGCGGCCGTGGTCAATGCGCTGGCCAATTACGCCGTTATCTTTGGCAATTGGGGCGCACCTGCCCTGGGGATCACGGGGGCGGCACTGGCCTCTGTCAGCACACAGCTGGTGTCGCTGATCTGCGTGGTGATCTACATCCTTTGGGTGGTGCCGCAACACCAGCTGTTCGTCAGGTTCTGGCGCGCGGACGGCCAGATGCTGGCACGTGTGTTCCGGCTCGGCGTGCCGATCAGCCTGACCGCGCTGAGCGAAGTCGGGCTGTTTGCCGCCTCTGCGGTGATGATGGGCTGGCTGGGCACGATCCCGCTTGCGGCCCATGGCATCGCGGTACAGCTCGCCTCAATCACCTTTATGGTCCATCTGGGACTGAGCAATGTGGCCACGATCCGCGCCGGCAATGCCCATGGCCAAAAGGACCGGCTGCGGATGGCGCGCGGCGCGCTGACGGTCACGACAATGTCGGTGCTTTTTGCCGCGGTCACCATCCTGGGCTTCCTGATCTGGCCAGAGCCGCTGATCTCGGCCTTCATGCAGCAAGATGAACCCGCCCGCGACGAGATACTTGCCATCGGCGTGGGCCTACTGGCCATGGCTGCATTGTTTCAGCTGGTGGACGGGGCGCAGGCCATTGCCCTGGGGCTTTTGCGCGGCATGCAGGATACCGCCATCCCGATGTGGATGGCCGCTTTCAGCTACTGGGGGGTGGGCATGCCCTGCTCATATCTGCTGGGCTTCGTGCTGGGCTGGGGCGGCATCGGGGTCTGGGCCGGGCTGGTCATCGGGCTTGGGGTGGCGGCGGTCTTGTTGAACCTGCGGTTCTGGGCGGTGTCGCTTGGCCGTGTGGGGCCGGTGGGGGGGACGCTCTTTGGCAGCTGATCCCTGGCGGGGACCAGATGTTTTGGGGCCGAATGCTTTGGGGCCGAATGCTTTGGTGGGTGATGCTGCGGGGCTGGCCAATGACGGGCCTGTCTGCAGGTAGGCGATGTGGGACGGCTGCGGGCTCACCATCCCAGAAAGGTCTGGAGCCACCCTTGATTGATCCCCTGTCTGGCAGAACACGCACCGCTTCCCAAGACAAATAGCCGTCTCCCGCACAGGTGCGGGTCCCTCGGCGATTTATCTTGGCAAGCGCCCCGTGTTCTGCCTGCCCGGTGCTCAAGCAAGGGCGGCTCCAGACCAGAGGGGACGGGCAGGGCGGGGCCTTGCGCGCGGTCAGCTGTCTGCCAAACGGTCGGCTTTCTTGCGCACCAGGGTGCTGCGCAGGTCATGCATGGCCAATAGCAAATGGTTGGTGACGGCGGCCAATTGTTCGTCGCTGGCCTTGGACTGGGCCCATTGGGTCGTCAGGTTCAGGTGATCCATCGTGCGAAAGATGTCGTCGATGTCGCGATGGGCCAACAGGCGCAGACGCTCTTGCATCCATGTCTCGATGGTTTGACGGTCTTCGTCCGACAGGATGCGGTCGCCATGGGGTTTGATCTCACCGTTCTTGATGTTGAGCGTGGCGATCTGGTCCATCTCGATACGGCGTTGCCGGTTCTCGGTGTCCACCCGGAACACGGCCGCGCCGTTCTCACGCACCCTGAAGTAATACTCTGGAAGTTCAGCTGTCATCCGGGCCTCTTGTTATGTCAATTTCGCGCAAAAGCTCTGGATCCTGGAGCAGGCTTCTTTCAATGCGGCGTCAGAAGTCGCATAGCTGATGCGAAAGTTTGGTGACAAACCGAAGGCCGCACCAAAAACAACCGCGACACCGGTTTCCTCCAGCAATGCCGTGGCAAAGGCCTCGTCATCGGTGAGTGTCATGCCCCCGGCAGAGGTCTTGCCGATCAGCCCCGCGATCGAAGGGTAGACATAGAATGCCCCTTCGGGCGTAGGGCAAACCACGCCGTCGATCTCGTTGAGCATGGAGACCACCAGATTGCGGCGACGCGCGAACATCTCGTTGTTTGTCGGGATGTAGTCCTGCGTGCCGTTCAACGCCTCAACCGCTGCCCATTGGCTGATGGTGCAGGGGTTGGATGTGGATTGCGACTGGATCTTGCGCATCGCCCCGATCAGCTTTTCGGGACCGGCCGCATAGCCGATGCGCCAGCCTGTCATCGCATAGGCCTTGGAGACCCCATTGACGGTCAAGGTGCGGTCATAAAGCGCCGGTTCGATCTCGGCGGGGGTGCAGAATTCAAAGCCGTCATAGGCCAGATGTTCATACATGTCGTCCGACATCACCCAGACATGGGGGTGACGCATCAGCACATCGGTCAGCGCCTTGAGCTCAGCGCGGGTATAGCCCGCGCCGGTGGGGTTCGAGGGCGAATTGAAGATGAACCACTTTGTCTTGGGGGTGATTGCCGCTTCGAGGGCGGCAGGGGTGAGTTTGAAGTCATCCTCAAGCGTCGCCATGGCGATCACCGGCTCACCACCGGCCAGCAGGACCATATCGGGATAGCTGACCCAATAGGGGGCGGGAATGACGACTTCTTCGCCGGGGTTCAAGGTGGCCATCAGCGCGTTATAGAGGATCTGTTTGCCACCGGTGCCCACAGAGACCTGCGCAGGGGTATACTCCAACCCGTTGTCGCGCTTGAATTTGGCACAGATGGCCTGTTTCAGCTCTGCGATACCGTCAACGGCGGTATATTTGGTCTTGCCAGCCGTGATGGCGGCGATGGCCGCATCCTTGATGTTCTGGGGCGTGTCAAAGTCCGGCTCGCCTGCGCCAAGGCCGATGATGTCGCGCCCGGCGGCCTTTAATTCCGCGGCTTTTGTCGTCACGGCAATGGTGGGGGACGGTTTGACGCGGTCGAGCGTCGCAGAGAGCAGTTCCATTCGGGGCCTCGGCTGGTTATGTGTACCTGATCATTCATAGGGACGGCATCGCAGTCGTTCAAGCGCAGTTGAGCCTCAAAATTCAAAGGAAAAGCATTATGACTGACCAAGAAGACTGGTATGGGCCCGAGGCCGCGACATTTGGCGACCGGGTCGCGGCAGCGCGTGAAGCGGCCGGCATGACACAGGCTGTTCTGGCCAAGCGGCTGGGCGTTCGTCTGGCCACGTTGCGCGGCTGGGAGAATGACACATCAGAGCCGCGCGCCAACCGTTTGTCGATGGTGGCGGGATTGCTGAATGTCTCTATGATGTGGTTGATCAATGGCGAGGGCGAAGGCATTGACGGCCCCGGCGACGCGGCCGCCCAGCACAGTGATCTACAGGCGGTGCTGGCAGACATCAGAGCGTTGCGCGCGGATTTGCTGCGCAGTGCGGAAACCATGGGACGGCTGGAAAAGCGGGTCCGAAACTTGCTGGAAGAGGCGCATCATGACTGAGCTGACCGAACACAAGATCAAGCGGCTGTACATGCGATCCATCCGTCGCGGGATCAAGGAAATGGATCTGATCCTGACCGCTTTTGCCGATGCCCGGCTGGCGGGGATGGATGACGCCAGCCTTGATCTTTATGACGGGCTGCTGAACGAAAATGATCATGATTTGTATCAATGGGTCACGGGGCAGGTTCCTGCGCCGGAACATCTGACCCAGATGATTGAGGATATTCGCGCGCTTTATGAACCGCTGGCGTAACTGTCTGGTTTAAGACCCGGCGCTAAGTGCTGAGTTTAACGAAATATTCTGTTTTATTCTTCAGTTTCCGTCTCATTCTAATTGAGTCGGAGGCTGTAAATGAGCATTCAAGATCCCATTCGAAACGACACAAGAAACAAGGATTACATGGTTGGCTACCTGGAATCCCTGTCCTTGGTCGAACGGCTTCACCGGCTTTTGCTGGATGTCATCAAAGATGAATTCGAACGCGTTGGTGTGCTTGAAATCAACGCGGTTCAGGCGCTGCTTTTGTTCAACATCGGCGATCACGAGGTGACGGCCGGCGAATTGAAGAGCCGGGGCTACTATCAGGGCAGCAACGTCAGTTATAATCTCAAGAAACTGGTGGAAATGGGCTATATGCACCATCAGCGTTGCGAGATAGACCGCCGGTCCGTCCGGGTGCGTCTGACCGAAAAGGGGCGCAATATCAGCCGCATCGTCGCAGACCTGTTCGAACGCCACGCTGAGGGGCTTAGGGACAAGGGGGTCCTTGGCGAAGACGGGATCACCCATATCACCTCCTCGCTCAAGCGGATGGAACGGTATTGGAGCAATCAGATCAGGTATATCTACTGATCAACACGCCAGAATTGGGACAACACCAGCCCGTCCAGTTCGCGGATCAGTTTTTGGGTCATCGCGCGGGCATAATCGGCAAACCCAAGCGCGGTCTGGACAAAGGCATCCGGCCCCAGCACAACCTCGGCCCTGAAATAGGACGACAGCTCTGCGATGTCGGCCTGCCGGATGTCGCCCATGCTGGGATCATCCACGCCGATCACCAATGCGTTGATGGTGATGCCGCTGCGGGTGATCCGGTCGCGCACATCGCGGGGGCGGGGGCCCAGGTTGGATTTGCCATCCCCCGACAGATCCAGCGTGCGCTTCCAGCACTCCGCCTGCTGGGCCAGATGTCGGTTGCCTTCGCTCATCGCCACCCCCAGTGCCGTGCCGGGGCTGGCATCGCGCCGCTCAGTCTGGCGCAGCGTCGCGATGACGCTGTCCAGCGCGGCCTGGCTGTCGATCGCGGTCCAGGGCACCACGATGGCCTGATCCCCGGGACCGGACCATTCAAACACCATCAGCCTGACCGGGGCCGATGGCATCGCCATCAGCTTTTCGCGCACCTCTGGGTCCTCCAGCGCCGCCGCGACACCGCCCATCTGCAACCGGTATTCGCGCGCATCCACCGATCCCGACACATCCAGTCCCAGCGCCAGCGCCTGTCTGCATTGCGCCTGTGCGCCCGCGGCCAGCACCGCCAGCATAACCCCAAACGTCAGGCAAAAGCCCAAACCGCGCGCCAGCCCCCGGATCATCCCCTTGGCCCTTTCGGCACCGTTGCTTCGCCAATCACCGCCGGCATCAGCTCGCGCACCAGCTTGCGGCGCAGGGCGCGCTCATAATCCTCAAACCCGTTCGCCACCTCCAAAAACGCCCCCGGCCCATGCAGCACCTCGGCCTTGTAAAAGGCGATCAACCCCAGCTCGCCCTCGAAATCGGCCGCATTGATCACCAGACCGTTCACCGTCACATCCTCAAAGGGAAAGGCGCGATAGGCCGATTGCGGCCCAAATCCTT
>Ga0208544_10003061_pt1 | contig 10641 bp, 11 predicted proteins | sample DEB08_DNA_9_FD_184526 | JGI IMG/M metagenome (GOLD analysis project Ga0208544, IMG submission 184526) | Aqueous microbial communities from the Delaware River and Bay under freshwater to marine salinity gradient to study organic matter... | ecosystem: Environmental > Aquatic > Marine > Coastal ...
TCATTGCCGCGCTCGCAAGCGAAGCACGAACAGAGGTAATTGCACGGGGTTTTTCTCGGTCACTCGATGATCTCGCGCGCCTTAAGTACGTGCGTTTCGTCTCGGGCGCACTGATTGGGCGGGCCTTATTCGACGGCAGCATTGAACTCGAAGCTGCGCTTGACGTTGCCAAACCTGAATTAGGCCTGCGCGCTAAATTCATTTGACCTGAATGTTACAGTTTGGAAAAACGCGAGCAGGACCACTGCCAACCCTTATTGCCAAAGCAGTGATCTATCGAGTGCGCAGCACCGGGCAACAAGGGCTCAGACTTGCCGTTCTCCGCTACGCAGCATCATGGCGGATCTTCCCAGATTGAAACGTCATGAACGGCCCTGACCTGCAGACTACACATATCAATTGGTGGCGATGCGTCATTCGACGAAAAGGTTTTCAATTAGGATCGGCAAATTCAACTTGCCTACTTGGATGAAGGTGGTTAGCAGGGTCGAGTTACGTTACCTCTATCGACTTTTCTGCTCCTTACGGCTCAGTGATACGATCTTGCACTGACTGGCCGAGCCGCTGCATTTCGCGGGTGGTAATTTTTAAGGAGAATTGCGATGGCCAATGGCACCGTAAAATGGTTCAACTCTACTAAAGGTTTTGGTTTTATTGCCCCTGAGGGCGGTAGCAAGGATGTGTTTGTGCACATCTCAGCGCTTGAGCGTGCAGGCTTAACCTCGCTGAATGATGACCAGAAGGTCACATTCGATATCGAGTCCGGCCGTGATGGTCGTGAAAGCGCAGCCAATTTGGCTTTGGCCTAAGATTTTGCCCCTCTGAGGATATAATCTGTAGTGAATTTTGGACGCATCGGGAACGATGCGTCCTTTTTGTTTCCAGACAAGATCCGATGAAATATAGGAAAAAATCAAGGCGTGTTGGGCAAACTTACTCGTTGACGATGGGGTGGGTTCCTGCAAGTCGATCCCTAATTAGGCTTGTACAATTTGCCTAAAGATACACTGAAGCGGACTTTCGCGGAATCACAGAACAACGGCAAAAGGGCTCAATTCTTCTATTCGCTGCGCGATGCACCAATTACTGCTGTGCGGGACACAAAGTACGCTCGATTTGTCAGCTTCTTTTGGACCAAAGCAACGCGTCATCAAGCCGGTCGTCCCCCCAGAAAACCTCACCATCAACCACGAATGTAGGTGAACCAAATACACCAAGTTCCATGGCCTCATTTGTGGCTGTTGCAAGTGCACTTATGATCCGATCGGACTGAGCAGCAACCAGGACATGGCTTGGGTCGCAACCGATTTCTTCCAGGCTTTCGGAGATGTTCGGCTCCTCTCCAGCTGGCTCGCCGCTTTCGAACCAACGCCGATAAGTGGCGCGTGTGTAGTCCGCTACCCAGCCTTCCTCAACTCCAAGTGTGGCAATCTGGTTGGCAAGCACAAGGCCTGGAACCGGATAAGGTGCCGGAATATGGGGTGCGAGACCGTAGCGATCAGCGCGACGTTCGATGTCGCGCCACATGTAAGCTGTCTTCACAGGTTTGTCTTTAAACGGGATATTATTCTGTTCAATCATCACGTGCCGGACATTGAACGGACGCCAACGAACTTCTGCCCCCGCAACTCTTTCAACCTCGGGAAGCCGCATAACAGTTAGGTAGCTGTAAGTGCTGCCAATTGAATACCAAAAATCGATTTGTGACACGCCACGCCCTCCCATCCACTTCATTACCATCCCAGGTTACTGCAAAGCTACATATAGGACTATCTGTTCTTCTCTTGGCAGTCTTCGGGCTCCAAGGGGCCGTCTGTTGTGAAAAGCCTCAAGGACTGCCGTGCCCATAAGATGAGCATGGCACTCTAAGCTTCGGACGATGCCAACATCTCGCCCCCGTAAGCGTCCATCAGCTCAGCTCCAAATTCCTCTGCGCCTTCAATTCGGAGGGCCGAGATATGGGTGACTGCATCATCCCGCACCTCGCGACTTGGGTAGACCGTCACGATGGCAAAACGGTCCAGTTCAGCATCTACGAGCATTGAATGTTTAGCGCCCAAAGCCAGCAGCCCCGGAAAATATTTTCGCTCCATCAGGTCTGTCACATGCTGCAGGGTCTCGGTCTCGCCTATCATTCGCCATGTCGTGATTGAAACAAAGCTCATTTTATCGTCCTCCGCTTCATTGAAGCATAGCACAGTTCGACACTCTGGTCCCGACGGAACGGTGATCGCCATTTTGCATAGCAGTCATTGGCTGCATTGCAGCAAGCCGACAATAAGGGCTCGAAGGAGACATTCGCCACTACCTGCATCAAGGTCTGCTCTGCGGGACTTTTCGCCCTTTCGCCGCCGGCGCACCAATGACCGCTATCCTGATCTTAAAGATTGAATGAAGTGCTAGCTCGCTTTAGATCCGTGTTTGATGCCGGATTTGATCTTCGTCTCATTCCTTCCGATGCATCAAGCAGATTAACCTCCCGAAAAGGCAGGTCTATGGTCAAGAATCCAATCCCGTTGGCGCAGCGCAAAGTACCTCCAACAACGTCACTTCGTCGATCATTGACCCTCCCACTTCTCACACTCTACGGGCTTGGGGTTACAGTTGGGGCTGGGATTTACGTACTTATTGGCGTGACTGCAGCAGAAGCAGGCCCATACGCTTGGGTCGCATTTCTGCTCGCAGCATTTGTTGTAGGGTTTACAGCGTTTTCATATGCTGAACTAGCGACACGCTATCCGGTCAGTGCCGGGGAATCTGCCTATGTAGATGCGGGCTTTGGTCGCGCTGATTTTGCAACGGCCGTGGGTCTCCTCGTCGCTGGTTCGGGGTTGGTTTCGGCATCAGCCATCACGGTTGGGGCTTCCGGTTACCTGGGTAGCCTGACAGGCGCACAACCTTCTGCCCTCATCTTAGGAATTGTTACGACGATGGGATTGTTGGCATGGTGGGGGATCACCCAATCTGTTGTGGTTGCGGGTATCGTCACAGTCATCGAAATTCTCGGCCTAATTGTCGTGATTGGCTGGAGCATGGCCATGACGGAGAGGCTGGGCGTGTCTCCGAAAGACATGATACCACCCGTTTGGGGTGGGCACTGGACCGGAATCATCAGTGCCACGGTGCTCGCCTTTTTCGCCTTTATCGGTTTCGAAGATATGGTCAATGTCGCAGAAGAAGTCGAAAATCCACGCCAAACCATTCCAAAAGCGATCATCTACACCCTTGTTATTGCTACCGTCCTTTACTTAGCCACCTGTATCGCAGTCTCAATGGCAGTCCCGATGGAGGCGCTAGCGGGGTCGCCCGCGCCACTGGCGCTCGTCTTTGCTGACGCCCCCGAAGCAATGCAACTCAGCTTCACAGCCATTGCTATCGTAGCGACGGTGAATGGAGTGTTGATCCAAATGATCATGGTGTCCCGTGTCATATATGGCATGGCTGATCGTGGTCGCTTGCCTGCTTACTTTTCGCGTCTTTCGGCCCGCACTCAAACGCCATCCGTTGCCACCGCGTTTGTCGCAATTTGCATCCTCACCCTCAGTCTGTTTCTGCCCATAGAACGCCTTGCGGAATGGACGTCGCAGATCATTCTATGCGTGTTCGTATGTGTCAACTTGGCGTTAGTTGCGATCAAGCGCCGAGCCGAACCTTCGGGTGATCATTTTTCGACGCCACTACTGGTCCCTGTTTGCGGGATGTTTACCAGCGGCATATTGCTTGCCGCATCCCTACTCTGAAGCGGGTTAGTGGTTTCCAATAGTCTAAGCATTTAAGAATGCTACCCTTCTTTAACGGGCACCAAACGAAACTCATTAGTTGCCGTTCGCGGCAACGCAGAAACGTTGCAAGAAGGGCTCAAGGCCGTTATTCGCAGCATAGTGTACGAAGGTCCGCTCCACGCCCGTAGAGCGCGAATTTTGCTATCCGGCTGATTTGAGATTGCTAATAAACGCCATCATTAGTCCTCAATTTCGACTGGTTGCTTGGCTATTTTTTTGAATGTCGAGGTGGAAAACCCGTTCGGGACACCTGTAGACGTGTAAATGTTGTTAGTGACGGTGATATCCAATGAAAATGTTCCCACATTCGTTCGTCCCATTTTTCCATGCGTATGAGAAAGAGGGCGAGACCAAGACATCTGCCAGAGAAGAAACGACAGCATTCGACATCCAGCGAGACGGCGCCGGTAGCAGGAAGTCGTTACGTCTCGATGTTGAAACAGCAGTCGACCTCATGCTCTCTGCGCAAAACGTCGATGATGATACAATGCGCCAGAAATATCGCCTTCATATCATCAAGACACTGCCAGCAGACGCAATTGACTGGAAGACTGTTGATTGGGTGCAGGTATGGCCATTCCAGACCACGCGTTCATGACGTGCCTGTTCGATATTCCTCACCAGGCTGCCCCGTAAGAATGGGGGGCTAAGATTACATATGACCCCTGAAATCAGACCTACAAATCAGTGGTGTGAAATTTTCCCGCCGACCGCCACATTCAAATCCTCCTGAGCCTGAAGCGGTGTGGCCTACAGTCAGGACCTAAAAACCAACTTAAAGCGGCCATTCGCTGCGGGACAGAAGATCGGTAAAATGGCTCAAACCCGACTTTCGCTGCGATTTGCTCCAAGGTCCGCTGAGCGGACGAAGTTGTCGTTTGTCCGTCTGGCGCCTCGATCATTTCTCTAAAAAGATTTCTCTTCTGGAGCGATTTTATCGCCGATATGCTACTGTGAGCGATAACAATTCAGCAAAAACCGTCTGGTTTGGGAGGCGCAAGTGGACTTTGGTGGAGACATTGGCACGCTGCAAAGGCGTATCACGGAGGTGCCGGAGGGGGCCAAAAGGCGCGTTCTAGCCTATGAGGCGCTGGATGTGGTTCCAGGTCTGCGTGTCCTCGAAATCGGCTGTGGAGGTGGACAACTGACAGACAACATCGCGCCCTATCTTGGGGCGGATGGCGAATACGTGGGTTTAGACGCAAGTGAAGAGCAGCTTGATGTTGCACGCGCCGCGTACGCGGATGTGCCAAACGCCAAGTTCATTCCCGGCAATGCAACCGCTCTGCCATTCGATGACGGTTCATTTGACCGGGTCGTCGCGATCAATACCCTTGAATATATACAAGATACCTCGGCAGTCCTCGCCGAAATCCGCAGGGTTCTCAAACCCGGTGGCAAGATGGTCAATATCTCCGTGCTCTGGGATCATTGGCAACTGCATGGCGCTGAGACAGAATTGACGGCACATCTTCTGGATGTTTTTCGCGCACATTGCCCTCACCAAATGCTCCCACTAGAACTGCCGACCCATTTCTATAGAGCCGGCTTCGGTGGTGTTGGGCATGACCTGTTCACCTTTCTGAACACTTCCATGCACGAAAATACGTTCGGATACTGGGCCGCGAGGATCCTTTGCTTTTTTGCACAAATGAAAGGCGTGTCTGAGGCGGAAACAAATCGGTTTATGGGTGACCTGAAGCAGGCCGATCGCGAAGGTCGTTTCGGCTTCTTTAACGCCTCGGTGATCCATTCGGCAGTGAGACTGCCTTAGCCAACTTTTTTCTAGGTCAGTGCGGCGCAAAACATATGCGGTACTGATCTCGGAAAACCTCTGAATCGATTTCAAGGTCCGCTTCGGGTTCGGAAGCGTCAACCGGCACGACGGGCGAAAACCGGACTGTCGCTGCGGTTTGCACCGATGTCAGCTACGCGGGACTTTCCAGCCATTTGCTACGTGTGCTGCACTGTCTGCATTGACGCATGAGGCCGGGCCAAAGCTTGCGCTCCGTCTCTCAGATTAAATTAGGCAAGCGGGTATCTTTGTTGGCAGGCTGACTTTGCAGCTACATTCAAAGCCGTCATCAGACCGAAAACCTGACTCCGCATCCAGGCGGCCATTGGGGCGTCGTCGGATCGCTTGTGCCAGATGCCAATGATTAACGCGGGATCAATTTTCATCGGCGGCTCGAACACGCGCAGCCCGAATGTCTCAGCAACCTTCGACGCGAGTTGCGCAGGCACAAGGGCGATGAGGTCGCTTTCGCTCACCGCGCGGCAGACGCCGCTGAAGACGGGCACAGTCATCGCAACTTGTCGGCTTTTACCGACCCGCTGTAGGGCGGCATCCCCCATGGCGGCGAGATTGCCTTCGGGAGAGAACAGGACGTGATGAAGCGCGCAGAAGAGGTCCATCGGCATCTGCATCCCATCCGTAAGTCCCGCGACGCCTGGATTGCCCGCGCGCGCGATCACCTGGAAAGGAGAATGAAACAGAGACTCCCGGTTGACCCATTCCGGCAGCGCCATGTCGGGGATCAGTGCGATGTCAGCGTTGCGCCGTTCAAGACTTGCCACGTAATCGTTGGGAACAAGATCAACGAGCTGCGCCCTGAAGTTTGGCGCTGACTTTTGCAGGAGATCGCCCAAAGGCGGCATCAAGATTTCGGCAAAGAAGTCGCTTGCTGCAATCCTGAAAGTGCCTTCGGCGGTTTGCGGGTCAAAGATAACCGGTGGGGCAAGCAAAGCTTCCAGGCGCTGCAGCTCTTCTCGCAATCCGACTTCGATTCTTGCTACGTAGTCAGTTGCGACCAACCTATTCCCTTGCCGGATAAAAAGTTGATCGCCCAATGCATGGCGCAGACGGGAGAGCGCTCCGGAGACAGCAGATTGCGACATGGCCAGCCGCTTGGCCGCCTTAACGGTTGACCCCTCGCTAATGAGGGCGTCCAGCACGCGCAGAAGGTTCAGGTCGAGTGTCGCGAAATTCACTTAGTCGATATCCTTTATCAAATTATACGGTTTGCCTGATAGGTTGGACCTGCTGTAGGTTTCTGTCAACGAAAGCGCTTTCGTTTTAATTCACCGCCAAGGGAGAGAAACGATGCAAGACCTGGCCCAAATTGACGGAGCCATCGAATGGCTCGGTGTTCAATACAAGACGATCCTGGCCCCCGAACAAACCGGCGGAGCAATGTCCATCGTGGACAGTTGGTCTCCGGCAGGGAGCGGCCCGCCACGACATGTGCATAAGAACGAAGATGAGACCTTCGTAATACTGACCGGGAGCTGCAAATTCTGGCTGGAAGGTGAGGAGTTCACGGCAGGCGCGGGCGAGAGCGTGTTCATCCCACGGGGTAATGAACATACCTTCAAAGTCGCAGGCGAGGAACCGTGCCGCCACTTGGTAATACTCACCCCCGGCGGTTTCGAAGGGTTCTTTACGGATATGGCGGCCGGCCAGTGCCGCATTCCTGAAGATATGCCTGCCATCGAAGAGTCCGCCAAACGACACAACATGGCCTTCACCGGCCCACCTCTGGATTGAGCAAATGACAGAAAAACACATCGTCTATCACATTCCTGTCTGCCCCTTTTCACAGCGCCTGGAAATCCTGTTGGCCCTGCGGGGACAGCAGGACGCGGTCGATTTCAGGGTTGTTGACATCACCAAGCCGCGCGACCCTGAATTGCTGGCCAAGACCCGCGGCACAACCGCATTACCGGTGTTGGAAACCAGTGACGGTTGCATTCTGAAAGAGAGCCTTGTGATCCTGCGATTTCTTGATGAGGCTGTGGACGGCCCCATGCTGCGCCGAAGCGATCCGGTCGAGCACGCGATAGAATCAATGCTGATTGCCCGTGAGGGCCCCTTCACGATGGCAGGGTATCTCTTTGTCATGAACCAAGACCGCCCGCGTCGGGATGAGCATCTGAGCAAGTTGTTGGCGCTTTACCGGGACATCAATGATTTCCTTGTCGACCAGAACCCGAGCGGCCCATACCTTTTTGAGGGCTTCGGTCTGGCGGAGGCCGTCTTCACACCAATGTTCAAACGGTTCTGGTTCCTTGACTACTACGAGGATTTCGAGCTGCCCGTTGGCAAGGAGTACAATCGCGTTCTTGCGTGGCGCGAAGCGTGCATGGCCCACCCTGCCACAAGTCAGGTGACCGAAGAGGAGATAGTCAAGCTCTACTACGATTACGCGCTTGGTGCAGGAAATGGCGCATTACCTGAAGGACGTAACGTTTCCAGCTTCGTTTTCGAGCCCCGTTGGCAATCAAGACCTATGCCTCCCAGGGACAAGTATGCCGGAACAGCCACCGATAGCGAGCTCGGCCTCTTTGCCTGAACCATCTTGTCGCAGGAGCCTTCCACACAGGACATTCACTGCGTTGCAGAAAATCGGTAAAGTGGGCTCTTAGTTGCCGTTCGCTGCGTTGTTCGCCGATGAACGCTACGCGGACAAATCTGCCGTTGGTTCTCGCTGAATTTATGTTCCCTTTTGTGGAGTGCTGCATGATGCATCGTTCTGCAAGCCCGGCTAATTTGACATAGGTCAGTGAAGGCCGAGCTTTCTCATATATTCTCCAATCTACAAATTTTCGTCGTGTATAGTAAGAACAAGCATCGTGAGTGGATATGCGTTTCAGCCTACGTAAAGCATTAGGATATTTCGTCGGCGGCCTCTGGACAGACTGGGGCGGTCGGACGAGAATTGAAGCCAAGCAACTCGACAATCTACGGCGGCTTGTGGAAAAAGCGCGGCGCGATTCTCCCTTGTTTCGAAAGCTCTACGCGGATCTGCCACGATCAAGCGAAATCAAACTGCGCGACCTGCCGGTAACCCGTAAACCCGATCTAATGCAGGAGTTCGGCGACTGGCTTACAATTCGGTCTCTTCCCCTTCAGAGGGCCCGCGAGCATCTCCGTGATATCGGGAAGGTCGGCGTTCCTATCGACGATGTTGCCGTTTTCCAGACGTCCGGGACTTCGGGCGAACCTGCGGTCATCGTCTTGCCCTCATCGTTCGTGGAATACGCTTATGGAATTATGATGGCGCGCTTCGAACGGTATCACTGGAAGCTCATCCGGGATGTCCGCAAGCTCGGAGTGAGGGTGACGATCACCGGCGGAAACGGTCACTTCGCCGGAAACGGCTTCAACAAGTTGGTGCAACGCCTGAATCCGGCATTGGCGAAGGGGCTGGGTCTGACGGTCGTCGAGGCCGAGCAGCCGATTGACCAGATCGTTGGCAGACTAAATACGATCTCAAACGTCGCTTGGATCGTGACCTACCCCAGCATGCTGAGCATCCTGACCAAGGAGAAGGAGGCCGGGCGGCTGCAGATCGCGCCTTCTCTCTTTACCACAGGGGGAGAGACGCTCACTGACGATCTTCGCGGGCGTGTTGGGCGGGCCTTCCCGTCGCTGAAATACGGCATATCAGACCCTTATGGATGCACCGAGTGTCTGGCGCTATCGTTCGAGTGCAGCCACGGGAGGAAGCATGTGAACGAAGACTGGGTTATCTTGGAAGCGGTTGACGTGACGATGCAACCCGTTCCCGACGGCACGCTGTCGGCGACCGTTCTGCTGACCGTGCTCGCCAATGAGGTTCAGCCCTTCATCCGCTATGATCTGGGCGACTGTATTCGGTTCGACGAGGACTCCTGCCCTTGCGGGTCGCCATTTCGCAGTTTTCAGGTGGAGGGACGCCAAGCGACGCTTGTTCGTGTAGGCGAAGTGACGCTGTCACCACTCGTTTTCGATCTGGAGCACGAGGGCGCCCGGCGCATCCAGTTGGTCCAGACGGGTGACAAGGAATTCGAAGTGCGCATACAAGTGGTCGATGAGACGGCGGCGGAGCGCGTCTTTCAAGACGTCATAGCTTCGGTGAAGCAGGTGTTTCGCGATAACGGCTTGGACGATGTGTCGGTGAGAGAAAGTGGAGCATCGCTCGAATTTACCGCTAGCGGTAAGTTTCATGAAGTATTGCCTTTGCGAAGCCACGACCCTTTTGCGTGACCTACGAGCCACCCACAAAAACTGATGGAAAGCGGCCATTCAGCAGTCCGCAGCGTTATGCACTTTGGGCTCAAACCTGCCGTTAGCTGCAAGATGCATCGAGGTCCGCTCGGCGGACTTTTGAGACATTGGGCCTACGATGTCCAAACGGCGCTTCGCGCCAGTTGGGAATGCCCCACTCACTTGGCTCCGGTGCCACATCAGGGGTTCTGTCAGTTTTGTCGGTTTTGTCCCTGGCCATCAGACCACCCCCGCCAGCTTCACGACTTGCCCAGCGCCGCCCGTCACATGGTCAGCCCAGCGTTCGGCAAGTGCGCGACGCTGTTCTATCCAATCGGTGCGTCTGTAGGCCCGCACCACTCCGCTATCGCTCATATGTGCCAGCATCGCTTCGGCCACTTCATGCGGGGCGTCAGTCGCTTCTGCCAGCCAAGTGCGTAGCGATGTGCGGAAGCCATGCGGGCGTGCCTCCAAGCCCCGCCGTTCCATATGCCGCGCAAGGGTCATGTCGCTAATCACACCACCCCGCGTGTTTGGGAACAGGTAGCCGTTGCGGGCGTGTGGACGTGCGAGTTCAACAATGCGCTGGGCTTCAAGCGACAGCGGTACACGATAGTCAGCGGTTGCGCCTTTGCGGCCCTTCATACCTTCGGCTGGGATGGTCCAGACGTCGCCCTCCAACTGCTCAAGTCGTAAATTCCGCAGCGGTTTCGACCTAACGCCAGTCAGAATGGCGAGCCGCAAAGCCAGATGCGTCAGCGTTGGTTCTTCAAGGCTGGCGTAGAAAGCTGGCACATCGCCCCACGCCATCGCCGGGATATGTTTCGGCAC
>Ga0208544_10003062_pt1 | contig 10641 bp, 6 predicted proteins | sample DEB08_DNA_9_FD_184526 | JGI IMG/M metagenome (GOLD analysis project Ga0208544, IMG submission 184526) | Aqueous microbial communities from the Delaware River and Bay under freshwater to marine salinity gradient to study organic matter... | ecosystem: Environmental > Aquatic > Marine > Coastal ...
CACCCAAAATAGGTAGTTTCAACATCATCGTATCGACAATGAAACGACCCTTTTTGGTTGATGCCCACGCCTTGAAAATCATAAAGAAAATTCCAAGTATGATAAACAACCAGACAGCATTCGGCAATACAAAGGGCCTTGCCAACATATTCTCAGAAGCACCAAAAACGATTTCGGAGATGAGGGGTAACTCTCCAACCTCCGCCATCATTTCCTTGAATTTGGGCACGACCACTAGCAACAAGAAAATTAAGATGCCGACAGCAATGAAAAGAACAATACAAGGGTAAACCATGGCGGTCGTGAGCTTACTCTTCAGCTTGGCAGCTTTCTCTGCGTATTCAGCAAGGCGAACGAGAACTACTTCTAAAACACCACCAAGCTCACCCGCTTTGATCATGTTAACAAACAGCTTGTTGAAAATCTTTGGGTGTTGGGCAAGACTTTCTGAAAATGTAGCACCAGATTGCACCGACTCAGATAGCGAGTTAATCGTGGCACGCATGACTGGGTCCGCCTCTTGCTTCTCGAGCGTGTTAAGACCACGCAGTAGCGGCAGACCGGCCTCGATGAGGGTGGCGAGCTGACGAGTAAAAATCGACAGCACTTCGGCCTTAACCTTGCCGCCTGCTTTCGCTTTGACCTTCTTCTTGCCCCGGGTTTTACCTTTAGCCCCCTCTCCTAGCGTTCCTTTGCCTTCTTGAACAACCTGAGTTGGGTAGAGCCCCTGCGATCGAAGCTGCTGAATAGCATCTGATTCACTTGATGCCTGAACACTACCGGTTGTTTGTTCGCCTTTAGCATCGAGCGCTAGATATAGAAAGTTGGCCATAATTTGTTATTCTTAAATAAATACTTCGACTACTGTGCTAAATACGAGGGCATTTGGAAATACAAAATTTCAATCAGTTTCTGATCATGGCCGAGGCTCCCTGTAACATAGCATTTATAGCCCTCACGGCTGCTCTGCTCCAAGGGTGCTTTGCCACACACTTGGGTATGTTTAGGTATACTTAAGCACTTCCTCGATGGTTGTCTTGCCGTCATAAATATTACGTAACCCATCCTCACGCAGAGTATTCATTCCCAGCTCGATCGCTTTTTGCTTAATGACAACGGTAGGAGCACGGTCAGTGACAAGTTCCCGAATCGGATCTGTCATATCCAGTAGCTCAAAAAGGCCACGACGACCCTTGTAACCGGTTTGATCACATACGTCACATCCACGCCCAGTGTAGAATTCTTTATCCCCTAACTCGTGAGAGGATACGCCAAGCTGATTCAGTAGGGCTTCATTCGGCTCATAGGATGCACGGCAATCCTTACAAATAGTGCGCAAAAGCCGCTGGGCGAGAATCCCCTCCAATGATGCTGCCACCAAGAATGGCTCTGTTCCCATGTCAATGAGTCGAGTCACCGCACCCGGCGCATCATTGGTGTGCAAAGTACTCAATACGAGGTGGCCCGTTAAGGAGGCTTGTATCGCAATTTGAGCAGTGTCTAAATCACGAATCTCTCCGACCAAAATACGATCCGGATCTTGTCGTAGGAAGGCTCGCAGGATCCTCGAAAAGGTCAGCCCTATCGACTCGGAAACAGGAACTTGAACAATGCCGTCTACATCGTATTCCACAGGATCCTCAGCCGTAAGAAGCTTGGAATCTACTGTGTTAATTTCTTTAAGAGCTGCATAAAGGGTTGTCGTTTTACCAGCTCCCGTTGGGCCGGTGCATACAAAAATCCCATTGGGCTTACGCACAGTCTTATTGATATAGTCAAAAATGGCCGGTGGCATCCCAAGCTTATCTAGGCTCAAGTTGATGTTACTCCGATCAAGCACTCGGAGCACGATGCTTTCACCGTGCTGCGTAGGCAGTGATGAAACTCGCATATCGACCTGTTTCTCGCCAATGTGCTTAACGATACGGCCATCTTGCGGGATGCGCTTTTCGGCAATGTTCATGTTCGACATCACCTTCAGGCGAGAAATAATCGGCAGCGCAAGATGCGGTGGCGGCGGTGCCATCTCATAAAGCGCGCCATCTACGCGATAGCGTATTTTAAAATCCTGTTCAAAGGGTTCAAAATGAATGTCGGATGAGCCCTCGTTGATCGCCTGATAAAGTACTAAATCGACGTAACGGATAATGGGTGCTGAGTTTGCCTCGACTTCCGCATTCTGGCCGGTGTTATCGCCTGCTGCGTCCGCCCCAGCCTTTAGCTGGCTGAGAATTTCGTCCAGAGCTTGTCCCTCTCCACCGTATGCCTCATTGATTTTTTTCTCAACAATGTGACTGGGGGCAATCGCAAGAATGATCTCTTTGCCCAAAGCAAAGCGCAAATCCTCAAGCACTTGTGGATTAAGTGGATCTACCAGACAAACCGTAAGCCCCTCACTATCATAGTTCACCGGTAACGCCCCGTGCAAACGGGCCATGCCTCCCGGAACAATTGCCAGTAATTCAGGTGGTGGGTTAAAGTGAAGCAGGTCTTTAATGATACCCACACCAAGTTCATTGGCGACGATCGGCCAGACGTCCTCCTGGTTCTGGATCACCTCATAGTCGGTTAAAATCTCTGCGACTTCCTTGCCGCTATTTTCGACCTCCATGAGGATATCATCAGCAAGATACTGATCCACCAAGCCGCGGCTCATAAAGATATCGATAAGTTGTGAGTTGTCCATGGAAGCTGGTTAATGTTGCGTGGCTTATCCTGAGGGTAGGCGGTACTTTTAGTCGTGGCGGATATGCTTGGCGGAGTGTTCTTAGCGGGATGTGCGAGGCTAATTTTTATGGTTAATCATCATCTGACATTGTTACGCGGAGAATTTCATCTGGAGAGGTGATGCCTGCAAGCACCTTGCGAATGCCATCTTCTCGGAGCGTACGCATGCCCAGTTCGCGAGCTCTGCGGCGTAGTTGAGGTGATGTAAGGTCGTCATTAATGAGGTGGCGAACCTCGTCGTCTATTTTAAACGTTTCGAAGATTCCCAGCCGGCCTCGATAGCCTATGTTACGGCACATTTCGCAACCTTTGGGTCCCATAATGTTACTCTCAGCAACCTGACGAAGATCCAGATTTAAGGTCCGCATCTCACGCTCGTTGAGTGTCGCTGGCAGTTTACAATTCGGACACAGCTTACGTACTAGACGTTGAGCAATAATGGCTCTCACTGCTGACGCAATGAGAAATCGTTTGATGCCAATATCGACAAGTCGAGCCACCGCGCCTGGCGCATCATTGGTGTGCAAAGTAGAAAACACCAGGTGTCCGGTCAGCGCTGCCTGAATGGCAATGCCCGCCGTTTCCTTATCACGAATCTCTCCCAGCATGATAACATTGGGGGCCTGGCGCATCATGGCACGAAGTGCTGCGGCAAAGGTCATGCCTATATCTGTTTTCACCATCACCTGATTAATACCAGGGAGCTCGTATTCTACAGGGTCCTCAACCGTGATGATTTTACGGTCGGGTTTATTGATGGTATTCAAGCATCCATAGAGCGTAGTGGTCTTGCCCGAACCGGTCGGTCCAGTTACCAGAATAATTCCGTCCGGCATGCGGATAAGCTCGTTGATTTCTTCCTGATCGTCGGAGAAAAAGCCAAGTTCTGGCAGGCCCAGCATAAGTGCGCTCTTATCTAAAATACGCATGACGATGCTTTCGCCATGATTGCTCGGCACAGAAGATACTCGAAGATCCACTTCCTTGCCGGCAACTCGTATCTGAATACGCCCATCTTGAGGCAAGCGCTTTTCCGCGATGCTCATCGTGCCGCTCATCACCTTGATCCGCGCCACAATGGCGGGATGAAGCTTTTTGGGGTGGTTATCCACTTCAATAAGCTTACCATCAACACGATAACGTATCCGCAATGTTGTCTCCATCGGCTCAAGGTGAATATCACTTGCGGTGAGTTTAAACGCCTCAAGCAACATGGTAGACACCATTCTAATAATAGGAGCGTCATCATCGGTGGCGTCCTCTGCTCCCTCTTCGGTGACTACGGTAAATTCAGCCTCGGTCTCTTCCTCCAAGACTTCCCCTCCATAGTTCTGCCTGATGGTGAGATCAATCGCTGAAGCTGTTGCACAAACGGGGTTGATTTCACGTTTGATGATATGAGGCAAGCCGTCGAGCACCTCGAAATCGAGGGGGTCTGCAACCGCCACTGTCAAAGTAGCTCCATCATCAAATACGGGAACAGCCCGGAATCGTTTGGCGATATCATCGGGGATCTGTTCAAATACATCTGGAGCAATGGGCGTATGCTCAAGATCAATAAAAGGCATACTAGCACTTTGGGCTGAAACTCGAGCTACCTGCTCCTCGGTGAGACGTTGACTAGTGATCAATCGCTCAACCACACTCTCCCTCTCGTCTAATTTGCTTCGGACGCCCTCGATTTCTTCAGCGGTTACCAAACCCGCTTCCGTAATTAGTTCGAGGAGATAGTCTTCGTTGGCGTACACAATACAGTCTGGGTGTTTATAATCAGTAAGGGGTAGCAGCAGTAAGGGAGGTCACGACAAACTACGCGAAATGGTAATTTTAGACACTGGCCAAATTGCCCCCACCCGTCAAGCCGCCATCCACTATTTTTCGGTGATGAGTCGCTTCTAAAATTCACGCTGATTACATTGGTCATTAATCGTTTTTCGCTATTCAATAACTGAACATCAAATGACACCTCTTACCTACTTCACTCTGGTACTTGCGCTCGGCATTGCGGCACAATGGCTTGCTTGGAAGTGCAAGCTACCGTCCATCTTGGTGTTATTGGCTTTTGGCTTCGGCTTAGGCCAATTTGCTGGTGCGACCATTGATGACTACTTGGTGGGCGATAGTGTATTACTCTCAGCTGTGGGGCTCTGTGTTGCCATCATCCTCTTTGAAGGTGGCCTGACGCTGAAATTTTCAGATCTTAAGGAAAGTGGCACCCCGGTCATCAGGCTGTGTGTTCTAGGGGTCGCCATTAGTTTTTTCCTTAGTTATGCTGCGATGAAGTATGTACTGGGTTTCGACTGGCGAGTCGCGGCTCTCCTAGGCGCTATACTTGTGGTCACAGGGCCTACCGTGATTGCACCACTACTCCGCCATATCAAGCCGTCGCGAAAAATAGGTAATGTGGTCAAATGGGAGGGCATTGTCATCGATCCTATAGGCGCCATGCTCGCCGTGCTTGTGTATCAAGTGGCCATCGCTGGTAATGTTGATGCGGCTCGAGAGGAAATCCTGCGTGCGATTGGCCTGACCTTACTCGTTGGCGTTGTGCTCGCGCTTGTATTGGCAAAAATAATCGAGCTGCTGCTCAAGTTCCACCTTATCCCAGACTACCTGCATTCCGTTTTTCTGCTGGCAGTCACGGCAACAGCCTTTGCTGTGTCCAATGCCATTCAAGCGGAATCTGGTTTACTCACTTGCACTGTTCTTGGAATCGCGCTGGCAAATCAGAAATCAGTATCTGTAAAACACATCTTGGAATTTAAGGAGAACCTGCGGGTACTTATCATCTCGGTTCTGTTTATTGTGTTATCCGGACGTGTCGCTCTTGACGCACTCAAAGAGGCATTATTCCCAGGCATCTGCCTGCTCATCATGCTGATTGTTGTTGTTCGGCCGCTTGCCGTTTTTGGTGCTAATTTATTCTCCCGACAAGTGACCTTCAAGGAGCAGGTTTTTTTATCCTTCATGGCTCCTCGCGGAATCGTGGCTGCTGCCGTCACCGCTATTTTCTCTTTGGAGTTTGCCCACGCAGTCGACGAAGGCCGAATCGGCAAAGAAATCGAGCAGCTTTCTCATCAGATGGTGCCGCTCGTGTTCATTGTCATTGTTGGCACAGTGGCCTTCTACGGACTCCTCTCTGCTCCTTTAGCACGGCGCCTTGGCCTTGCTACTAAAAACCCCCGCGGAGTTCTTTTTGCGGGTGCTGGACATTGGGTGCGGCTTGCTGCCAAAGCACTCAAGAATGATGGCTATGATGTGCTGCTCCTTGACACCAATTACAACAACGTTGCGCGTGCCAAACTTGATGGCCTCTCTGCCGTTCGGGCTAATATTCTTTCCGAGTATGTCGAGGACGAGCTCGAGCTTACAGGGCTTGGGCAGCTTATTACAACGACACCCAATGACGAGGTGAACTCACTTGCCGCCCATCACTTCATCCATGTATTCGGCAGTGAAAATGTCTGGCAGGTAGCGCCTATCGACGACGATGATCACCACCAGACAGCTGTCGCCTCACACATGCGTGGACGCATTTGTTTTCCCTCAAGACCCCAATTCAATAAGTTAGAACGCTTTGCTGCTGAGGGCGCTGTCATTAAAAAAACCACCATCACCGAGCAATTCACCTTTGAGCATTTCCAGAAGATTTATGGAGAAGAGCATGTCCTTCTCTTCCGTGTCACCGAGGATAAAGGGCTGGAAGTAGCCTATGATAAGATGCGGACGCCATCACCTGGAACGACATTGTATGCGATGATCAGACCTCAAGATGCCTAACAAAAAGCCCAACGGGTCTGCCTGCCTAGCGTATACTTTAACAGCACCACTCAACCCTTATGTATGATCAACTAGAAGCCAAACTCCATGACTTATTCTGGGCGGCTGAGGGTCAAAGTGAAGAGCTCGCGCTGATCGAAGAGTTTCTTCAGCGGTATCCCGGAACAGCACTAGAGCTAGGTTGTGGCTCGGGGAGGCTATTAACGCCTTTATTAGAAAAAGGCTATCTCCTCGAAGGCTTAGATAACTCACACGATATGTTGCAACTGTGCCGAGAAAAGACCGAGGCTTTCGAGCCTGTTTTACATCAAGCTGGCATTGAAAATTTTCAAACGGGTTCAACCTACGGTGCCATCACCATCCCTGCCTTTACGCTTCAACTCATTGAACCGGAGAAAATATCAAGCGTGCTCAACAACATCTACCAGCACCTACACCCAGGAGGCGGTCTCTACCTGAGTATCTTTATTCCCTGGGCAGAAATCACCGGAGAACTCGAAGAGGGGGCTTGGTATTTAGATCAAGAAGCGATAACCCCAGAGGGTAATAACGCGCGCTGCTATACAAGCTTTGAGGTTAGGCGTATTTCACAGATCCTCTCTAGAGAGCACCGCTACGAAATAGTAGATGAAAAAAATAAAGTGTTAGAGAAAAGCACAAGCGCACAAAAACTGACATGGTATTGGCAACGCGAAATGGCGCTTCTTCTTAAGCATGCCGGCTTCACCACCCAGCAAGTCATCGGTGACTTTACGCCCGATCTGCCTTGTGATGATAACTGTCAAGTGCTGACTATCATCGCCAGTTGTGACCCAGACGATTCGGACGCCACGGACGATCCACGTTAGCATCGATCATTATTGAGAATGAATCTCATGGGGTTTTCTATTTCTTGTTGGATCAAAATTGGCTAGGTTGATTCTCTGCTATTATGAGTAATCACAGTGAAAATTCATGGCCCCTTCTGCTTGGTAGTGCCATTCTTTGCGGAATTGCTACTGTAGCAGGGATCGTTGCCCAACGCTTTCCAGGCAGCGAAAACATAGCCCTTGGTATCTATCTCATCGCCTATATGACAGGCGGCTGGGACGCGGCTCTGGACACCCTAGAAAAGCTCCGAAAACTGCGTCTCGATATTCATTTCTTGATGGTTGCCGTCGCTCTTGGCGCTGCTTTCATCGGCGCATGGTGGGAGGGCGCTGCCTTGCTGTTTTTATTCTCCCTCAGCGGAGCTCTTGAGGCGATGGCAATGGCTAGAACCGAGCGGGAGATCCGCTCACTTTTCAACGATGCCCCCAAACAAGCTCTACTCATCGAGCCTGATGATACAACTCGAGAGGTAGCGGTCACCAACTTGCGAGTCGGTGACAACATTCGCATTCTCCCAGGCGAGCAATTTCCGACTGACAGCACGGTAATTGCCGGCGAGAGTTCCGCAGATGAGTCCTCACTAACAGGAGAAGCCAACCCCGTTAAAAAAGTCATTGGTGATCAAGTATTCGGCGGCACGATCAACACCTGGGGCAAGCTTGATGCCGAAGTTCAGAAAGTTGCCGGAGACAGCGCTCATGCTCGCATCATCTCCCTAATTAAAGAGGCTCAACAATCAAAAGCTCCGTCCCAGCGCTTCACAGACCGTTTTGGCACAGCCTACACCATCGGTATCCTACTGCTCTCTCTCGCGATGTTTCTCGTCTGGCATTACGGCATGAACCTGCCTGCTTTTATTTCCGAAGGGGGTCAAAAATCCGCCTTCTATCGAGCTATGACACTCTTAGTCGTCTGCTCCCCATGTGCACTGGTCATTTCTATTCCCAGTGCGATTCTCGCCGGTATTGCTAGCGGTGCCCGCCGCGGCATTCTGTTCCGTGGTGGTATCGCCGTAGAAGGTCTCGCAAAAATCACGCGCCTTGCCATGGATAAAACCGGCACACTGACCAAAGGCGAACTTGAGCTCGTCGACATCGAAACAGACCTGCCAGACTCCGATCAAAGCCTGCTCGATCTGGCTGCATCCCTGTCATTGAATTCAACCCATCCCCTTTCGCGAGCCATTCAAACCGAGCACCAGAAGCGCGGTGGCAAAAAGCTGAAGGTCTCAGACTTTCTATCTATTGCCGGTAAGGGTTTGCAGGGAACCGTCGCTGGTAAAAAAGTCACCCTCGGCCGACGCGAATTAATTATGGAGGTTGCGCCAGCCCACACCTGGCTCAGCAGGCTGCCACTTCCTGAAGCTGGACTAACCGAAGTGCTCGTGCACAGCGAAGCGGTCTCTGGCCGCCTACTACTGCGTGATACACCACGTGCTGAAGCCAACGCCCTCATTCACCAACTCAACGCTCATGGGGTAAAGACGTCGATGCTCACTGGAGATCGGGCCGCATCCGCACAAATCATCGCCAATGAAGTAGGACTCACAGACTACAAACACAGCCTGCACCCCGAAGACAAGGTTGCGATCATTCAGGAGTGGCGTAAACAAGGTGACATCGTGGCCATGGCCGGAGATGGCGTCAACGATGCCCCTAGCCTAGCCGCAGCAGACGTGTCCATTGGCATGGGTCTGCGCGGTAGCGATGCGGTATTAGAGCAAGCCGACGTGGTCCTGACCTACGATAAACTCGAAAGCCTACTCGACGCCTACCACCTAAGCCGCCGCTGCCATTCAATCATCCACCAAAACCTCGCCATCTCCCTCGGTGTGGTGCTGCTACTCGGCCTCGCAGCCATCGGCAGCTGGATCCCCCTTACCATGGGGGTTCTTGGCCATGAAGGATCCACCATTATCGTGGTGATAAACAGCATGCGTATTCTTTTTTTAGATACCCGAGCTACTACCTGAACGATATACTGCCCGAACCCTTTTCAAAGGGCCGTTCTTATTTCTGGGCTTAGCTTACTCAACAAGCCTTTCTAACACCTGTTCCGGTGATTGGCCACTCTCACGCAGGGCCCGAATCGTGTGCGCTTTATCACGCTTGGCAAGACGTTTGCCACACTCATCCATGATCAGCCGGTGATGATGATAAACGGGAACCGGCAAGCCTAACAGACTTTGCAAAATACGATGTACATGGGTGGCCTCGTGTAGGTCTTCGCCACGGGTTACATGGGTGATTTGCTGAAAGGCATCATCGATAACAACCGCGAGGTGATAGGAGGTGGCGATATCCTTACGCGCCAGGACAACATCTCCTAACAGATGCGCATCCACGATCGTTATTCCTTTCACTTCGTCCTCAAAGACAAGGGAGCCAGTCTGGCTTGCGGCTCGGCTGATATCAAGGCGCCAGCAATGCGCCTCCCCTGCTGCCACTCGCGACTCTCGTTCAAATGAGGTAAGCTCGCGGCAGGTGCCGGGATAGAGAGCGCCTTCCGGGCCGTGGGGCGCATGGCTCATTGCTGCGACTTCCTTTGCAATCTCTCGCCGCGTACAAAAACAGGGGTAAACTACACCCAGTGCCTTGAGGCTTTCCAGGGCCTCCATGTAAACCGGCAAGCGGTCGGACTGCCGCAGCGGTGTCGCGTTCCACTTAATGCCCAACCACGAAAGGTCCTGCTCAATCGCCAGGTAAAATTCATCCCGGACGCGTGTGCTATCAATATCCTCAAACCGGAGATAGAACCTGCCGCCGTTTTCCTGCGCTAAGTCATAGGCATAGATCGCCGCATAAGCATGACCTAAATGAAGATGGCCAGTTGGAGATGGAGCAAAACGTGAAATCATCACCTCTTCTTTAAAAGCCTATGATAAATTGCCAATATGCAAAATTCTATTATTTAGCGGCCCTTAACGCAAAACACTTGCAATAGTATGTGGTTTGCGTTAAAGCAATCACGCAGTCATGAAAAAACTCATTCTATTCATCACTCTTTCCTTTTGCTCCGTCTTCTCTGCGGCCACCGCACAAGCCGAGCTAAAAGTAGCAAGCCTCCACCCATTGATCACGGATGTGGCTAGGCAGGTAGCAGGTCAGCACGCTCATGTGATTCAGTTAATCGATCCTCATGCTGACCCCCATGACTTTCAGCCGACCCCAAAATCCTTGCTCAAGGCAAAAGGAGCTCAACTTTACCTAGCAAGTGGTAAAAATCTAGAAACCTATCTGAGCAAACTCAGGAACACATTGGGTG
>Ga0208544_10003063_pt1 | contig 10641 bp, 6 predicted proteins | sample DEB08_DNA_9_FD_184526 | JGI IMG/M metagenome (GOLD analysis project Ga0208544, IMG submission 184526) | Aqueous microbial communities from the Delaware River and Bay under freshwater to marine salinity gradient to study organic matter... | ecosystem: Environmental > Aquatic > Marine > Coastal ...
TCAGATGCCACGTGCTCTGGGAGGACTTCCTCGCATCTGCCACTATACCACGACCATATCGCTTTTCGTGCTCCTGGTCTGTAATCGGTCTCTTCAAGGTATAAGTCTTCCACCTTCCCGAACTTGTTGTGGGCGTTGCTGACCCCCGTGTTCAGTACTTGAGTGCCCCTTTTATTTTCGTGTAGGTAGCGTAACACTCTTCTCTTGGCGGTGGTAGTGAAACCGTCGATCCATTTTTGACCGCTCTTCACCCATTCTGCTCTGTCATTTAGCCTTGCCGACTTTTCCTCTTCTGTCTCTTTTGACTCCGTCTCTATTCCGTTGATTTGCCACTGTGTAGGTGTTCTCGCTTCGGTCTCTGGTTCCGCCGGCCACGACGCGAAAGGTTGTAGTTCCCACTCACCTATTTCACACTCTTCCCCCCATATCTCTGTTGGGGTTGTAGCCAACGTTCCTTGTATTTTGTCAAGGTGGAAGTCTGACTCTGTGGTTCCTTCTTTAAATCTTTTTCCTCCGACTGCATAGAAGGCTCTTGCTGCCCTTTTTTGCGTCTCTGTCTCCACTTTGGATGCCAATGCCTCTAGTGAATGGTGTTTGCTTGGTGAGTAGTCGTGATCCAGTCTAGTAGTCCAGACACTCACAGACTTGTATACTCCCCATAGCTGTAACCGTTCCCTTGCCATTCTCTTTGTGGTAGATGAGTGTAGTGCTCCTCCATCGATGATCACCCACTCTGGTATGTGTGCGCATTCCTCCAATGCACTTATGATTCTGTTTCCTTCACAGACCACCACGTTCGGCCAGATGTCCTCCTTCATCTCTAGCCACGACCACGTTCCGCACATGCCGTTCCATTTGTTTCTCAACTGTTTGTTGCTTGCCGTCACGTCAACATGCCATCCTCCATTGCGCTCTCCTGCGCCCGTCTCCGTTGTGTTGCCCTCCATCGCGGCAACTTTCCGTCCTCCGCTGCACATCTCTGTGCCCGTTTCCTTGTTGCCCACCGTCATGGGGAACTTCTCCTTCCGTTTGCACTCTCCTGTGCCCGTCTGCATGGTGTTGCTCTCCGTCACGTCAACTTCCCGTCCTCCCCTGCACACTTCTGTGCCCGTTTCCTTGCTGTTCGTCGTCACGTCAACTTTCCGTCTCTTTTTGCACTCCTCTGTGCCCATCTCTATGTTGACCGCCCTCGCGTCAACCTTCTCCTCCCTGTTAGCCCTCCGCTTACAGGGCTCCTCCATTAGCCGTCATGGCTTTTGGCATGCCGCGAGCACTTCGCTCCTTTGACCCTCCGTCAAATCCGCGAAGTGCTTTCCGTTATACTTGTCTGGGAAAGTAGTATGGTCGTTAGGACATGTAGCCATTTGTGCGCAACCTCCTTGTCGATTGCAATGGTAGAAGCATAGTTTGACTTTGTTGCCTCTGACTGTTTTCGGACCATACTTCTCACTCCATGTTTTCCGTGTAAAGTTTGGCAGTGTCGGAGGCTTTTCCCGCTCTGACTTGACCTCGGTCCTCGAGTTTCTGGTAGGTCGGCTGTTGTTGCTTTCCTTTTTCTTTCCCGTTTCGCGTGTCACCGTGGTGTTCGGACTTTGGTGGGTGTCCATACACCTCTTGAACCGTATGTATTCGTCCTCTTGCTCATCTCTTGACCAACTCAATAGCTTTTGTTTAAGTGCCATTATTTCTGGTGGTTCACTGTAGCTGAGTAGTAGTTCGGTCGTGTTGTGTTTACTCGTTAATGCTTGTTCCCTTTGCCGTTCTGCCGCTATCAAGGTTTTGCAAAGGGCTCTGGTCACCATGCATAATGGGGTCCCACACGCTTCGAAAATCGGGGTATTGTCTGCGAAGAAACGTAGTGCTGATGTCAAGCCAAAGTCCAACGAAGGTGCGACAATCACTATGATTGCCTCCACCCCTAGCCTGAACCATCCATAGTACTTCCTGTCTTCCGTCTCCGATGACACGTTCGCAATGCCTCCTGTTCTTTTGCATGTCTGTGCTTCTCCTAATGCTATCTTGATATCTTTTGTGTCAGGTGCTCCTGTTGTCCTCGGGATCATCAAGTGCATTTGGAAATCTTCCGAGGTAAATTTCCTCATCAGAATTGCTAATATACATTTTTTAACGTTACTGTGTCCGCAGTTCATAAGTGCTACGTTGCTCTTGGTAATGCGTGCCGATTCCAGGGCGTCAGTGCTCAGACTGACCGCTGCGTTCGTAGCTTGCTTCGCGGATGTGGCAGTGGTCCAATCGAGTTCTTGGTGACTCTCCCTTTCAGTATCTTTACTCCTCGACCCATTCCCCAATGCTTTAATACCCCCCACTTGCTTATCCCTGAAGGTCGCACCTTTTTTGGAAGCTATCGTGGTTATTGCTTGGTCCAAGATTGACAGGTCCATTCCAATCGGGGCTAAACTTCTAGCTTGTGTGGTTATGGTGTCGATTGTTTCCTGTGGGACATGTGCGTGGGGTGGTGGTATAGTGGTCTGGAACGTATTGTTGTGTGTCGCGCTAGACGTGTATGTAGCTTGGTTTCTCCTTCTCGTGTTGGATGCGCCGGCCGCATTGTACAGCTGTGAGAAGAAAGTCGCCACATGCGACGGGTCAGGTGGTTTTGTTCCTGCTCCAGCCAGTCCTCTCCTCGCCGCGTTTGAGAACTTGATCTGTTCGAAGACACATCCACTGCCGAGTCGTCTGACTCCCGCTTGATATATCAGCCCTAGCCATTCCCGTGCAAGTTCCTCATTTCCTTCCATTGTTGGTGTGTCTCCAAAGCCGGTATTATCTTCGATATTATCGCACTTAGCTACCAGTAGTGCGCACGCTGAGAAAAAGTGCAGTCCTCTCAGATTTACTTGTGCATGGTCTTGGTAGATCATCTCCCTTGTATTTGCGAAATTGACTATTTTTTCCCACCCCTCTTCTGTTCTTGTCAGGTTTAGTGGTCGTTGTAGGAAAAGTTTGGCTTTTTCGCCGGTGTCATTGGTGCTGTCGTAGCGGCTCCATATGATCCCAAAAGATCCCGTGGAGTGTGACCTTTGCAGTGCCGTGTCTATCGTGTTTGCTCTAGTCACGGTCGTGTCTTGCCGGGTGATGTCCTCCGTGGTGGAGTTGCTACTAGATGACGTGTTTGGCTCTCTGGTCTCCTCCTCCACGTATACCACGTCCTGGTTTCTTTTCCTCAATTGGCGTGGTTGCTCTATTGGGTGTTGTTTCATCAGTTTGTCGACCGCTGTCATTTGTTGCATCAGGAGCTGGCGTTTTTTCCTGAGTGTATCTGGGGTGATTGGATCCGTGTCGTTGAAGAGCCTTTTCGCTGTACCGTTTTCGCTGTTCTTTTCGCCCGTTGTGTCGTTCCATGTTGTGTCTGTCAACTCCATTAGTCTCTCGAACGTGTCGGGGTCAATTTGCTCTCCGAAAGAGTCCGCGTGGTCACATATCCTGGCGTCGTTTTCGTTCCCAAGTTCTCTTAGTTGTTTGGCCAGATTTCTGTATGTGGGAGTCGACGTGGCTGATTCACTGTCAGGTGCCATTGGTGGTGGACCTAGGCACTTTCTCGCTAGAAATTCCTGTAGGTAGCTTATCGCCACTCCTTTGTTTTTAACATTTTCTTCGCTGAAATCGTTGTGCTCAAATATTTCTTCTAACATGTAAATGATGCTTTTCTTTGTCCACGTTTTAACTGTCGGCAGTCCGAGCCCGAGTGCGTTCAGGACTTGTACTCGCATTATGCCTGTTTCTCCCTTGGATCTATCGTTGATAGAAAGTCTCTTCATTTCGCGTGTTAAGGTGGTGCCGCTCATGTTCATGACTTGACTTTTCCTCGTTCTCCTTTGTGCTTTGCTTCCGTCTAACAGTTGTTTAGCTTCTTTTCTCAGCAGGGCACTCTCAGGGCGTGGGGTGGTCATGCGTGCTCTCATATTTTCGCTCATGCTGGATAAATTTCGTTAACCTCACGAGTCTGGTTAAATTGCCAGTCTCCGTTCTCCAAAATTGATCCGGTAAGCCACTCTTGTTGGCCGTTTGGTATTGTGCGCGTCCAGATTAGTCCTGTCGTGTCGCTTGTCACTAATTGCCACGATATTTTGTGATAGGTGCACCACGGGAATGTCTGGTAGGGTCGTGTGTCCGAGCAGTATCCGTCACTTGTCCACTGCAATTGTGTGAAGTCGGGGTTTTCGGCTTCAATGTCAATTGGGCCGGTGCTCGAACTTTGTTGTTGTTCTCGACGTTGCTCTCTTCGAGCGGCGTCTTCGTAATATGCTACCCGTTGTTGCGTTCTTTGTGCTTGTGCCTCCGTAACGGTGTGGCGTACTTGTAATAACTCGTACGGGTTGCTGCTCGTTCGCTGTGGCGGCTGGCTACCGGTATCGCGTGAGGCTGCGGTCCTTCTCATGCGGTACTGGGTACTAGCGCTAAATTATACCTAGTTACGTAAGTACTGCTTACCGCTACGCGTGGTAGATAGTGTAAACGTTTGGGTCCCTTGGTCGTAACTAGTAGCCTGGGTCTCTGGTTCTGCGTCGTTAAATAGGCTCCAAACTTGTTGGGCGTATTTTGCTAGCGCCTCGTCTTCCAATGTAGATAGTCGGGAAACCTCAAGCGCTCTGGCTGAGGGTGTACCGTTGTTTACGTGGTTTACTTCTCCGCAGTCATGGTATTTCCTTGACTGTGTCGCTTTCCTCTGTAGGTGGTTTACCAGAATTTTTAGGTGTCCAATAGCTTCCTCTTGTCCACTCATGTGTAGCCCTGGGCTACGGGTGTCTCAGAAAACAAAAGGGCTCCCAACAAGGGGCTAGCTGGTCTTGGGCACGGTTCTTGGGCTTGGTCCAACAAAGAAGTGCCACAATTCAGCGGCTAGCTCAAATCCTTTTGGGGCCACTGGATCATTTTAGCCAATGGGGCTGGAAATTAGAATTTCCACTACCACCCATTTAGAACAAATATCCTGACAAAAGCGAAATACATCCAGATCAAAATAATCGAGCAATTTAGGTCCAATCACATTAGAGGCTCAGTGCACCAGATCTTTGAAAGGTAAATGACATAATCGCATAATGACGGGCGGTTGCGCCCCGCTATGGGGCAGGGGCATTATTCAAGGGCGGGGGCCCTACAGTCTTATGGGGGGGGGGGCCGACGGGGCTCGGGTATAAATCACACATGGCGCCCATGGGGCGCAAAGGTAAAGGGAGGGCGCACATGGGGGGGCGCTTAAGTAAGGGGCCAATACATGGGGGCAAGTATAGGGGCGCAGCGCACATAAGGTAGGGGGCATACACCAAAGGGGGAAATTGTGGGCGCTAACTACCGCGGGGCTTTGCGCCCCCGAAACTATCCATCGTTCCGCTGACCACGATTCGGGGGCGCCGTTGCGGTACTTAGGCCCAGCAGAGAAAGTCGGGTATAAAAGAACACTTTATAACGGGTTGCTCTTCTGGAGCCAAAGCTAGCATCGTTTTGGGCTCGTAAATCAACTGCCTCTGGTCTAGTCGTAGTCAGGATATCCGATATAGCTTTAGCTATCCGGTATCCCTCGACTTAGACGTAAGCGAGTTTGATTACGGCCATATTCACATAATACTAGTAAGACTACAGTGCATGGTTCTCTACGAAGCATGCATGAGTGTCTCTATAATTATACTGTCAATGGAATGGTAGGCCACGGGGCTCAGAAAACAAAAGGGCTCCCAACAAGGGGCTAGCTGGTCTTGGGCACGGTTCTTGGGCTTGGTCCAACAAAGAAGTGCCACAATTCAGCGGCTAGCTCAAATCCTTTTGGGGCCACTGGATCATTTTAGCCAATGGGGCTGGAAATTAGAATTTCCACTACCACCCATTTAGAACAAATATCCTGACAAAAGCGAAATACATCCAGATCAAAATAATCGAGCAATTTAGGTCCAATCACATTAGAGGCTCAGTGCACCAGATCTTTGAAAGGTAAATGACATAATCGCATAATGACGGGCGGTTGCGCCCCGCTATGGGGCAGGGGCATTATTCAAGGGCGGGGGCCCTACAGTCTTATGGGGGGGGGGGCCGACGGGGCTCGGGTATAAATCACACATGGCGCCCATGGGGCGCAAAGGTAAAGGGAGGGCGCACATGGGGGGGCGCTTAAGTAAGGGGCCAATACATGGGGGCAAGTATAGGGGCGCAGCGCACATAAGGTAGGGGGCATACACCAAAGGGGGAAATTGTGGGCGCTAACTACCGCGGGGCTTTGCGCCCCCGAAACTATCCATCGTTCCGCTGACCACGATTCGGGGGCGCCGTTGCGGTACTTAGGCCCAGCAGAGAAAGTCGGGTATAAAAGAACACTTTATAACGGGTTGCTCTTCTGGAGCCAAAGCTAGCATCGTTTTGGGCTCGTAAATCAACTGCCTCTGGTCTAGTCGTAGTCAGGATATCCGATATAGCTTTAGCTATCCGGTATCCCTCGACTTAGACGTAAGCGAGTTTGATTACGGCCATATTCACACTTCGCCGCAGGCCCGTCGTCCGGCCAGACGTTTCAACGCATTCGATACAGGTCAAGATTGCAATCCTCGTGTGGTATCGTTTATGCTTTGTGGTACCAAAACCATTTCGCTTTCAGCCCGTTGTCTTCGGTGCTTGGTTGGTTGTTCTTGTTATGGTACATATGTATGTTCCTTCCGTTTGACATTCGCGCGTCGCGATCATATGCGACGAGTTTGGAATCATACTTGGTTCTGGAACTATTCCACCAATCACTCTTTCTCAGGTTGTACATTCATTTTCCAAAAACGGTTTCTGCGACCATTTTTGTTACAATCAGCTGTAATGTAACCAATGAAGTGTCCTTTTTTGAATTGGGCTTTTTCGACTCATTTGTTATGATGTCTCGGAAGAAACGGACAGCCATTCACATTTGAATCCTCATCATCCTCTTCACATCTTCATTCCTATTCTGAGCACATTAAGCTCGAGAATTTCAACATGTCTTCCCTCTGGACACGTACATACAACTTGTATGTGTCTGACGCCCATCCACCCAGTTCTCTAATCACTTCCATTGTTGCTCCTTTCCTAAACAACGCAGTTGCTCCGCCGATCCGAGCTGAGTGCGTGCCATAAGACATTCGCTGTGTCTTTGTATATCCTGCACACTCCAACGTTGATCGTATGTGACGGAGCACGCTACTTTGGGTAAGTTGTCCACCTTTCTCGTTCTGGAAGAGTGGGCTGGTTGTCAGCATGGGTTCTTCTCCAAAACTTATGTTCAGTCGTTCTGCCAACATGTTCCTCAACCATCTCCCGGGTGTGCCAACTCCAGTTGGTAACACTCTTGGTTTCAAAGCATCTTTGACTCCTTCTTGGTCTGCTTTACTCCCTCCGATGTAGATTGTCACTGTCGTGGCCGTCCAGAATGTCGGCGTGAAAGCGACATGTGCTTCTGCAAGGTCGGTGATGCAGTTGAATGGTGCGTTCTTCGTCGACGTGATTTCTCCCATTCTGTACAGGCCGGCAAAGGCGATGGCGACTGCAACTCCGGCGTTCTCCTTTCCTGATCGGAGTCCCTCGTTGTAGATCATCTTGACCATGTTCCATGTGAGAGGTTGTCTTTTTTCTTCAATCGACTTTTCTTTGTCAAAGTATTTTGACATTCCTTTCAATACTTGCGACGTCATTGCCTTTCTTCCTATCGTTCCTCCTTTGCCGAACTCTCTATCATTTAGAACCCTTGACCATGTGCGTATGTGTGACACCATTGTAGCTGCCGCTGCTGTGCCGTTGCCTGCTAGACACCGCATCACTGCATACTCACACAACACCCTTTCTTCTTCCATCGGGTAGGTCATCGGGACTTCGTTTTCGGGGAAGAACCTTCTCAATCGTCCTGTTGCTTGGAGGAATGCTTTGAAGGTCGTTACTGCTCTTTCTTTGTCTTCGATAGTCTTGTCGGTCCACTGCCGTGTGACGTCGGTTGCTGCCATTCGCCCGGTTGTATGTGCGAATGTGCCCGTCGACATTGCGTGCATCAGTCTTGTGTCTACTCTTCCCTTGTAAGCACATGCTGTTATCACGTCTTCTGTATCTGGGGTGAAGTCTATTTGACTCCCCCACTCTTTGGTTCCGAGTCTTGTTTGGTCGTGATGACCATTTCTCACCTCGTTCCATCTGTTCCACAACTTGTCGTGGGTGCTGCTTGTCACTCTCACCACTGTGTGTATGTGTGTGTTTGGGTGTGTTTGATTATTTGGTTTGGTATGGGTGGCGTACAGAGGGTCGTTATCGGCAACTTGTGCTGACACTTTAATCCCTCACTTGACACTCTCATTCCTTCCTTTAATCTTCACTTGCACTAGTCGCCTCGATTGGACTTGCGCATCATCATCTTTGACTGGGGAAAAACCCGCTTTTGCTTCGATCGTGGGATTTGGCAGGTGCGACTAGTTCGGGTGAGACCAGTACCCTGTACTGGTCTGTCCCTTCTATTGCCACACCTCCTTTCTCATCTCATCGTTTGCTTGTAGTCCGATCAATGGGTAGGCTATGCATGACTAGTTAGGTGTAGTCAGTACTCTGTACTGCTGTTCCCTCTATCGCCACTCCTTGCCCATATGGATCTTTCGATGACGTTGTTCTTCACACTTTCTTTGTTGTTGCCGCACTCTGTAGGCTGCGTTTCCTTTGGTTAGCCATCAGGTCATTTTCAATGTTGATGTCGATTCCGTTTGCTACCCAGGTAACTTCATTTTCGACTATTTCCAGTTCTCCCAAGCCTTGGCGTGCTATTTCCATTGCCAACGTTTGTCTCACTTTGTTTTTGTTTACTCGTGAAGCAATATCCGCGAGTGTATTTGTTTTGCCCGAACAGAAAACCAGTAGTCCTTCAAAGTGGTAAGTGAACTGCAAATCCTCCCATAGGTTTACCACTATTTCCATGTCTTCTATGCCTGACCATAGCTTGTTTAAGCAGTAGCATGTCGGTGACGAGTCTGATCGGAAAATCACTTTCTTTCCGCTCAACTTTGGCCCCCATGTTGCTGCTGCCATCACTACCGCCCATGCTTCCAATACTGCAATGTTTATCCTTGCTTGTTTTATTCGCTTGGTCCATTCCCCCGCGAAGAAGCTCATCACATGCCCTTCCCACAGACATCCGCCGTAGCCTCCCTGTCCGGCTGCGTCGGTGTTGGGTATAAGTTGTTGTGTCGGGTTTCTGGGTATACTCCATCTCGATGGTCTCCATCGTAGTGATCTCCTTTCTTGCAATGTGCTCAACACCTTGGCGAGGCATGCTTTGGCTCTGCAAGATGGTCTTGTCCACTTTTCATCGGTGCCCGCGTGTAATACTCGGTAAGCTGGTCCCAGCCTCCATCGCCTACACACATCGCCTCTCACTGACTCAGCCAATCCCAAGACTTGACTCAACTCTTTCCTGTTCCATCTGTTTGCCTCCAGCATTGGGGTGATGGAGTGGCGCAGCCTTTGTTGTTTAACGAACGTGACTCCTCTGGTCTGTGTGACCGTGCACACGTGGTGTCCAATGAGCGTTGCTTCGGTGGAAAGGGTGCCTTCTTCTTCGAACTTCGACATTGATAATGTCCATCCGAGGTATTTGAAGGCTTCCAACACTATTTTCCTTGCTTTCTCCCGCTCTTCCTTGATTGATGATGCAATCATAATCCAAAAATCATCTAAGAAAGCCTGTATGTCTGCCGGCATTGTTTGTCCATCGTTTGGCATTGTGTGTTCAACCCCTGTTGTTCTGTAACCGTTTTTGTGTGTCTCTTCCTTTGGACTGCTGAAACCGGCTAATTTCCGTTTCTCTGTCCATTTCTTGGCGAAAGGGCATTTGACGAATGGCGCCCACTCTTGGGTTAGCTTGTGGGTTACATACCTCACTGTCAATGAGGTAATCGTTCTGTAAAAACCATTTCCGGAGTGTGTCATCCCCCACATTGACCGGCTGTCTTGCATGTAGCCTCCTATGATTTTGTCGTCCTCATTCAACCATTTCCAATACACTGTCTGTCTCCACCTCTGTGTGTTCATCATGATCATTTGTGTGTATGCGCGTCTTAGATCTAACTTGAAAATCTCCACTGTAGTGTTTGTTGCCATCAGTACACACAGCGACTGTGTGATGTCCTCGGCAGTGACCCACTTCGCGTTGAGTTCAGGTACGAGATCACATGCATCGTTTGGGCTTCTCCCGTCATGTGGGCTCGAGCCGTCCCATGTACCTCTTACGTTTTCCTTGTACGGATTTCCGTGTAGTTTCTTCAGCATCTCGGCTTCTTTGGGCTTTTGCACTGTCCCGTTCACTGGAACGATTCCAAAAGGTATCGTCATCGGGGTAGTAGCCCACAGACCCTGTGTGCTTTCCACAAAGTGTCCCTCTGCTACTTTCTCCTTGAACATCATGGTAATTGCCTCTATTTGTAGTGCTGCCCCTTGATGGTTCCGTGACGCATACGAGCATAACGGGAAGTCATGCGTGTTGTGCGTTGTCCCCCATTTGGTGAGCCATTCGAGTGCCTCGATGTCTTTGAAACCGATCGTTTTGGCTGCTTCCTTGACATTCTGAATGTTGTATTTTGCTTCAGATGCCACGTGCTCTGGGAGGACTTCCTCGCATCTGCCGCTGTACCATGACCATATCGC
>Ga0208544_10003065_pt1 | contig 10631 bp, 17 predicted proteins | sample DEB08_DNA_9_FD_184526 | JGI IMG/M metagenome (GOLD analysis project Ga0208544, IMG submission 184526) | Aqueous microbial communities from the Delaware River and Bay under freshwater to marine salinity gradient to study organic matter... | ecosystem: Environmental > Aquatic > Marine > Coastal ...
AAAAGACGCATTACTGGGGATTAAGGCGTCTTTGCCCGTGTCAAAGTGGTCTGCGCAGTGGCAACAGACGCCCACGGCCTCTGAATCTGCGATTATCAAGCGCGATTGGTGGCAACCGTGGGAGGAGGACAAGGTTCCCACGTTAAAATACGTCATGCAGTCGTATGATACGGCGTTTTCGAAGAAAGAGAGCGCGGATTACAGCGCGATTACGACTTGGGGCGTGTTTAACCCGCTAGAGGGCGGTCCTGACCACATAATTTTGATGGATGCGCAGCGTGGTAGGTGGAGTTTCCCTGAATTAAAGGAAATTGCCTATGACGAGCACGATTATTGGGACCCAGACATGGTTATCATAGAAGCCAAGGCCACGGGACAGCCTTTGATAGACGAATTACGTCTCAAGGGCATTCCTGCTTTGGGTTTTTCTCCGGGCAGGGGCAAGGATAAGGTCACTAGGATGCACATGGTAGCTCCTTTATTTGAGGCGGGGGTTGTTTGGTATCCTTCGGACAAGAAGTTCCCTGAAGAGGTCATCGAAGAGGTGGTTTCTTTTCCCTATGGTGACAACGACGATTATTGTGATAGTATGACCTTAGCTTTGATGCGTTTTCGGCAGGGTGGTTTTATCTATCTGGACGGCGAAGATGACCTAGAGGATGAATGGAAACCTCGTAAACGGGAGTATTACTGATGGTGATGTCACCAGACATAGAAGTACCGATTGATGTTCCTATGGAGTTTCCTAACGGAGCCGAGATTATTGATGACGGCATGGGCGGGGCGATAGTTCAGTCTATGGAAGAGATGCCTATAGATATACCTGATGACATTCCGTTTGACGCTAACTTGGCAGAATACTTGGATGACGGCGTTCTTGGAGAGATATCCTCTGATCTTCGCGGCTTATACGAGGAAGATTTAGAGTCGAGGTCCGAGTGGGAAGAGACGTATACCAAGGGGTTAGATTTACTTGGGTTAAAAGCAGAGGAGCGCACAACTCCGTTTGAGGGTGCGTCCGGTATTGTGCATCCCATGATTAGCGAGAGTGTTACGCAGTTTCAGGCACAGGCATACAAGGAGCTTTTGCCAGCGGGTGGCCCTGTTAGAACTCGTCTTATGGGTTTGCAGGACCAAGCTCGTGAGGATCAGGCCAATCGGGTAGAGCACTTTATGAACTACCAGATTACGGAGATCATGGAAGAGTATGATCCGGACATGGATCAGATGTTGTTTTATCTCCCCTTGTCTGGTTCTACGTTTAAGAAGGTTTACTTTGATCCCACGAAGCAACGTGCAGTTGCACAGTTCATCCCAGCACAAGACTTGGTTGTGCCGTACTCTGCGTCCGACTTAGCTACAAGCAATCGGGTTACGCATGTATTGCGTATGGACATCAACGATGTGCGCAAGATGCAGGTTGGTGGTGTATATCGTGACGTTGATTTGAAGGAGGGCGGGGAGGTTGAGGCTGACTCTGTTCGTCAGAAGGTCAATGAGCTAGAGGGGCTGTCCAAGAATTACTCTGACGATGTTTTGACGGTGCTAGAGATGCATGCGGACATGGACATTGAGGGTTTTGAGGACATAAACCCTCAGACGGGAGAGCCATCGGGCATAAAGCTACCGTACATCATTACGATTGATGACAACTCGGGACAGATTCTGTCTATTCGGCGCAACTTTGACATGGGTGATCCCATGATGCGCAAGCGTCAATACTTCGTGCACTATAAGTTCATGCCCGGATTAGGGTTTTACGGCTTTGGTTTAGTGCATATGATTGGCGGGTTGGGCCGTGCCTCGACAAGCTTGCTGCGTCAGTTGATTGATGCGGGTACGCTTTCGAATTTACCTGCAGGTTTCAAGGCCCGTGGTGTTCGCGTTCGTAACTCTGACGAGCCATTGCAGCCCGGAGAGTGGCGGGACATTGATGTTCCGGGCGGTGCGATTAGGGATTCGATTATTCCTCTGCCTTATAAGGAGCCATCGGCTACCTTAGCGCAGATGCTTGGCGGTTTGGTTGCGGACGGAAGACGCTTTATATCTGTAGCGGACCAACAGATATCAGACATGAACCAAGAGACGCCAGTTGGAACGACTGTTGCGCTATTGGAACGTGGATCGAAGGTTATGTCCGCGATTCACAAACGTTTGCACTACGCGCAGAAAACCGAGTTTCGGCTTTTGGCGCGTATCTTCGCTGAAAACTTACCTCCCGTTTACCCATATGAGGTAGCTGGCGCACCCCAGCAGGTTAAGGCGCAAGACTTCGACGGCAGGGTTGACGTCCTCCCCGTCAGTGACCCTAACATTTTTTCGATGGCGCAGCGAGTTACATTGGCCCAACAGCAACTTCAGTTGGCTCAGTCAAACCCGCAAATGCATAACCTCCATGCCGCCTATCGAAGAATGTATCAGGCGTTGGAGGTGCAAAACATTAATGAGATACTTCCTCCCCCTCCTCAACCGCAGCCAAAGGACCCTGCGATGGAGAACGCGGACATGATCTCGGGACAGCCAGCCAAGGCATTTCCTCCTCAAGACCATGACGCTCACATACAGTCTCACTTGAGCCTGTTGAGTTTACCCATACTGCAGAAGACGCCCCCTGTTATGGCGGGGTTATATACGCATGTGTTAGAGCATGTATCTATGAAGGCTCGTGAAGTGGTTATGGAACAGATACAGGCTCTTGTTGCGGAACCACAGCAGCAGATGCAGCAACTACAACAGATGGCTCAGGCAGGGGCTATATCGCCGCAGCAAGCCCAACAGCAGATGCAGCAACTACAGCCTCAACAGTTTTCGCCAGAACAGGTAGAGGCTCAGGTTGCTGTGGTAGAGGCTGAGTTAATGGCTGACATCATGCCTCGTTTAGCGGCGGGTCAAGACAGTGCGGGAGAGGACCCCTTGGTTAAGATTCGAATGCAGGAGCTTCAGATTAAACAGATGGAGGCGGAGCACAAGGCTGCTATTGATCAGGCTAAGATTGAGATAGAGGGTGCCAAGCTTGAACAACGTGCCGTTACTGATGCTGCTCGACTTGATTTACAAGAAGAGATAGCCGATAATCGCAATGCGGTTAATCAGGAGCGTATTGAGATGCAGCGTCAAGCATCAGTGCGAAAAGGATAATGAGTCCAGAATTTTTATGGAGTGGTGTTTTAACGGCTATTATTGGTGGATTGGGCTGGTTTGTTAGAAGCCAAGTTTCTGAGATGAGCCGTTTGCAGATACTTTTGAATCGCACTAGAGAAGAGATGGCGAAGGAGTATGTCACGAAGGTTGAAAACACCACTGACATAAACCGAGTTATTGTGAGGTTGGACGCTTTAGACTCTAAGATGGATCGCATGTTGGAGAGATAAATGATTGATCCTGTAACGGCTTTTGCTGCAGCTAACGCCGCGTTTAAGGGCGTGAAGATGTTGGTTGGCGCTGGTCGTGAGATGCAGGACGTCAGCAAGCAGCTTGGGCAGTGGTACTGTGCGGTTGCGGACATAACCAAGGCAGAAACCCAGCGTAAGAATCCAACGTGGTTGGATAAGAAGACGCACGGAACCGATAACATAGAGCAGCAAGCTATGGATATCGTGATCCGCAAGAAGACCCTGATGGAAAAAGAGAAAGAGATTAAGTTCATGCTGGACTATAGGTTTGGCTTGGGGACTTACGATGAGATGCTGGGTATGCGCCGTAAGATACGTGCTGAACGGGAGGAGACCGTGTATCGCGCTATGGAAGCCAAGCGTCAGATACAAAACAATATGGCTATTGGCGCGTTAAGTATTGGTATAATCGGCGTTTTAGGTGGTGGTATTTATTTAATAGTATTGGTTACGCAATGATAAACGCGCTTATTTTGTCTGTAACTCTTGCGGGAGTAGCTAATCCAACGCATGTTCAGTGTCACTTATGGAAACGGTTTACAGCCGAAAACGGTCAAAAGGTGTGTGTTTATAGGTTCACAGCGGGTTATGGAGGATTGGGGTATCATTACCCTACTAAAAGTTTTTCAGAATGCCCGAAGGTTTTTAGTTGTCTGTACGAGAAGAAGGATAAACGCCCTAGTTTATCGGAGATATTAGATGGCCTGAAAGGAGGTTTCTAATGACTATGGAGAAGTTTTTGGCGTGGAAGGTTATGCCTCGGCTTATGATGTTGGTGATGACTGTTATGTATATAAGAGTGATTGAGTGGTTTATGTCGTTGCCGCAGGATGTTGTTAGTACGCAAGCTACTGCGCTGACTGCAACCGTAACGGGAGCTATGACAGGCGCATTCGCCGTATGGTTAGGATCAGAAAAATGATGGCATTACTGGGAAGTTTACTTGGTTTCGGCAGTTCGTTCCTGCCGTCTGTTCTTGATTACTTCAAGGCAAACCAAGCGCAGAAGCATCGCATGGAAATGATGCAATTAGAAACGGAGCTTGCTCAAAGACGATCTGAGATGAAGCTTGTTGAGTTAGACAAGAAGGCGGACATTGAAGAAACAAGGGGGCTGTATGCACATGATCGATCTATCGACGCTGGAGGATTTATCAACGGTCTTCGGGGTTCTGTTCGTCCTATTATTACTTATGCCTTTTTCGGATTGTTCGTAGCCACGAAGGTTGTGATTATGGTTAAGGTTACGCAGGCTGGTGGTGATTGGATGCAGGCCGTTGATCTAATGTGGGATGGCGAAACCTCTGGATTGTTCAGTGCGGTATTGGCATTTTGGTTTGGTAATAGAGCCATCTCTAAGTACGCAGCCAAATGACAGATAAGGTAGTTCCTTTTCCAAAGCTATCTGAGGCTGACCAACAGTGGCTTGACTTAAAGAAACAACAGGAACTTATTCGTCAACAGGCTAGACTCATAGCAAAGAAAGGATGAATCATGGGATACAAGTTAGGAAAGCGAAGCCTGTCAAGGCTAGAAGGGGTCAACGACGATCTGGTAACTGTCGTGAAGTACGCCATCGGCGTTACGAAGCAGGACTTCAGTGTGATCTGCGGCCTGCGAACGATAGAGGAGCAGAAGGCGTTAGTTGCAAAAGGGGCATCTCAAACCATGCGGTCAAAACACATTGACGGTAACGCGGTAGACTTGATGGCTTATTGTGATGGCGGAGGTCGTTGGGAGCTTAACCTTTATGATGAGATTGCCGATGCTATGAAGGAAGCGGCAGAGGCAGCGGGGGTTAAGCTGAGGTGGGGCGCGGCGTGGACTATTGATGACCTTGGCGCTTACGAAGGCACAGCAGAACACGCTATGTGTTCGTATATTGATACACGAAGATCACAGGCGCGTAGGCCCTTCATAGATGCTCCGCATTTTGAATTAATGTTCTGATGTATGTCTTTGCTCTCTTGTTGTTCGTGGGTTATGGAGCATCAAGAGAGCTGGTTGTTGAAGACATGTACTTTTACCGTGTAGATCACTGTAATGCGATGGCTTCACTTCTGGTGAAAAGATACAGTTCTCACGGCATTGCGGCTAAAGATCGTGTTGTTGCGTATTGTGTGCCAAAGAAAATTGACACAGAAAAAAGTCCTGTATACTAATACATATACTTTATCTAGGGAGCCGGACATGGCGATGAAGAAAAAGGGCTACCGTAACGGTGGCAAAACGGGAAACAAAAAGAAGATGATGGATGGCGGTCGCGCTAAGATGAAGCCCAAAGGCATGAGAGTCGGTGGTCGCGCTAAACCCAAGGGTATGAAGGTTGGTGGTCGCACTAAAGTAAAAATGAAAAAGGGCGGTCGCGCTAAAAAATAACACATGGCTTATTTACATTCTAACGTGCCTTATTTTAAGGCATGGGTGAGGCGTGAGTATACTCATAATCATGAGCAGTACCACGGAGAGTTCCTGCATGCGATGGTGATAGGTGTGACTTCGATGCCGAATAGGTGTCTTAGTTTTCAAGTTATCTTCACGGGTTGCGAGGCAGAGGACGAGGAAGAAGACACAGTACATGGCGGAGCAATGTGGGCAAGGATGCCTATCACTGCGTTGGTGGCGGACATTCCTTTGGAGGAGTGGCCTGATCCCATGCAGACGTATGATGCTCAACCGTGGGATTGTTCGTCACACCATCATGCCGTTTACGTTATGGACAGAGCCACCCCCTGTCCTTGGATGGCAAAGATAGATGGAGAGATGTATCCGGCAAAATACTTATTTACCGTGGACTATACGGAAAGTGAGATTGCTGATGACCCTGCTCAACACAAGCAGTCGCATGTTCTCCAGCTATTGGATGCTGGAGATTGGACAGGGAATATAGTGGCGTTACCTAACAACAGAGTTCGGGTTACGCATCCAGCGTGGTTTGAGGTTGGGGAGGGTGCGCCAGATTTTAGGCCGTCTCAACAAGTACACTACTCAAAGTCTGACCTTGATTACACTCTGGACGTAAACAAGATATTCAATAACTTGTATCAGGAAGATTGATGGACGGTGTTGCATTAGCTGCGTACTTGTATAAGGTGCTGCGAGAGCGTGAACAGGAACTCGCGGACGCTCTAGCGAATGATGTTGCCAAAGATTGGGAGCATTATAAATCTTTGGTGGGAGAGATACGGGGACTTTCCTATGCGCGATCAGAGCTAAAAACCCTGCTGGAGAATAACGCAGAAGATGTCGAAGACCTTATTTCTTCCTGAACATCTCGCGCAAAAAATGAACAAAGGAAAGGCCGATGCTTCGGACCCTTCTATTGTTGATGGCGCGTATGTTGACGCCAAGGACCGAGTGCTTGATCCGGACCTTTTAGATAAATCTCTTCTTGATAGGCTACCTCAACCCACGGGTTGGAGGCTTTTGGTGATGCCTTATCAAGGGGCCACCAAAACCACTGGAGGCTTACATATCCCTGATGAGGTTAGGGACCGAGAGGCTGTGGCTACTGTGGTTGCTTATGTTTTAAAGCTTGGACCCTTAGCATATGATGATCCTTCAAAGTTTGGAACGCAGGCAGACCCTTGGTGCAAAGAGGGTGATTGGGTTTGTATAGGCCGATACTCCGGCTCTAGGTTTAAGATAGATGGCGGGGAGGTTCGCATCATTAATGATGACGAGGTTATAGCCACTATTTTAGAACCTGATGATATTAAGCATATATAGGAGGCAACAATGGCAGAGGAACAGGCTGTTATCGAAGAAGAATCTGTAGAGGTAGAGATTGATGTTCCGGAGACAGAACCGGAACAGGCAGAACTTCCTTTAGAGGCGGAGCCGTCAAAGCAAGAAGACGGTGAGGAGCTTGAGAACTACAGCGCAAATGTTCAAAAGCGCATCTCCAAGCTTACGGAGAAGTATCGAAACGAGGAGCGCGTTAGCCAAGAAGCTACTCGCGTTGCTCAAGAGCTTATGAATGAGAACAAGCAGCTTAAAGACCGCATGCAGAATTTGGACAAAGGATACTTGTCTGAGTATGGTGGTAGAGTTGAAGCTCAGATGGACGCAGCTAAACGAGTGTTCAAAGAGGCTCATGAAACGGGTGACGCGGATAAGATGGTCGAGGCTCAAGAGGCCATGTCCAAGATTGCCATTGAGCAAGAGCGTTTGCGCATAGCTAAAGAGCGTTCTGATAAGACAGAAGTTGCTCGGGAAGAGACCATGACTCCTGCCCCTGCTTCTCAACAGGAGAAGCCTGCGGCAAAGCCGGACCCAAAAGCACAGTCTTGGGCTGAGAAGAACACTTGGTTTGGCGCTGATGAGGTTATGACCTATGCGGCTTTTGGAATACACCAAAAGATGGTAGAGCAAGAAGGGTTTGACCCGACTAGCGATGACTACTATAGTGAGGTTCAAACGGCGAACAAAACGGGAGGAGCACAGGTCGCATCCGCTGGCGCTTCCGCATCCCGCAGCACTGCAAAACAGGGGCGCAAATCGGTTAAGCTATCACCGTCACAAATATCGATGGCGAAACGTTTAAACGTGCCGCTTGAAGAATACGCTAAGTATGTGAAGGATTAAAAGCATGGCTAATCGAAAACCTCGTGAGAGCGAGACCCGTGAAACAAGTTCACGCAGAAAACCTTGGGCACCGCCCAGCCACCTAGAAGCACCTGATGCCCCTCCGGGGTATGTGCACCGTTGGATACGAGTCGCAATGCGCGGCGAAGAGGATAAGATGAACGTCCATGCCAAGCTACGCGAGGGATGGGAGCCTGTTCGTTCCGACGAATATCCAAACTATGAGGCTCCCGTTATTGATGACGGGAAGTATGAAGGAGTAATTGGACAAGGCGGACTAATGCTTTGTCGTATACCTGCCGAGACTATCGACGAACGATCCGCGTACTACGGGAACCGGACCCGCGAACAGATGGTAGCTGTCGATCAGGATTTAATGAAGGAGCAACATCCTTCAATGCCGATATCTAATAGTCGGCAAAGTCGTGTATCGTTCGGAGGCTCACGCAGAGACTCCGACTAACTTAGAGGATTGCTATTATGGCAAATTCAAATGGAGCATTCGGGCTACGTCCGTATGGCATTCTAGGGTCCGCTGCTAACACCACTGGTACAACCGAGTATCGGATAGCTTCGGACAATAGTAACCCGATCTTTCAAGGTATGGCGGTTATCCCGCTTGCTGGAGGGGTCATTGACGATCTGCAAGCTGCGGCTGGCGGTAACGTCTCAATCGCTGGCGTCTTTAACGGATGTGAGTATGTTTCTTCGACTACGGGTGAAACGATCTTTTCGAACACTTGGCCCGGATCAGGAGCAGATTCAAACTTCCCTGTAAAGGCGTTCTTGTACGACAACCCAGCACAACTGTTTACCATTGCAACGTCTAACGTTGTGGCGGCGGCAAACACTGAGGCTGAAGTTCGTGCGGCGGTCTTTGCAAACATTGCGTTTGCGACAGGCAACAGCGGTTCAACCACCACTGGTATTTCTTCAGCGACCGCTGATTTGAATACCATCGCCACCACCAACACGTTAGCGTTGCGTATTATGGGCATCATGGATGACCCAGATAACAGCGACTTTACTGCGGCTGGTATCCCGTTAATCGTTCGTATTAACAACCACTTCAATGCGCCTACGGGTTCTATTGCGGCTGGTACTGTTTCCACGACAGGCGTATAAGGAGTTTAGAAAATGGCTATTTCTCGCGCACAACTAGCGAAAGAGCTAGAACCCGGACTAAACGCTCTGTTTGGAATGGAGTACGACCGCTACGAAAACCAACACGCGGAAATCTACACAACGGAATCATCGGACAGAGCGTTCGAGGAGGAAGTTATGTTGAGTGGATTTGGCGCTGCGCCTACTAAGGCGGAGGGTTCTAACGTATCGTTTGACGATGCTAACGAAGCATACACTGCTCGTTACAACCACGAAACTATCGCACTTGCGTTCTCTATTACAGAGGAAGCAATCGAAGACAATCTCTATGATCGTCTTGGTTCGCGGTATACTCGTGCGTTGGCTCGTTCAATGGCACACACCAAGCAAGTTAAGGCCGCTGCGGTTCTTAACAATGCGTTTACCGCTGGCGCTAGTGCTGGTGGTGATGGGGTTGCTTTGTGCGATGCATCTCACCCTCTGACGAATGGTGGCACTTTTGCTAACGAGCCTTCGACAGCCGCTGATTTGAATGAGACATCTCTTGAAGATGCCTTGATTAACATCGCTGGTTTTGTTGATGAGCGTGGACTGAAGGTTGCTCTTCGGGGTTTGAAGCTTCTTATCCCACGTCAACTGCAGTTCGTTGCAGAGCGCCTAATGGTGTCCAACCTTCGCGTTGGTACTGCGGATAATGATACGAACGCCATCCGTTCGATGGGTATGTTGCCTAACGGTTTCGCCGTTAATGACTTCCTAACGGACCCAGATGCGTTCTTCATCATGACTGACGCTCCTCGTGGTATGATTCACTTTGAACGCACCGCTCTTTCGACCAACATGGAAGCAGACTTCGACACAGGTAACATGCGCTTTAAGGCGCGTGAGCGTTACAGCTTTGGGTTCTCAGACCCACGTTGTATTTTCGGTTCCCCCGGAGCGTAATCTGTGTTACAATAACCGCAAGGATTTTCCCTCCCTGCTCAACTGGGGCGGTCTTCGGATCGCCCTTTCTTTTTGTTTAAACCTGTTGTATTGTGTCAGTATCCCTGACAGCCACACAATGTGGCTGACACTAGCCAAGACAGGAGATCACAATGGCTAATACAACTTTTTCGGGTCCGGTTCGTTCCGAAGGCGGATTTCAAGTCGTTTCCAAGAACGCTACTACGGGCGCAATCACCACTGTTGCAAACACTGCTTCCACAGGAATTGTTACTAATAAGTATGTGAAGCATGTCGGTTACGCGACAGGTGTTACTGTGAACACTACCGCAGGGGATAGCCCTTCGATTGGTGAGTTTACGCAACCTGCAAACACAATAATCACTGACATTAAGATTTTCTGTGACACTTCGCCAGTAATCGGCACAGGTGATATTGGTTATGAGGTTGGAACTTCTAGCTCTGGCGCACAGATCGTTGCCGCCCAGACTGATGAAATCCTAGATGGCGGTACAACTGTTGTTGAGCATAACGTGACTGTAACCTCGTTGGTTCTTCAGACGCAGGATGGCACTACTGCTCCGGCTTCTGTTCAGTACACTTC